>OAVH01001242.1_pt1 | contig 14679 bp, 15 predicted proteins | sample 1495281 | NCBI WGS metagenome assembly OAVH01 (sample SAMEA2580082, study PRJEB22360) | human gut metagenome | biome: human gut; feature: human-associated habitat; material: faeces | place: Denmark | collected 2008/2010
TACAATTGCCCTTCGACTTTGTGCGCAAGCTTTTCACTTACGAACGTGTCGCACGATTATCGTTTCCGTAACCTTCCAGCAGGTTGATAACACCCCATACTGCAAGACCAGCTCCGATCGCTACTACAAGAGTCTGTAAAATATTAATTGCCTGATTAAAAAACGCCATAGTCGTTGTCTCCTTTCAAATCATTACTTTTTATCAGTTTCTATCTATGTTTTAAGAAGTCTCTTCCGGCTCTGCCCTTATGGGCGGCCTTTCATGATCTCTCAAATCCATCACCTCCCTATAAGGGCAAAGAAAAAGAGCTATGTGTCCAAATCTTTCACATGCCCTGCTTCCTTGTTTTCTGTATTTAATTCTTCTGCCAGACTTTCCTCTGAAAAGGCATACAGGTCAAACTCCTGTGTCCTTGTCAGCTTCACTTCCATCCGATGCCGCATATACGCCTCCACATCAAATTCATTTTTCTTATCATAGTCCGACAATTCCTTGTATCGTTTATGCTTGGTAATATCAAACTTGTCACTGAAAAACGGTCTGACACCTCGAAGCTGCAGGATACATTTACTGCCATCCATGACCGCAAGCTCGTCCCGGCTCATCAATTCCTTTCCTGTTTTCTGATAATTCATCCCATAAGAACGGCTCTGTCCACGGGTATCAGAAGTGTTGTATAAATCAATCGTTTCCTTTCCCAGTGTCTCGGAAATCTCCTTTAATGTAGAACTTTCCTTGCCGCCAAGGAACAACATCGTATCGCAGTTACCTAAAATAGTTTCAGCAGCATCTTTATAGATGGTCTTGAGCTGTGACTGCGACTGGAGGATAATGGATGCTGAAATCTCACGGCTACGAATAGTTGCGATCAGCTTGTCAAATTTCGGGATTTGTCCGATATTTGCAAATTCATCAGCTAATATTCTGACATGATATGGTAATCGTCCATGGTGTACATCGTCTGCCCTGTCACATAACAGGTTAAATAACTGGCTGTACATCATTGCCACAACAAAGTTAAACGTATCATCGGTATCTGAAATAATGATAAACAATGCTGTCCTCTGATCTCCTACCATATCCAGTTCCATTTCATCATAGCTCATGATCTCACGAAGCTCCGCAATATCAAATGGAGCAAGTCTGGCTCCACAGCTAATCAGAATCGACTTTGCCGTTTTGCCTGAAACAAAATGTCAATAGTTTTTTCATCAAAAAAGGCACTTTTTCGTGTCAAATCAGGGGTAAAACAGCTAAAATACTGATGAAAACGTTCTTTGTTGTTACAACCATTAAGTTACTCAGCCATTTTTTCCTCTGTTTCCATGAAATCCGAACGGTTAACTTCATTCACCAGCATCCGGTTGATTTTCTCCTGCATCGTCTCTCTTGCGTTCTCACTGTAATGGAATCGGACAACATAAGTTGTCTGCCCAATCCTTTTTGTAAATGTATTGTTTTCCGTTTTCGGATTCAGAACCTGTCCCATAAGCTTCTCCTTTCTGTGATTTACCGGCGGGCAGGGTGGCAGACTGATCTGCCAAATTGCCTGCCAGTATCCTGTTCATTTGCCCGACAGAGAGGACAGTTATTATCCCAGCCGGGACGGTATCTCGATCTGGGATTCTGTCTCTGCGTCAATGTCAACAAGGCACTTGAAACTTTTAATAAAATAATATCTTTATCAAAGTCATCCCTACTCTAAATAATATTTTCTTTTTTAAATATCTTTGTTGACAGTTAAGAAATATGCTGAAAAAGCTGATATTTAAAGGCTTTTCCCAGTCAACAAAAATGTCAACAAACAGTACACAAACAGTCAAAAAAATGGAAATTCAGCTGTTATGACCACCCTCTCCCTGTCAGGCTAATCAAAAGGTATCTTCATCTGCTCACCTTCCGTAAGTTTTATAAAGCCATCTTTGTCCGGTTGGTTGACAGTCTCTGTTTCATCCTTTCCCTCTCTGATCCAGCACCGCTGTGTACCAAATCCTTCTTTTGAGAAACGATGATAACCGCCTCTTTTCCAGCCAATGATCTGTGTGTCCATGATCTGGCATATCTCATTGGTCTCATATTTCTTTGGTTCGCCATCATAATGGTTAAATGCCTCTTTCCAGATCTGTCTGGAACAGACATAAGTCCCGGCATATCCATCCAGCCATCCCTGAACCTGCCCTGCCATCGTATCTTCCTGCATGAACTGCTTCCGGTATTCAATGATCTGCCCCTCCATTTCTTTTGGAAGTTTCAGAAGACTTCCTTTGTCCTTGCAGGAATTGAAGATGACCATTGCTTCCGCCCAAAGCTGGTCGAAGTATGCCCTCGATTCTTCTTCATTATCAAGAAGATGTTTTTCCGCCTTTGAGGAATCGACCTCGATTACAAGGAAACGTCTTGCTCCTGTACGGTCAAAAGGCAGAAACTGCTTTGTATTGGTTGTCCCGGCAAACAGACATTGCCTCGGTCTGTCCTCTTCAAATTTTCCATAGGAATTCCGAAATGTGTCTTTCTGCCGGCTCAAAAAGGACTTGATCTCTTCATTGCTTTTTGCACTGATCGCAGCAATCATCTCCGACATTTCCATGATCCAGTGACCCCTGAGCTTTTCATAAATCTTTTTATCTCCCAAATCCCTCAAGTCATCTGAAAACCACTCATCCTTAATAGCCAGAAACCGGAAAAATGTAGATTTTCCTACCCCCTGTGTTCCTACAAGGCAGAGCATTTCATCTGCCTTACACCCCGGCTTAAAAATACGGAGCAGTGCTTCCATCATAAAATGCTTCAGGCATTCATAGACCATATCCGAATCATCTGCCCCCATATACCGCTTCAATACATAACGGATACGTTCTGTGCCATCCCACTCTAAGCGGTTCAGGTATTCGCAGATCGGATGATACTGTTTGCTGTTTGCTTCCGCTCTCAGGGCTTTATCCATGTTTTTCTCATTGCCCAGACTATAGAACTGTTCAAAATACAGATAAAAGAAATCTCTGGCAGCATCTGTCATAGAGGTGATTCCATCATTCCACCAGAGTTTCCTGACGATATCGATCCTCTGGTTCAGGAGATTAAATTTCAGGCTCCCTTTCAGGAGCGGGTCTTCTCGAAGCACGATCATATAATTCTGCATCGTCCCTTTGACGGTTCCCTGATTTGTCACCGCCAGATGGGATCGGATCTCCCTTATGGCATCCACATCCGCCATCTGCTCCATCACCTGCAAAGCGTCCTGCTCCTTTACATTCTCGCTCAATCTTTTCCACCTCCTTTCCTTTTTCCTTAACGAGCATTTTCTTATCCTCTTCATCACCGAACAGAAGAATATCCAGATAATATTCAACGATACTCAACTCCCTCAGTGCGGTAACAAAATGCCCGTCCCATTCTTCCTCTGGTGTTTTGGGTTCATAACATTCTTTCCATTCCAGAAGCAGGGTGCGGTAATCCAGATATGCTTTTGTAAGTCTGGCATATTCTGTTTTCCAGTCTGTTTCTGGTGTCTTCCCTTTTTCTTTCACCAGAGACTTTTTCCCAATTTTGGGAGAATCCCTTGCCCTGTTCCCATAGGAAATCCCAAAATCATCTGCCAGCTTCAAAGCAGCCTCTCTGGATTTTAGTCCGAAGAGCTGGGCGGTAAAATCGATCACATCCCCGGTACACCCACACCCAAAACAGTAATATCTGCGGTCAACTTTCATGCTCGGTGTACCGTCATTATGAAAAATGCACCGGATCAATCCGCTCCTGTTGGGCTTAAATCCATAAAGTTCCGCAGCCTGCCTGACCGTCACATTCTGCTTTACTTCCTCAAATACATTCACTTTCTATCCACTTCCTTTCCAACCCGTTTAGATATGACCGGGTTCAAAATAAAAAAGAGCATCCTGACTTTTATCCAAAACTGAATAAATCAAAATGCTCCTTACAGGGAATCCCTGTCATGATATTTCGTTTTTGTTTTCTTTCTGGCAGCATTTTCTTCTGCGACCCTCTTTTTATTGGCAGCCAGTTTTTCAAGAACACTCGTCCTCGCCTTCTTTTTGATCTGTTCCGTATTCGCTTTCCTGATCTCTGGCTCCTGAAGAGTTTTCTGCACTTTTTCAATAACTGCATTTGCTGCATTCCGTAATTTATCTTTCGCCATCTTAATCACATTTTTGGTAATTGTTTTTGCCTTATCAGAATTATTTGGATTCTGGACAATGTTATTGCAAAGCTGATCCAGAAGCCTGATATCCTCTTCCTGTGTCTGTGCCCTTACTTTTTCCGTAACGACTTCCACCGCCTTATCATAAGCGATCTCCGACACTTCATCGATCAGGGTTTCATTATCCATGATTTTTTCTTCCTGCTCCTTTATCATCTGCTCCTGCCGGGCGATCTTTTCTTTCTGTGCCTGTATGATAAACTCCTGCTTTTCCAGATATTTCTTTCCGCCATATTCCGGCACTTCCTCAATCTCCAGCCCATACTGCCTGCAAACATCAAACAAAAGATTCCTGCAGATCAAATCAAAAGTCATCTTCCGGTTGTTGTTTCTTCCTCTGGGCTTATCTGGATCAGGAAGAGGAATTCCAAGTGCTTCCAATGCCTTTTCCTGTTGTGGACACAGTTCCCCATATTTATTCTCACAGTCAAATACGTGACGTTCATGGATATGGGGAGTAGTCTCATCCATGTGGAGTGCAAAATCCAAAATATGCACATGATCTCCAAACATCCCCTCGAACCTTTTCATAAAAGAATCCGCAATATGAAAAAGCTGTTCTCCCGAAATATGATCTCCTTCCTTTCCGATCTGGAATATCGTTTCTTCCGGACAGGTCATTTTATTTTTCAGCAGATCTTCCGTCGTCCGGTTTCTTTCCGGGTGGCGGTTTTTCTCATTTCTGACATTCTGCCCTTTTATAAAATCGATGTAATGGTCTTCATAATACATCTTCTCAATATCATGAAAACTTGCTTCCGGCTCGACCGGTCCCCAATTCCTAAGTGTCTCATCCGAAGGATTCTGGACATATCCCCGGTAACAGTCCCAATAGATATTCTGCTTTTCCCTCTCCGCATCAATATGCTCGCTGTTAGCAATATCAAATTTTCTGTCATTGTGCTTTGGATTATAAACACCATGTTTCCCCGATCTGCCATTATGCCTTGTAGCTCTCATTCTTCCGATTCCCCCTTTCATCAATTCTTCATTTTTTCATTTTTCTTTTTTCCCATTCTGCCCTTCTCTGTGGTCTTTCCATTATCTGCCTCTTGCGTTTCACAAGCTTTTTTCATGTGGCGGTCATTCCCGAAAATGATTTTGGGTAACACAATTCGCCAGATAATACCCAGTACGACTTGACGCAGGCATCAAATCACTGGGCAAGGCGTTTCACCCTTGACCCGATAATGGGCTTGTCTCCGCTTCGCTCCGGTCGGTGCTAAACGAGCGCCACTGGCGCTCAGCACCCCTTAACCCCAGCATGGAGCTGCCGGTCTCCGCTCCGCTTCGGTCGGTGCTAAACGAGTGCCACCGGCACTCAGCGCCCCTTTGCATTCCCTGCACAAAGGGCTCCGCCCTCTGTACACCCGCCGGACAAAATGTAATTTCTGACACTGTCCCATCTGTCAGAATTTCCATCTCGCCCGGTTTTTCAAAAATCCTCAAATCGGATTTTCTCAAAAAATAAGAGCCGACACTTTGTCACTTTTTGGGGAAAAGTCCAATCGCATCAGCTCTCATATTTGACCTTATCGGTCATATTCAGTTTTTCTTTGCATCCTCTCTGAGTTTCATGGAATAAGAAACTCCTCCCAACCTATGCGGAAGAGAGGAGCCAAAAATTATTGATTCTGTTATCTGTTATACTTTTTCTTTTTACCGTAAATTCCTATAACAGTCAGCAGACCACCACTGACAAAGAGAAGTGCGATCCACAATGCAAGGGGACTGTTATCCCCGGTCTGCGGGGAATTTGTACTGTTGGTTCCAGTCTGTGAAGAATCCGTACTGCCAGCTTTCGCATTCACGGTAAATGTTGTGGAAGCGGTACCGCTTTCCGATACAATACCGATGGTATGCTCGCCGGTTGAAAGAGTGGAAACGTAATCAGCATTCAGGGTAACAACCGTACTTCCTTCCTTTGCAGTATAGTTCTTTTCAGCAAGAGTTTTACCGTCAAGCTCAACCCGGATGAAATCACTGAACGCTGCATTGGATGTGAAAGACAATGCAGTCTTTTCCCCTTCTGTTACGCTTTGTCCTTTACCCTTAATGATTTCGGGCGGGAGCTTCGCAGTCACTGTGTCTTCCAGCCCGATCTTATCCTTTCCGTCCGGATCGGAGAAGAGGTCACCGCAATCCTTACACTGCCAATACTCTATGTTTCCAGTTTCAGTTACAGTTGCTGCCTTTGCAGGCACTTTTTCAAGGTTATGGTTCGTACTGTCGATTTCGCCGTATTCTTTGCCGCAGTATTCACAGACTGCCTTGCTTGTGCAGGTAGCCTTTCCACCTGAGCAGTTGCCGTCTTCATGGACGTTGCAGCCTTCAACAATGCAGTAGCGTGTGTGCGTTGAGTTACCGTTTGACTGCCATTCGCCGTAGGTATGCCCGTCGTTTACGGTTACGGTCATTTCCGCTTTATTTCCTGCGTTATCAGTGGCAACGATTGTCTGCGTACCATCAGCCGGATTCAGTGTAAACTGATTGTTTTCGTCAAGGTATACTTCTGCGCCGTTGACTTTTACACTTTCAATATACTCTTCCGTAACGGTAACCGTCTGTGCTTCACAATATGTCTTGCCGTTTTCAACGCCGGAAATTACGGGAGCAATGCTATCAAGCACAATGCCCTCGGAATTAATGTATGTTGCATTGTCGCTTGTGTCGGTCAGCTTTGCATAAATAACATACTTGTTATCGGGGTTGATACTGAACGCCTCGGTGTATGCGGTAAAGGTTGCACTTGCAAGCTCCGTTTCGTCCAATTCCTTGTCGCTTAACAGATATTCTATTGTTACTGCGTCGTCACTGTTGTCGCTTGCAGTAATTGTTACCATTTGCTTATTCTTGAAGAACAGACCAAAGGTGATATCGTTGATAAATTCTTTCCAAGACTTTGTACCAATACTGATTTCACCTGTCGGTTTGGTAATGTCGCTCCATACAGGGTAAAGGGTGATATCTGCATTTGCGGTATAGCTTCCGCCTAATTCGTAAACCTTTTCCCCTCCGTCTGAAGTAGACCATCCTGTCTGTTCATAACCTGCACGGGTAAATTTCTCCGAGCTGAGTGTAAAAGAAACATCCTGAGTCTTGCTGCCTGCCGCTACTGTACCGCTCCCGTTACTGCCGGCGGCGTAGGTAACGGTATAGATTTTCGGCAAAATAGTAAACTGTATTTTATCCTCAAGTCCTGTATAGTTCTTCGTTTCCTCGACCGCAGCTTTTACCCAGTATGTCCCGGCGTTTGTCGGCTGATCCGTTGCATAGGTACCATCTTCTTCGGTTGAATAACTGTATGTTGGCGTACCGAATTTTGCTGCAGCATCCGGGGCATTTGGGGTATCACCGTAAGTCCAACCCTCTATTGAAAGGTCGGTTGTGAAGCTGTTTTCAGCCTGCAGGATCGTAAACCGGCCAACCTCATAATCGGATACCGCCGAATGCTTACTGCTTGCCTCAATATCGATTTTAACCGTATAGGTTCCGGCGTCAACTGGGCTTGCTGAACATAATTGGCCGTTTTGATCATAATATTTTTTAGTGAAATTACCATAATCCTGATTGTTTTTCGTGACTGTTGCTTCTTTTGCGTTTCCATCATATGTCAGGTCACTCGGTGGTGCAAAAGAAAAACCTTGAGTTATATCTCCTACATATCTCACTTTGCCATTAAGGTCATCATTATAATAACTAGAGATAGTTATACTTTCCCATTCAGCTTCCGTACCGAGATAATAAACATCTTTCAACCCACTACAGCCAGAAAACGCTCCCATTAAAATCTTTGTCACACTAGCCGGGATAGTGATACTGGTAAGGTTTGTACAGTTAAAAAACACATGCATGCGAATTACTGTTACATTATTCGGGATAGTGATACTTGTCAGGCTTGTACACCACTCAAACGCATTATCGTCAATTGATGTCACGCTGTCCGGAATAGAGATACTTGTCAGGCTTGTACATTTAGAAAACGCATAATTGCCAATTGATGTCACGCTGTCCGGAATAGAGATACTTGTCAGGCTTGTACATTCAGAAAACGCAAAATTGCCAATTGATGTCACATCAACACCGTCAATACTTTCCGGGATAATTACTTCTGTCATAGAAGTGTCATTTAGATCGATAATTGTGCCGGTAGTTTTATCAAATATTAAGTAAGAGTAATCCTCCTCATATGTGGCTACCGATCCGGTAAACCACTCCATAAGAGCTTCCAGCTTATCCAGACCGGTGAGCTGATCCAGCTCTTCCGTAGTCAGTTCATCCAGGGCGTCGCAGATATTCTGAACGGTATCATAAACAGCATCCACGGTTTCATCGTCTGCATCTTCCAGCTCCTCCACCGTTGGCAGGGCGTCGATCATGGCCTGTACTTTTTCTACGGCAGTCTGCTCCGATTCCGGTTCTTCCGCTGCAGGTGCTCCCAGCTGGACTACTTCTGCTATCTGCTCTTCCGCTGCAGGGGCAACGTAAGCCGCGCAGTTTTCCGGAACTGCACCCTCCGCGCCGCAGACCGGGCAGTTTTCATCCATGGCTTCTGCCGTACAGGCATCTTCGCAAACACAAACCGGCGCTTCCGGCGGTGTTGTTGCTTCCGTAGACTCATCCTGTTCAGGTGCCACATACTTGCAGCAATCTTCCACTACCGCACCCTCTCCGCCACAGACCGGGCACTCCGTATTCATGGCTTCCGCCGTGCAGGAACTTTCACAGTTACACACTACTGCTTCTGATTCTGTTGCTTCCGGGTCAGCTTCTTCTGACTCAACTGTTTCTGAATCAGCTGTTTCTGAATCGGTTGATCCGGAACCGCCTTCTTCTGATTCTGCTGCCTCCGACTGCGTTGCTGATTCTGCAGATTCTTCTTTTATCGCTTCAGCATACTTACAGCAATTCTCAATAGCTGCACCCTCTGCACCGCAAACAGCGCACTCTGCGTCCATGTCTTCCGCCGTACATGCTTCTTCGCAGGTACACACAGGTGTTTCTGCATTTTCGTCAGCAAACGCTGCTGTCGGCAATAAGGACAGTACCATGCACAGTGTCATTGCCAGGCTCAACAACCTTTTTTTCATAATATTTCCTCCTTTTTCTCCGCAGCTTCGCCGCGGCTATATTTTTCTATATAAAGTTTGAGTGTTTCCTTCAGTGATTCTATCTGGGATTTCATATAGAATTCATCCTCAAACAGTGCGTAATGTACACAAGCCCTGATCAACATGAATATAAGCGGTGTGATTTTTTCGTGGGGAAGCCCCAGTTTTGGCTCTAAGCTCTTTGCGTATTCCGTATAACGCCGGTCCACTCCCACAAAGAATTTCTTACCGTATTCCCTGTATTTCGGGTGGGTATAAACCTGATACATAAACCTGTATTTTTTCTCGTGCTTCTCTGCGGTCCAGTATGGTATCTCATCAATAAACCGCCATAAGTCCTCCACATCCGTGGGGGCTTTCGCCATAAATTCATCCTCAACCTTGCTCATACAGTATTCAGTGGACTGGATGATCAGGTCATCAAAGTCCTTGAAATATGTATAAATCATAGAAGTGTTATACCCACAATGCCTTGCCAATGAACGGATACCTGTACCGTGCAAGCCTAACTCGGCAAAGCCGTTAAAACACGTTTCCATCAGGTTCACTTTCTTCTCATTCCAGTGTGCTTCTGTGTAATTCGCCATCTAATCACCCCCACTCCTTGATCCAGATCAGTTGTACTGAATTAAGTATACCCTATTTCTACGGAAAATCAATAGGTTTCTGCAGCTTCATCTGATGAAAGTTTTCTCTTTATATTAACCATCAAGTAGGAGGAATTTCTCTTTATTAAGAAATTCCGACCTCTCGCAACGCCGTGCATACTATTCGGTACACAGCGGTTCAATCAACTTAATAAATAACACACTTTCGCTTTTCAGCTTTTAATATATTTCCTTAACGATGCCCTTTATAATCTTATGCAACCGGATTCCATCCTTAAGGCCCAGACGATAAAAGAACTGCTCTGCATCTGCCCCACTATCAAAAATAGCATCACAGTATTCCCGGACTGCCTGCTCCTTATCCGGTGGAAGCAACGCAACTGCCTCCTGATACTTCCGCTCAATCTCGTATTCTCTGCCCGGCTCTTTTTCTGCTTTCATCTGGCTGAATGCTTTCTGCATCCGTTCCTGAATGATAAAATCCACAAATTCCTTTAATGCTTCCTCTTTCATCTTCATACATTCCTTTCTACCTTATCCGGCATTCTTATCCAGATAATTCTGGTACTTCTCAAGTACGGAATCTGTCACACCGTTTTTGTAGATTTTCCGAATATCTGTGATCTCTTCATCCTTTAAAAGTTTCAGCCATTCCAGAAGGTCTTTCCGGCTGTTGGCGAAATTACAGCAACGACCATCTGCGTATTCAATTCGGTATCTCATAAGCATCCCCCTATACATAGACCAGTTCTGTCAGGATTACTTCATCCACTCTGTTGCGGATGTTATTTACCCTGCGGAGCCATTCCATCTGGTCTTTTCCCTTTAATTCCTCTGTGACACCCTCTGCTTCCATCATCTGATCCATCATGCTGTCCCTGCGTTCCACGCAGATTTCATTCAGGTCAGCCAGATACGTCCAAAGCTTTCCTGTCAGCATAAGCTGGGAATACAAAGCCTGCCGGTAGTCTTTCAGAAAATTCCTGCGTAGGCTTCCATAGAAACCAATATCTCTGGTTTCTTCCGCCACACGAATCAGCGGGATATAATAATCTCCCACAAGGATATAATCCAGTCCGTTCTTTTCATCATGTATCATCGGTTTCAATTCTTTCATGTATTTACCACCCCTTTCTTTGGTTCTGCAGCCGGAAGCATCGACACTGGAACAAACACACCTTTCGCAATATCTTCCTGCCGGATTGCTTCTTTCTTTGCCTCGATCTCGGTTTTTCTTTTTTCTTTTACCTTGTCTTCGTATTCTTTCTGTTTTCCATTTGCCTTCCGCCTCAGATAATTCTGGTGCAGCCTGTCCTTCCTGGCTTCCCGCTTTCGTAATTCTTCTTCCTCTTCCGGTGTCAGCTGGACTTCTCCAAAATGCGGTGGAAGATACCTTCCCACGAAGTTAAAATAAATCTCGATCTCCTGTGTGGTCTGCTGGCTTCCTTTCCTGTCCCTCTCATGCACCAGAATCTTTTCCACGAACTCATTTAGCATATATGTGGTCAGTTCATCAAAATTCTGATATTTGTCCACCAGTGCAATAAATCTTTCCGCAGACCTTCTGCCATTTTCATATCCGGCTATCTCTGCTTCCAATTCAGAATTTTCCGCTTTCAGTTCTTTCTGTTCCTTGGAATACTGCCCATCAAGGACTGCGTAACGTTCATCCGGCAACTTACCGAGGATATTATCCTCATATATCCGGCAGATTAGTTTCTCCAGTTCCTGCAGACGCTTTTTCGCTTCTGCCAGCCTGCTTTTCAGCCTCACGATTTCACCGGACTGCTGGGAACTCTGTGTTGTCTTCACTGTCTCAATGAACTCTTCCCGGTTCAGATGGGAATATTCTGCGATAGCTTTCAGCAGGTCTTTTATCAGCTCCATCACAATATCCGCATTAATCCTGTGCTGTGTCGGGCAGAGTGTTCCAACCGGAACCTTGCTATATGCAGAACAGGTATATTGTGGGATTCTTTTCCCATTATTTACCCGGTGCACATACATTTTTGCCCCGCAATCGGCACAATACATCAGCCCTGTCAGTGGATGTGCTTCTCCCCATCCGTCCGGGTATCTGCGGACATTCTTCCGGATTCTCTGGACATTATCAAAGGTTTCCTGATCAATGATCGCTTCCTGCGTGTCCTCAAATACTGTCCAGTTATCTTCTGACACATAATGGCTCTTTTTGTCCTTAAAATGCTTTCTGGTCTTGAAATTAACAGTGTGACCAAGATATTCCCGCTTTTTCAGGATCCCTGCCACCGTCGACGAACCCCACGCATAGGGGTCTTTGATCTCGTCCACTCTTCCCTGCCATAATCCTGCCCCATGCCTTGCCATGTGTACTGCCGGGATCTCCACCTGATCTTCTTTCAGCTTCTTTGCGATCTGGTAAGGACCATATCCGTCCATTGTCATCTGAAAAATCCTGCGGACAACCTGTGCAGCCTCTTCATCCACGATCCAGTGTTCCTTATTTTCCGGGTCTTTCAGATATCCGTATGGTGTGGTGCTTGCAACGTGCTTCCCGGAATTGCCTTTTGCCTTAAAGGTAGACCGGATCTTTTTGCTCGTGTCTTTCGCATACCACTCATTCATAATGTTTCGGAAAGGAAGAAAATCATCATCCCCATTCAGACTGTCATGACCATCATTGATAGCAATCAGCCTGACATTCTTCTGTCGCAGCATTTCCTGAATCTGACCAACCATCAGATAATCACGTCCCAACCGGCTCATATCCTTTATGATTACCGTCCCAATCTGCCCGGCTTTGATGGCATCCATCATGCTGACAAATCCCGGGCGGTCAAATCTTGTGCCGGATATGCCATCATCCGTAAAATGGATATATGGGGTAAGTCCATGAGATTCTGCATATTCTGAAAGCATCTGCTTCTGGTTCGATATACTGTTGCTCTCGCCCATAAGGTCATCATCATGGCTGAGACGTTCATACAATGCGGTAAGTTTCTCCTGCATCCGTTTTCCTCCTTCCTTTCATTTTTCATTGCCTGTTTTCATTCCATATCCGTTCCTGTACCGGGTTCCGATGTTTCCGGGACGTATTTGCCAGAAAAGACATGCTGGATGCACATTCAAATCTGGTATCACTATGGACAGGCTGCTCCGTTGTCAAGGTTCGTGTAAGGATCTTCAAAAAAGTTCCTCTCACTTAACCCATCTTTCGGACGCTGTTTTACAAGGTAGTAACGTAACTTTTTTAAATTTCTCTGGATTTTTGTGTCGGTTTGAAAAATTCCTTACACTATATCCAGACTGGCGAGGCAAAATGTTGCCATCCTTTGAGAATGTTTTTAAAAAAGTACAATTTTGTGTTTTGGGCAAAAAATAAGCCTCAAGAGACTTTTTAATCATTTTGGAGCTCCAATTTCTTAAAAAATGATGATTAAGAAGTCTCTTCAAGCTTATAACACCTGCCGCCAGCTTGTATTTCTTATACTGGCGTACCGCAAAGTGTTCCGGATTCCTTTTTTCCAGATCCTCAAACAGCATATCCACTGGATTTTTGTAATTCTCGTCATCCTCCCTGGTCTCACTTTCATTCAGAAGGTCAATCAGGGTGTTCATGTTCTTCTCGTCCTCGTCCCCTTCATACCAGATCAGGGCAATCAGTGCCGTGTACAGCAGTTTTTCTGCTTTGACCCAGAAATCCTCAGTTGCCTTTTCCCCTTCTCCCTTGGTGTTGGCAATGATAACCGTCACCAGTTTCAGGATATCCTTTTCGGATTTTAAATAGGCAAACGGATTGTAATGGAGCGATTTAGAGAAGTTAATGGTATTTAGGACCTTGATCACATAAGGCTCATGCACCACCTTCCCGGATTTATCTTTCACAACATTTCCATGCTTGTCTCTCTTTGGCGGTCCTTTGGCTAACATCTTCCCGCATTCTTCGATAAGTGTTCCCTTGGGCACCATTCCGTCAAGTAGGAATTTGACCAAAATCAATTTTTCTTAAAATGCTGAGAAATCCAGTGTTTATGCGGGTTTGTCGAGTTCTGCCTCCAGTTCATTCTTCATCATCCTCATGATTTTTTGCTGCATGGTTTCCTTGGAATTAGGATCAAAAAAGAGATGAACGTGATAACGAGTGCGACCAATTTTCTTCTCAAGAACCGAATGTTCCTCTTTTTCATCCGATACAGTTTTAAGATTTTCCATATCCTGTTTTCTTTCTTCCATCGTATTTTCCTCCTAAAAAGCAACTGGCAGAATATGGTTTCTGCCAGTCATATCTATGCGAATATTTCTCCAAATGGTTAGGTGGCAGAGTGGCAGGCATTAAGGTATCTATAGAATCGCCCTTTTTCAAAAAAAATCCTGCCACCTAATCTACTTTCAGCCGAATGGTATTATCCCTTCCGCTTCCTCGCCCATAAATCAAACGGTCTCCCATGCGGTTGCGGACATCCCTCATAGTTCTGGAAGAGATGTTCATTTCGGTTGCTTTTTTCTGGATGACTTTCAATGGAATTTCTTTTCCACCTTTCAGCATTTCCTCCATCAGCCTCATACCTCTTTCCAGTTTTGTTTCCACCCGTTTCCCCTCTTTACCGTTCAGGAGATCGTCCGCATTGATGTCATAGCCACCGATCCACCGGAAACCTCCTTCATCCCCCAGCTTAAACGCAAGGGTCTCCCCCGGAGGGGCAAGAGAACTTTTCTCATGGATCAGCACTCTCGTTGTCGGGTCTTTCTTTACCTTTCCGATAA
>OAVH01001246.1_pt1 | contig 14628 bp, 18 predicted proteins | sample 1495281 | NCBI WGS metagenome assembly OAVH01 (sample SAMEA2580082, study PRJEB22360) | human gut metagenome | biome: human gut; feature: human-associated habitat; material: faeces | place: Denmark | collected 2008/2010
TGAATCTTCAATGACCATATCTTTTACATATGCCATAGTGATATTCTCCTTCCTTATAATGTTTTAAAGAAAATATTTTTTTCGACACCAGAAGCATAAGAAGCACCCACTTTAATTCTACCGCCATCTTTTCCGGCCGGTCCCTGTGGGCCTGTGGGGCCTGCAGGTCCTGTTGGCCCAGCTGGACCCTGTGGTCCCTGTGCTCCTGTAGCACCCTTTGCGCCTGCTGCCCCTGCGTCACCTTTAGGACCCTTAACGCTGCATAAATAAATCCATTTAGCGGCACTTGCTGCTCCCGCAACGGTACATTTGTATACATAACCCGTACTTGTGTTAAGATATAAATCATTTACACGGGCGCTTGATACCCCGCTACCGCTGAACACGGTAGCTGTTGTAGAAGTCCCTGTAATTCCAGTTCCTGTGTACCATAAACTTCCTGGAGTACCTGCTGCGCCCTGAGGTCCTGTTGGCCCCTGTGCACCTTTTTCTCCTGCAGGTCCCTGTGGTCCTGTGGCTCCTGCCGGCCCCTGTGCACCTGCAGGTCCGGTTGCTCCTTTTTGACCTTGTGGACCTGTAGCTCCTGCTGGCCCCTTCAATGTCCCGTTATCCAACTTATCCTGAAATGTCTGCCCATCCGCAAAATATACTAATTCTGCAATTGTCTGGACATCCGCATCCCCCATTAAAGTCCCATCATCATCATACAACTGAACCCTTACTTTATAATTTGCCATGTTATCCTCCTAATTTAACAATCTGTATCCAACCGTAGGGCTGGCTTTTATTTCTGTTGTTCCTGGTGTTATTGCTTTATCATTCACAATAAAATAAAACGTATTTGCCGTTCTTTCACTCACTGGAATATTTTCCTCTGTGACTACAATACGGGAATACCCTTCTTTTTCCAAGTCGGATATCATTTTTTTTACTTCGGCTTCCTGTTCTGCGAAAAATTGGTCAAATTCATGTTTATATTTCTCATTTTGCTCTGTGATTGCGTTCCACAGAGTTTCAATCTTAATAATCTCTCGCAAATCCCGGAAACTGCTTATACCATCAACACGCTTTATGTATTGGCACCAGGGCATCTGATACAGCATTCCCCCATTATCCAAGTCTTCCTGGGTTACTGCCGGATACCCTTTTTCATCCAACAGAACCCGAAAATATCCCTGCTTAAAATCGCTTGGTGTATTGGTTTTTGTAAGGTCTACCTCGAATACCACCTTGCAATATACCTGTCCGCTGATTACGCTCGGGGAAGGAATTGTTTCTACTCCAACTACCTGTACCCATCGTCCGCATACTACAAAATATCCTTTCTGCACATACACATTGTTTTCAGCTGTACTAATTCCGCACCCCTTCGTCACCCCATTTGCCTTGTTCAAAAAAGTATTTTGGAAATGAGCAAAGTCAGCGCTGGTATTAAGCTGTTCTGCAAATGTTATACCTCTGATCACTTTTCAAACCTCCTTAGTTTCTCTATCAGTGTAACCTGCAGGTTTCCCAGCACCACCTGATACAGATTAGAACTGCTGCTCCGCATTAATCCAGTTATCATAGATTTCCTTATCCCTGCTTTTGTCCTTACCTTGCATTGCTTTCCAAGATACAGTTCTTCTACTGGATAAAGTTTTGATGGGATTATATTAAAAGTAATTTTATGGTTATATGAATTTGATGCAAAAGCGTCATATACTGCCTGCAGCATCTCCTGTTCCGTTTCTGTTTCCACATACAGACTGTCGATGGATCCTTTTGCCCGATTCGGATCATTTTTATTTTCTGATATTGTCCTGTCTGCCAGAAGGAAAAAATTCCGTTCGTGTATTGGCCCTATTACGGTGTTTCCTTCTTCATCCTCTGTATCCGGTATCTTCCATTTTACTTTAAGTTTTGACAGTACAGTCACTTCGTATGTTTCGTTATAATCCGTTATGTCTGACACATCAGTAGCTATATTCATAGGCGTATTTACTTTCTTGTATATCCGAATCAGCAGGTTCCCTCCGCTGAATTCAAAGTCGGTGAATATTCCATAATACTGCTTGCAGTTCCCCAGAAAGGTTTTCATATTATAGATTCCGTTATCCGTATCAACTCGTTTGGCTAATTTTGTATGTGTTTCAACTAAAATCTGAATAAATCCTTTATCTGTCATTTCATCCCCGGAGGATATAAAATTTTCCATTATTTCCCCCGCAATAAAGTCCTCTATTCCCTGAGATGCGATAATCCCATCATTCCCGCAAAAAATTTTCCGGTCGAACAATGTTTCCTTCTGTCTTAGATTTATGGTGTAGCTCATAGTCTGGCTACCATTATCGCAAGTATCACAGATTCCAATAAAAAACACCTGGTTATCATCATTTTTGAGGAGCACAAAGTCATCATCCGTAATATTGGGCTGCCTTGATGCTTCCAGGCTTCCTTTATTGGTATAGTCAATATCTTCGTTCAATGTATAGCTGTTGAATTGTATAATATCCTTAATGGATAAATCCATACTGTCCAAAATATAAGCAACCATAGATACCTCCTACTATACCGTTTTAAAGAACTGGTATATCTGCATTACCGTTTTATTAGTAACCCCCGTAGTACTGGTAAAACGCACAAGGCATTCCCCAACTGGCAGCTTAAAAAAGTTCGCGTTATTAATATCGAGGGTTGATGCAATATTTTCCTGCCTTCCGTCCGCATATACCTTATAACAATACAAATCTCCATCTAATGAGCTGTATAATATACGCTCCCCTTCCTGTAAAATCACATCAAATTGAACTTTGGACATGACTGCTCCATTAACTACTATCTCAATCACTGGATTCTCAGTGTACCCAAAAATTTCAGCAGTAAAAGAAGCAGGAACGTGCCCTTTATTATCAAAAATTACTGTACGCTCACTGTAATCGTTAAATCGGGCCGGCCAGCGGAAGTCAAATCTAAGCTCTCCCTCGCTCCGTTCAATAACGAACTTATCCTCTTTATTAATGTAGAATAGACTTCTACACTTAAAGGATACGGTGCAGGATAACGCTCCTTTCCCTATTTCTCCCTTTTCTATGGATACCATATCTACATCACGGAAGTACTCACCGGTAAGAGGAGCATATACAATTCTAAGTTTTTGTGCCGCATTTACAAAATCCACATATTTTTCATAACTTTCATACGGATTTCTCCCACCAAATACAAGCGTACCTTTTATTTCTGCCTGATTGGTATTCATATAACTGTTAAGATAGCTATTCCCGATATTCACATAATTTGCTGTCATATTGTACCCCAGCCCGGAAGGGGATGTCAGGAACCCAACATCCGGGCTGTTCAAATCAAGTCTTACACCATACTCATTTTCCAGAAAGAATTTACGCATTATAACCTCTTTCCAAGCTGTTCATTCACTTCATCAACCAACAGCTTATTTCCGACAGTAACAACATTATGATTAACGAACATCGGCTGCATGACAGCGGTTCCATCCATACCAACGGTAAGTGCCATATCGGCAGTTAATGCTTTCAGCTGGTCCTGTATCCTCCACATATTTGCCCTGATGCCTGCTGCCATTCCCTTCATCATATCCGGCATCCATTTTTCATATTCTCTGAGCGGGCCTTCGTCCGGTCGTGAAAAATGAAGGAAGGAACGGATTTTATCAGCCACACTTTCCACAGCATCCTGAACGGCTCCTATCATACTCCGTATGCCATCCACCAGTCCTTGGATCATGTCTTTTCCCCACTGTAGGAATTTATCAGGCAGGCTGGTAATGAATTCGATAGCTTTATTTAATCCTTCCGTAATTGCATCAACTACTTTTATTACTGTGGTTTCCACACCAACTTTCATTTTTGTGAACATGTCCACAGCAATCTTTTTCAATTTCTCCGGCAGCAACCGCAGCCATTCAATGACACTATTCCAGGCTTTCTTTATGCTGTTAGAAATATTGGTACAGAAAGTATTTACAGTTGTTAAAATGGATGTCCAAGCCGTCAAAAAAATACCCTTAAGCGCTTCAAAAACTCCTGAAAAATATAACTTTATTCCTTCCCATATAGTCTGTATCGCCAGTAATATATTGGTCCATATCATGTCCATATCCAGTTTTAACTGGTCGAAATTTCCCGTAACTAAATCGCAGATGAAAAGGACGGGTGCCATTACAATATTCTTAATCAGCTCCCATGCGCCAGTGAGGATTAGTTTAATTCCCTCCATTGCCGTCATAATCCCATCCTTTGCAGCATTCCAGAGAGTCATGATATTTTTTATTGTGGGTGACAAGATACCTATAATTACCGTTTTTATTGTCTCCCAAGCCTGAGATACGGTCTCTTTTACCGTCTCCCATAAATTGTTCCACCATGTCGGTATGTCCCTGAAAAAGTCTATAACAGCGTTCCATGCACCTGGAATAGATACGGTAAAAAAAAGCACCAGCGATTCTACCACCGCTGCTGCTGTCTGCTTAATATTCTCCCATAACGATATCCAAAAATTTCTGAATCCTTCACAATTATTCCATAGAAATGTAAATGCCGCCGTTAAAGCAGCTATGACCGCAATTGCGATTCCAACAGGCCCTGTCAAAGCAGCAAAAGCACCTTTAATGACTCCCAACAATGGTCCCAATGATGATGCAAGGCTCATTAATGCGCCTATCCCAGTAGCAATTTTCCCGATAATAATCAATACCGGACCTACGGCGGCCAATACCAAGGCAATAACCATAATCAGTTTTTTCTGCGTTTCTGATAATCCATTTAACCAGTCTACAATGCCCTGTATATGGGTTACAACCTCCCGTATAACCGGCATAAGCATATCCCCGAAACTGATTGCCAGTTCCTGTAGCTGGCTTTTAAGTATAGTTATTTGCCCGTTCAAGTTGTCCTGCATAGTATCCGCCATGCTTTCTGATGTCCCGTCACATTTCTCAATAGCCGTACTCAGTTTTTCAATGTCGGCCGGTGCAGCCTGCATGACGGCCAGGAATCCGCTCATTGCGTTTTTACCAACAATATTTTCGGCATTGCTCGCCGCTTCCGCTTCCGTCATCTTAGAAAAGCAAAAACGCAGATCAGTAAGAATATCCCCTAACTCCCTCATTGAACCATCCGCATTTGTTGTTGATACTTCCATTATCCCCATAGAATCCGATGAAAGTTTTACATTTCCTGCCAGACTTGTAAGCATGGTACGCAGTGATGTACCTGCCTGTGAAGCTTTGATACCTGAATTTGCCATCAGGCCTATGGCTTCCGCAACATCCTCCACAGAAAAACCCAGCGCACCGGCAACCGGTGCCGCATATTTAAAAGTTTCACCCATCATCGAGACATTAGTATTTGCATTGCTGGATGCCGCCGCCAGAACATCTGCAAAATGCCCGGAGTCAGCCGCAGTCAACCCAAACGCAGTCAGAGCGTCCGTCACTATATCAGATGTGGCCGCTAAATCTTCCCCGGAAGCTGCCGCAAGGTTCATAATCCCTTCAATTCCGTCCAGCATATCCCCGGTTTTCCATCCGGCCATAGCCATATACTGGAATGCATCGGCAGCTTCAGAAGCACTGAATTTTGTTTTTGCACCCATCTCCCGTGCTTTTTCCCGGAGCTGGTCAAATTCATTCCCCGTTGCTCCGCTGATTGCAGATACTTTTGACATTGATTCATCAAAATCTGCTACGGTTACAACAGCTGCAGTTCCCAAACCAGTAATTGCCGCAGTTACGGGTAATAATTTTTTTCCGGCATCTTCTACTTTTCCTCCAAACTCCTGTACTTTGTCCCCGGCAAGGCTTATCTGCTGTAGAACGGTATTTGATTTTTCTGCCTGAGATTCTAGTGCTTTTAGTTTCTGCTCGGTTTCAACTATTTCCCTTTGTAATCCATCGTACTGTTCTTGGCTTATCTTCCCCTCTGCAAACTGCTGCTGTGCTTGTTTTTCTGCATCTTTGAGTGTGGCAAGCTTGTCTTTCGTCTCAGAAACGGCTTGAGCCAGAAGTTTCTGCTTCTGGCTCAATAACTCGGTATTTGAAGGATCTAATTTCAGGAGACGTTCCACATCCTTCAACTGGTCCTGTGTGCTTTTAATATTTTTATTGGTATCCTTGAGAGCCTTATCTAATCCGGTGGTATCTCCGCCGATCTCAATGGTTATACCCTTAATTCTTCCGTTCCCCATTTTGCCCTCCTAAAACCGGTCAAAATCTTCTTGTTGTGCCATCTGAGGATATTTAAAATCATCATTAATGCTCTCCGTGTACATATCAAGCACCAGTCCAATTGACAGCAGGTCCAGGTCCCGGATTGCAATTCCCAGTTGGGAAGCCCGAAGCATAAACAACGGTGTTGTCATTTCCCGACTTGTCGGCTTTTGTTTTTTTTTGCTTCACTGTCCTGCTTCATATTTAGCCCCCACAGTTCAAGCAGCTGTGGAAGCACGCTGTAAATAGAGAACACATTAAACTGTTCCAGCCATTCTTCCGGCGTATCCGGCTGGGAAGGATCGGCATGTTTCGCCATTATATAGGCGACATTCTCAAACAGTTCAAGGTCTTCAATTTCAAGCCCCGATTCCTCTTTATCCGACTGGTCTACCGACTCCTTGAGACGACTCAAATCCTTGAAAATATCCCGGTGAAAGGTTGCCCTGTATAATCTGGGTACGGTTGCTGATGCACGGAATGGTATCATTTTCCCATCTACTTCAATATCTTTTTTAATCATAATTTTCCCCTTACACGCCAGGTGCAGCCTCTTCTGTCGGCACATAAACAGTTTTGTACCATCCGTCATAAGTCTGCGGATCTGTTTCATCACTAGTTTTTGCCTTAATCTGTCCATTAGGAAGCGCTGTGGCAGAAATCGTCAGAGTTTCTGTTGTCGGTTCTACGGTATCTTCTTTCGTTTCTGATTCAATGCTAGGCCGCGTTGCTGCACAGTTATAGAGCACATGCCTGATTGCCTTTTGATCACCGTCAAACTCAAATAGTAGTGCAAATGATTTCTGCACCGCATCGGCATTTTCAATCAGCACTTTTTTGCTGTCCAGCGTTTCTCCCAATACATCGGTTCGGAAGGATTCCGGCAGTAATGCTACTTCCAAATCTCCCTCATAGCCGTTGTTGCTCGCCGTCTTGTAAAAGACAATTCCGTCTGCATAAAACGGGCTGATTTCTCCTTGTGCATCCAGAGCAATACTTACAGATCCCTTAATTGGCACTGGCGTGCCGAATGTAATTTCGCCATCCACACCTTCCGTTTGTACTGCGTAATGCGTGTTTTTAAGATTGTACTTAACCTTATTCTTTGCCACTGATTAATACCTCCATCTCATAGAGCACCTCATACATTTTTTCAGATTCAAGGTAACTCTCTGTTTTTTCATAAAAGAAACCATGCTCAGTGAGCACGGCTTCAACTTTAGCTTCAATATCCGGATCCTTTTTGTTTGTATATAACTCTATGTCCAATATGTTTACTGCCTGGTATACAATACCATCTGCAGAAAAATTATTGCTTTCTGGATATAGATACACCAAAAAAGGAGGCTCCGGTGATTCCCCCTCTTCAAAGTGATGGTAAGCTGCCGGAATATCTGCTTCTTTTACCATCTGCAACACATCTTCCATTGTCATCTTGACAGCCTCACTTTCAGCCTTTTTTCGTATTCTTTTACCGCCTGCTGTTCGGCGGGGGCAATATGTGGTATTCCGGCCACCCTACCTCCACCTCTTTTTGCATGGCCTTTTTCAAGCAGATGCGTGAGTCCCGGCTTTTTTCGGTTATATACCCGTATTCCGATAGATGATGCCTTTTCGCGTTCAATGGACGATGTCCATCCCGTATTATAATGCCCCTTACGGCTTCCATACCCCTTAGGGGATGTCTTTTTCAGTTCTTCGACCGTTTCTTTGGCTACTGCTTTCGCTTCTTCCTTCATGTCCTCCGACACATCTTCTGCATATTCTTGCATCAATTTTGTGATTTCAGAAGCAAGAGCGCCTATTTTTATTCCCACATAGCATCACTCCTTTGCTGTAGCCCTGATTTTAATTGTTTTATTTTTATACTGAACATTATCAATACTGGTGATATCATACTCCCGGCCGCAATGCACTATCCTGTACCCCTTAGTGTTCATGGCTCCAAGAAGTGGATGATACCGCAGCACAAACATGACCGTATTTTGTGATTGAGTTTGTGCGGCTTCCCAATACTCCGAACCGGAAAGATTATTCATGTATGCATATCCCTTATAGTATTCGCTCCATACAGACAGTCGGTTTCCAATTCCATCCTCTGTAAAACTGCTCTTTTCAATTCTTACCGGCTCCCGGTATGCCCCAGCATTCATCCTATCCCCCCTATAACAGATTTACGCAGTACATCCCCAGAATGGTATCCACCACCCGGTTAACATTGCCCTTATCTACGGTCATCTGTCGGTTATCGTACATATCAGATATGATGACAAGGACAGCAATCGTAATATCCTCATGTACGTCAATCGCGGCATCATCCAGTCCAGTATAACCCTTCACATACTCCATAGCCGCCTTTTGAAGGATGACAAGATACTGCCTGTCATCCTCCGTCAAATAGGCCTCATCTTCTCGTATTTGCCTGCATATGTCACTCAGCGTTATCTCGCTTACCTTCATAAACCTTCTCCCTATGCGGAGGCCTTCATTGATACCGTGACCAACTTCTGATTGTCAGTGACCTTGGCATCGAACTCAAACCATGACACGATGCCAACCGCATGCTGAGTCGCATATTTCTCCAGAAGGACCTGGATTTCCACATTCTCCCGCATATTTACAGACAGCCCCGTCATGTCCCCATAAAGTACAGCCTTCTTTCCCGCCTCCATCTTAGGCATGTTATCAGATACAAATACCGGCTTCCCCAGCAGTCTGTATGGGAATTCACTAGTGAAGTCATCCTGCAACAAATAGCGGTTATTGCCATCCTTAAGCTTTCGGAAAGCCGTGAATGTATCCGGATGCATAATCCAGCAGGCATTTGTCTGGTAGGCCTGTTTGATGGAAGCCTGTGTGCTAATCAGTTCGTCAGCAGTTATGGCGATTGCGGAAGCCGCCGTCACGATGTTGGTTGTGGAAAGGGCGCCCTGTGCCTTGCCCGACGTACCAATCAGCAGTTCCTTCTCAATGAATTCCGCAATTGCCTTGGACATCTCTGTAATAATGAAACTCACAACATCAACCTGCGCATTGTTTGCAACAGATTTTCCAATCAGCGTGAGTGCGCCGGCCAGATATCCGGACAGGTCAATACTTGTGAATTTCCCGGAATCTGCTGTGATGTCCGTGAATTCCTCCTGGTACCCAACGGCAATGTCATGGTTTGCATTGGCCTTTCCCCACACCGGCACCTTCAAAGTGCCTTTCACGTTGTAAATGGTTGCCCGGCTGTAAATCGGGCAGATGTCCTTAACCGCTGTAATAATCCGGTTCGCAATTGTCGTGGGGATGACGGCTCCGTTATTCCCCATCGTCATGTTCTGTTCCCCAGCCCTGACCTCAAGGCATGTGGCTCCACATTCCCGGCGTATATAATTCGCAAAGGCCCTCTCCTCCAGTTCCTCCTGTTTCAATTCCTCATGTTTCTCCGTACTGATGACATTCAGTTTCAGGTCCCTGGCGCGCTCCAGCTTCTCAATGGTGCCGTCCAGGGCCTTCACCTGTTTATCCAGGTCATCAAACTTCTGGTCCTCTTCTGGGCTGAATGCCCTCTGTTCCATCTCTACGGTAGCTGTCAGGTCTTTCATCTGCTGGACCAGGTCGGCCCGCTGCTCTGTAAGAGACTTTAAGTCCTCCGCACGATACTGCATGTACTGCCTTACAACCGTTTTCTTTCTCATTCTGCTTTCTCCTTCTCTAATTCCTTGATTCTATTGTGATACTTACTCATATCAATCGTTTTCTTTGCTTCCTTGACTTCCACATAATCCGCGCGGACTTCCAATGGCTCCGGCGTCATGACCATATCTCCCTCTGCCCTTACCTCAACACTGGTGCCCTCGTAGCAAGGCTGTTTTCTCTCATCAATGATGGAAACCTCCACCAGATCCATATCCTCCACATACCGGCGTTCCAGAGCGTCATGGATATCCTCCGTGCTGGCGTCCCGTTCCCTAAACCCAAATGACCAGCCTCTAAGCTTCTTCTTCCTAGCTTTTTCAATAACTTCCGGATCCGTAACCTCTGCCCTGGCATGAAGTCCGATACTGTCCTCATACAGTTCCAGATTCGTGCTTGTGGAACCCAGATTCCTGCTCTTGTCATGGTTTAGGAGCAGCTGCACCTCATTGTGCCTGAGCGCACGCTCAAACACCCCTGGTACAATCTGCTCCACAAAACGCTTCCCGGTCTTACGGTCCCTCATGGGCCGCGAATCCCTGGCCACAGCATTGACATAGCCTTCAATCACCACGCTGTCCGCTCTAATTTCAATTCTCATCTATCTTTTCACCTTCTTTCTGTACCGGCTGTTCAAGTCCACCGGTCTGGTTCATATTCGGCATGTAAAACTGTTTCGTCTCCGGATCATACAGCACATCCTGCAGGCCCAGGCGGACAAAATCCAGTCCCAGCGGCGGCAGGTTCTCCCGCAGGCGTATCTCATCAATCTGCATGAATCCGTTCTTGCTGGCGGTCTCATAGGCCCTAAACCGCTTTTCAATGTCACCTTTCGTCAGCTCCGATGTGTCCGCGGCAAAATAATAGGACCCCTTCTCTGATTCAAGAAGCAGGTCCCTGTTTAGGGCACATTCAAACTCTTTTAAGATTGGATTCAGGCAGTACTGGACGAAGTTCGTCTTATCCTGCTCTGTAACCCCGCCATTTATCATGGCTGGCGGCATATTGAACAGCTTGCAGATTTCATCACTGTTTGTTTTCTTGTTCTCGTTCAGCTGCAGCTCTACGCTGGTATTGCTGGCTTCCTGGAACTCCAGCCCGTCATTCAGGATGACCACGTTCTCCGTGCTGTTCTGGTACAGGCGACGCCATGCGTCTTTCAGCGCCTTTATCGCCGGTTCTGCCAGTTTCTTGGCTGATTTCACAAATCCTTTCTTGTTACCGCCTGTCTTAACCAGGTTTTTCTCATATTTCAGAGAGTGGTAGGCTACGCTCAGAATCTCACTGTTCTCAGAAATAATACTTTGCCCTGAGCGCCCGTCCTCCGTGTTCCGGAGCACCTTTATGAACTCAAAAGGCCTATATTTCGTCCCTTGAATCATGATATCATAATCCTTAAATATAGGGTCAGAAGTAAACAGGAAGGAAACTTCATTCTCTTTTACGTAGTGCAGAGACCGTATCCGATTCCCCATCCTGTTGATAAAGGCATAACCTCCTTTACCCATCAAGTAATCCCTGGCCAGCGCCCTCTTAAACTGAACTCCATCCATGGTATCCCCGGTATCATCATTTAGCAGCCGGACCCTAGCATCATCCTCAACTGCTTCCAGTTTCCCATCCACCAGCCTATAAAGCCGTATAGGGATGGTGGAAACGGTTTCCGCAATCTTATTCACGCAGGCCGCAAAGGCCGGCACGTTCATGGCCTGGTCCCTGGTCATGTAGTCATCCGACAGACTAGCCCGCAGCAATGCATCCTCATTTGATTCTGTTTCTTTTTTCTCTGGTTCCATGTCTGCCCTCAACCGAAATGGCCACATATGCAATCACTCCTCTCTCTGTTGCGATATAGTAACTAACATACCTGCACTGTAAAACCGCTGTCGTCAAAGAGGATATCCTGCTGGAGCAGGTACACTGAGTTGATAATGCTCACCACTCCATCAACCTTACCCTTGGATTTCTTCTTGTTGACATACCGGTTCATGTTGGTGTCATAGGTACACTTCGCATTCTCAAAATTGGTCTCCAGCAGCCGGTTATCCTCATAATGCCATTTCTGGTTTGCCACCATCTCCGCCAATAACTTGGTGGGAGGATGCAAGGTATCCGAATGCTGCCGTATTTCTACTGTTGTGTAATCCTTATCCCATTTCTGGGCGCTTGACAGAGCATTATATCGGTCATAGCCGATTGACTTAATAACCACGCCCCTGGATTCCTCCAGGCCTTCCACATAGTCCTCAATCACACCATAGTCCACCGTCATATCACCGCAGGCAATGCAGGTTCCCGCGGCAATGGCTGCCCTGTAATCAAACTTCTCAAATTCACTCTTCTCATCAATTCTCCCTTCTGGAATAAATGTCATTACATGGCTCAGTATCTCCCCGTCCTCCTCTGCGGACATAGTGACGGAACAGTTGTCATTCGTCATAGCCAGATCCACGCCGACATATACCTCCCGTCCGCTCCAATCAATACGTTCCACCTTACATGCTTTTACCTGGTCGATAGGAATATAGGTTTCAGTTCCCGCTCCCTGATAAATGATGTTGCAGTGCTTTGTCAGAAAGTTTTCCCGTAGTTTCTCCCGGTTTATGGCGCTTCTGCGTTTTTTCAGCAAATCGTCCCATACATCCGGCAGTTCTAAAGCTAAAGGGTTTCCATGCGCAAGGATATCTTCATCTGTCGCCCAATCTTTTGTGTTATCAGGCTCATACAATAGAGCAAACACGGACTCATCATCGATAAGGCCATCCAGTATCTTTTTGGCATTATCCACCTCATCCTCAAGCGGATTGTCAACCGTGGGGTATTTGGTTGATATGATAAAACCCAACTTATTTTTAATGAGAATCTGACCTGACCGCATGGCTTCCACCGGATAAGAGCTAGGTAGTGCCCCAACCTCATCGGCAATAAACACACTCGGCTCCTTACCATCCATTCTGCTTGTGGAGTAATTAAGGGGTGTGTACTTCGTCTTCGTAGGATTATGCAATATGTAGTCCCGCAGCACCTTGAACTCGTTCTCCTCAAATACTTCTGCGTTGGTCGCCAACAGCGGCTCCAATGCCTCCTTAATCTCACGAGCCAGCGACCCATCCGGCGCCACAGAGAAGAATCGTGAATAGGCTGGCTCCAGGTAAAAGAGCAAAATAAAAAGAACAGCAACAACAAATGTTTTGCCATTCTTCCTGCAAATCTCCAGAACCGCCGTCTGGTACCTGCGCATCCGCTTGTCATTCCGATAGACCGTACAGAGGACCGCCGTTATGAGCAGCCATTGATATCCGGCCAGTGACGAATAGATTGATTTCCCGGCCTTGGGTCCCTTAGCCATCTTGAGCACCTTAAGAATCTTATATATCTTATCCAACAGGCCCTCATTGATGATATATTTCTTGTTCTTCCTCTTGTATATCTTCAAAAAATCAGAACACTGGAGGATTACATATCTCGGTGCCTTAATCTTTCCCCGGCATACCCCCTCAGCATATACAACCGCCGGATGCTTAACCTTCGTCTTCGTCGTCCTCATTGATTAAATCCATGATAGTCTTTTTCTTCTCTCCAGGCTTCACTTTCGCAATAGAGAGCTTTGCCCGGCTCTGAGGGGATAGGCACAACTCATTACAGCACCGGAAGTACTCTTTTGATGCCTCTGCTCTGGCCTGCCGGAATGAATTCTCAAACAAGATGTCTTTATTATCATTGGCTTTCCGGTCCAACTCCTGGATACGGTCTACTGCAATGGCTGTCTGGGCCAGAATAAACAGGTCAAGATTCCCCAAAATATCCGCCTCCTGCAGTTCCTCCATGATGTAGTTGAATATGGACATCTGGGATTCCGTCAGGTACAGCGGAGGCACCAGTTTGTCATTCTTCCCGCGGAGCTTATCTTCAATTTCAATTCGCTGTGCTTCTTCTTCCTTCGTGATTGTGCCCGTTTTCGTCTTTGCTGACTTTGCAGGTCTCGCCATCCTATCACCTTCTTCTGGTCAAAATTTTCATTTCTAAGATTTTGTGTGTTTTGAGGTGGGGCGTCGGTGTCCGCGACACTTCATTTTGCTAAAGTGCATCCCCGGGGGATACCTCCTCATCTGCCTCTTGTTCTTCAATAATTTTTTTTATTATCTCATATGGTATTTGCCCACCTTCTGCCATTTCATGATGCATCCCGCATATTGTCAGCAGGTTATTATCTTCCAGGCGCAGGTCATAATCTGTCTCTATCGGTATAGCATGATGGACTGATAGGTTCTCATAGTTATACTGCCGGTCTGTTCCATAGAGCTTTCGGATACACACCTGGCAAAGGTTCTTGTCACGCCGTCTTATCTGTTCCCGCTTCTCCCTCCATTTCCTGGAGCTGCGGAACTTATCAATATATGTCGGTTTCTTTTGAGACTGTGGTTTCTTTCCACAATCAATTTTAACATCATGAATCCTTCCACAGTATTGACACGATTTAAGCATATCCCTACCTCAATTCATAAATAAAGAAAAGCATCCGGTTTTCCAGATGCTCCCTTGTTCGTTCTTTGATAATACCATATTATCACGATTGATACTGACATTCTATGACATCTGGTATTTCTATATGCATCAGTGCCTTGCCATGGTATCTATGTACTTGCCGTTCACAGTATCTCATCTTTTCAGCTATTTCCCACCAATCAAGTCCTTTAATATACCGATAAAATAAAACATCACTC
>OAVH01001258.1_pt1 | contig 14526 bp, 13 predicted proteins | sample 1495281 | NCBI WGS metagenome assembly OAVH01 (sample SAMEA2580082, study PRJEB22360) | human gut metagenome | biome: human gut; feature: human-associated habitat; material: faeces | place: Denmark | collected 2008/2010
TACTGTATCAATACCAATACCTCTATTTAAAACCTTTGTATATACTTTTTACCTGGCAAATTTCCAGGTAGGGCATTTGTCCTCTTTAATCTTTTAAATTTTACTACGTAATATCACTTTCGTCCATACTTGCATGTTATCAGTCCATCTTATTTTCTTCTTCTTTTTTTGAAATAATATAGTGACAAGTATAAAAATGATAAGCAAAATAAGGAAAAGATAAGTTAGACGGATATGATCATATAAGAATTGTAAGATGATAATGGTTAGAAGGATAAGAACTAGGGCACTGATCGTTATCCATAAAAGATGATGCAGCAACCTCTTTGCATAAAAATGCCATGAAACCAGGCAATTCGTTTTTGATCCTTCCTCATGAAATTTTCAAAATCTTTAGGATCCATAAGACATCACCTTTTTTTCTAAAGCAAAATTATATGCGAGTTCTGTTTCAAGACTGATCCATGCCATATCGTTTTCATTAAGTTTATTTCTATAGGGGAGAGTCGGATCTATTTCCACACGCTTTTTTTAAATATCGTTGATTACGTCATCCTTGACGAAATAATCATCCAAAATAAAACAATTTTTGATGATTCCATAAAATCTCCTTTATAGATATCTAACCGTCTTTTTTATTGCTATTTCTTTTGTGTATCACAATATAACGGTTCAATAAACTGCTTGATTAGCTCCATACTATCCCTGACATTTCGCTCAAAAATGCATACCAGTGAGACGACTAGCTGTTCCTTTGGATTCACATAAATGATGTTGCCTCCATCCCCCATGGCCGCAAAGCTATGCTCTTTCTCATCAATCCACCATAAATAGCCGTAAGGCAAATTCTGCCGCTTCCAGCGGTTATGCTCAGTTGTACTATCCTGTACCCAGTGACGCGATACAAGCTGCTTGCTGTCCCACATGCCGCCATTCAGATACAGCTGTCCCAGCCTTGCCATATCCCGGGCTCTCAGACTCAATCCCCAGCCTGCAGCATGTAAGCCCTGCGCATCCGCAGCCCAGCTGCTTCTATCCGTTGCCTGATTGAACGCCATCTGTTCCTCCTTGCTTTGAAAAACAAGACTGCCCTTTACCTTGATATCCAGCGGCGTAAACAGATTCTCCTGTGCAAAATCCAACACGGATTGCTGTGTTGCCTTTCTCAGGATACCGGTCAGGATATCCGGCCCTATTAAAGGGGTGTAACGAAATGCTCCATCCTTCCCCCTTCCCTTTAGCTGATTCAGTGAAAAGGTAAGCCAGTCATCGCTTGTAAAGTATTTTATATAAGGCGGTATCCGGTATTTATATGCCGCCCGCATGGTCAATATATCCTCCAGCGTCACGTTCTCAATCTGTGAATCCTGCCGTTTTGCAGCATATTCCGGAAAAAAATCCAGTACTCTTTGATTCACATCTTTTATATAGCCCTGATCCATTGCGATTCCAATCAATATGGATACAATGCTTTTGGTGACAGAATATACATGCAATGTGCTTTGTGATGTACAGCCGTTAAAATACTTCTCATATACCAGCTTCCCATTTTTCATAATGTTCATACCGGCAATATTACGATATCTGCTTTCTATGAGCTGATTCAGCTCTGCCATTTTTTTCTGTTCCATCTGCTTCCTCCTTGTTTTTACTATCTCTATTTTACAGCCTTCCCCCAGGACAAGGTCAAGATGGGTAATGGCAGAAGAAGGGTATACCGCCTGTAAATTGCATAACGTGACCGCGATACAACGCCGCTAATAACTGCTGTCACAAATAATACACTTGCGTATTGCATATACATAACCTGTTCAAACATTATACTTAAAACAGCATTGGAAGAACGGCTTGCATTTAACGATCTCTTGCACTGCATTTGTTAAAGACTATGGTATTCATTGACATTTTTAAGGTATACTTAAAAACGCTTATGTACCATATGCAAAGCGTATGAAAAAACCTGTGTCACACATACGATATGTGATACAGGTCTTTTATGATCAATAAGAGAATTTATCGTAGTATTCCATATCCTCTAAAACGGTAATGTCCTCAATCGGATTTTCATCCAGACGAAGCTCATACAGATTCTTCAGCTTCGTTAGCGGTGTCACATCCGTAACATAGTTCGCTTTCAGGGTTAAGGAGCTCAGATAGATGCATTCCTCCAAAGGAGACAGATCCATCACGCCATTGTGATCCAGTCGCAGAGAGCTTAAATTGATCAGCTTTTTCAGTGGTGACAGATCGGTAATGACATTATTATATAAATCAATCGTGCTGAGGTTTGTTAAATCCTTTAATGGTGATAAATCTGAAATATTATTATGCGATAACCCAAGGCATTCCAGATTGATCATATCCTCCAGTGAATCAATATTGCGGATATCATTATTGCCGACATCCAGTGTTGTCATATGCTCACAGCCCTTAAGAACCTCGATATGTGTAATGTGATTGTTGAATACGTTCAGCTCTACCAGATCCTTGGCATTCTTGAGGAAATCAATATCATGCAGGAAACAGCAGCTTGCCTTGAAATAACGCAGCAGCTTCATTTCCTTCAGAATTTCCGTATGCTGTACCCGGTTTTCACTGATATCCAGCTTTTCCATCTGGATTAAACCCTTCAGATTCCGCAGATCACACAAGCCACTTTGTGTTGCCCGCAAATCCTTCAGATTTTTCAGCTTTTTCAGAAATGTGAAATCCTTTATATGGTCAAAGGATATATCAAGAACCTCCAGATTAGGAAATTCCGCTAAAATGCTTAAATCCGTTAAATATTCATTGTTTGAGATATTCAGACTGCGCAGCGTATCCTTCATATACTGCAACGGAGATAAATCAGAAAACAGGTTTGTTGATAAATCCAGTACCTCAATATGCTTGAGATATGTGAGATCGGCAATATCATACAGCCACATCTTATTCATATGAAGCTCTTTTAACTCATCCAGCATTCCAAGAATACTGAGCGGGAACGGCCCGTTTTCGATACCGACATACAGCTTTTTCAGTTTCTTGACATTTTCCAGATAGACAAGGTTATCCACCTTGCTACGCTCCAGATTCAGCTCCTCCAGATTGATCATTCCGGCCAATGCACTGATATCCATCGTATACAGATTGTTGCGTGAGATATCCAGCCGCAGCAGCTGACGGAATTCCCGCAGTGCCTGAATGTCACGCAGCATATTTTTCGACAGATTCAAAACTTCGATTTCACGAAGATCACGGATCGGTGTCAGATCCTCAATAGCATTTCCGCAAAGATCCAGATAACTCAGATTAGTTGCATATTGCAGTCCTTCCAGAGATATAATCCCGCTGCTTCTGGCAGACAGAGTTGTCAGCTCATTCAGCTTTTCCTCTGTGATATCCGCTTCCTCGATCTGCAGGGTTCTGGCGATTGCACACCGCAGCATTTCATCCTGTATGATCATAAACATTCCTCCGTTTCTTTTCTTGTATGCCTATATTATACCCCAAATGGATTAAATCTGAAACAGCTTACACAAAAAAACACGAATCATCAAAAGACTGAAAATAAATCCATACGAATTAGCAAAATAATGATTGACTTTCGGATTTGAAAGTGATATTGTTTAAGGGTAATAAAAAGCAATAATTATGATTTCACAAGTCTGGAATTGTATTTATGTGTTTCAATGTACGAATATCCAGTTTTGTGATTTTTTTATACATTGGAGGGCTTCTTATTGACACACGTATAGGAGGTACTAAAATGAGTACAGGTAAAGTAAAATGGTTTAATGCAGAAAAGGGTTATGGATTCATCACTTCTGATGATGGTAAGGACATCTTCGTTCATTACTCAAGCATCCAGAGCGACGGATTCCGTACACTGGAAGAAGGACAGGCTGTAAACTTCGACGTTGTTGAAAGCGATCGTGGACAGCAGGCTGCTAACGTAACTGTAGCGTAAGAAAAACCGTTCTTGGATCATGACCTTGTGCATGATCCTTTTTTTTGACTGTGCATATCCTGTACGGAAATGATACAATAGAGGAAAGGATGTGATGTCATGGATCGATTAGAGCTTATTCGTGAACAGAGCGACGCTATCATTCAGAAACTCAACAAGGAGGAGGAACGCAAGTTCGCCTATATCCACACATACGGAGTGGCACAGGCAGCTGCCATGCTGGCAACCATTCGAAAGCTGGATGTGGAGCTGTGCTGTATCGCTGCCATGCTGCACGATATTTCACTTTACGCATTGAATTGTCCGCATGCAGGTCATGCACAGCGAAGTGCGGAGTATGCAAAGGGATTGCTGGAAAAGCTGGAGGTATTCAGTGAGGAGGAAATCCGGATACTGACACATATGATTTCCGTGCATTCTGATAAAATGACGCGGCATGACGGGCCGATGTCTGAGCTCCTGAAGGATGCGGATGTCTTACAGCATTATCTGTACAATCCAAAAATTGAATTGTCGGAGAAAGATAAGGTGCGTCTGTTTTATCTTCTGGAGGATTTGAAGTGTGCAGAAGTGGAATAGAAAAGCGGGATTGCCATATAACCCGCTTTTTTAGTTTACACCTGCTGCACTACCTGTTGTGAAGATACCTGTGTTTTTTTCCTGCTGCGAAGCATACATCCGATGCTGACCAGGAGTGTACTGCTTTCACATACCAGCGTCGCATACCAGATTCCCTCTCCCTGAAACAGCTCGCCCATGATCCATATGGAAGCAGCGATAAAGACAAACCCGCGAAGCAGTGAAATCGTGAACGAGTATCTGCTTTTTTCCACAGCCGCAAAATAACCGCTGCATACGATATTGTAGCCGATTACCAGATAACAAAGAGAATATATCCGAAAGGCATGAATGGTATCATTGTACAGGACGGTACGTGAGGAATCAATAAATATGGATACGAGCACAGGTGTCATAATCAGACATACCGCCAATGCTATAATTGACATGACCAGTGTGGAAATCAGGGCATAGCGCAGAAACAGACGGCATACTCGTTCCTCTTTGCGTCCTCTGTAAAAGCTGACAAGCGGCTGCATTCCCTGAGATATACCGGTAAACGTCATCATCACGATATTATAAATATAAGTTATAACCGTATAGGTAACGACCCCGCTATCTCCGATATGCTTTAAAATCGCATGGTTAAACAGAAAAATAATAGTACCTGCAGACAGCTCCGTTATAAAATCTGCTGTGCCAATCGGTATGATCCGCTTGTAGATGGTCAAATCCATCGTAGTTTTACACCAGTGAATGGTTCCCTTTTTTCCCAGGAAATGAAGGGTGAATACAGTGAATGTTAATACCTGTGATAAGCCTGTCGCAATCGCTGCACCACGAATCCCCATTCCAACATGGACAACCAGAATATAATCCATCACAATGTTTGTGATCGCTCCCACCGTTACCGCAGTGGTTGCCAGCTTTGGAAATCCGTCTGTTTTAACAAGCACCTCCATAGAATAGGATACGATAAAGAAAAACGTAAACCAGATGAGAATCCCCAGATAATCATGAACATACGGAAGCGTTGCTTCACTGGCTCCTAGAAACAGTGCCAATTCATTTTGAAATACCAGTGCCAGAAAAGTAATAATCAAGGCACAGACGGTCAGAAAAATCGTATTTCTCGTAAATGTTTCATTTGCGCTTCTCATATTGTTTTCACCACGATAAATGGCTACGACCGTACTCGTTCCAACAGAGAAGAGAATGGAAAAGGCAAAGATAAAATTAACATATGGCATGGAAATATTTACGGCTGACAATGCATGCTCACCGACAAAACGGGCCACATAAATGCCGTCTACCATCGTATACAGATTGAACACCAGCATGGAAACCACGCTGGGAATTACAAATTTGAAAAACTGTTTTTTATGATTCATAATATAACCTCACTTGCATATTTATCTTAAACCCTGGTATAATACCAGAGTCAAGAGGTAATTATGAAAACATACTATAAAATCAACGAAATATCAAAATTATATAATATCGGACAGGATGCTCTGCGATATTATGAGGAGCTTGGTATTCTGCATCCTATGCGTGACAAAAACAATTACCGGCAGTATACAACAAGTGATATACACCGGCTAAATGTGATCCGAGATCTTAGAAACCTGGGATTTTCCATGCAAAGTATTCGGGAATATCTGGAAAATCGAACAATCGCCAACAGCCTGGCATTTATGGAGGAGGAAGAACGCATCATAAATAAAAAAATTGAGGAGCTGTATCAGTTGAAAATTGATATCCTACACCGTTCGGCTTCCTTGAAGGCCTGTCAGCAGCTGCCAATGGAAACGATGGAATTGCTGAAGCTGCCGCAGCGCAAGTGTGTGGCTCTAAAAACAGATACGGTACACGATGATGTGGATTACCAGCTGATGAAGCTCTCTAAGGAATATGAAAAAAACATTTATACGATTGCTAATTTCAACACCGGCTTTTTTCTGAAGATTTCCGACGATAACCAGATTCATGCAACCTCTGTTTTTATTGCCGGTGAATCCTTACAGGAATGGGAATTCACACTGCCTGCAGGAACCTATCTGAATCTGTATTATCAGGGGGCAAGAGATAAATCCTATGAGCATCTGCATAAAATGCTGCAATATTGTAAGGAAAACGGATATGTGACAGGAAACCATATGATGGAATTCTTCGTTATTGATACCCATGAAACACGGATACAGGAGGAGTATATTACACAGCTTCAGATTGAACTCAAGAATATATAATTCATGCGACAGCATACAGAGCAAAGCGGATTATCTGTATACAATCATATCAAACATTATATTCTGCAATACTGTATTTCGAAACGCATCAGTAAGGGATCACAAATAAAAACAGCAGTCTTGCATTGGCTGCTGTTTTCATTTACTTACGAATGAGCGGAGCTCTGTTTCCCTTTACTGTATAGGGAAGCCGAGCTACTGCCTCCAATATTTCCTGCATACTCCTGCGGATTTCTTCCACATCATATCCCTGCTCTTCGCAGTCCGCAAGAAATTCTTCAATAACCTCATCATACCGGTTTTTATGTGCTGTATTGCGTTTTTTCCAGTTGACACCAGCAAATGCCGGTAATATCTTTGTGTTTATTGGAAGTATGCCTTTTTTCATCCAGAGTGCTATTATGGGATAGCCGGGATAATGCTGCCAAACAGTCGCATTATCATTGCTGGAAGCCTCATCATCATAAAATCTGACCGTATACGTCTTTGCATAGTCACTGCTATCTACAAGTGCTTCCTGTTCCTTAAGGATGATGCGATCATCTGCCAGTGCACTGCAGGCCTCATAAACCTTTGCTAATGGGGGTAGTTTTTCCACATAATCACCTTCCTGCTATTAGGATACCATGATATATATCGTTTATAAAGAGGTTTTCCACTTTTCCACACTGTTTTCCACAAATGGTGGAAAAGTAAAAAAATACCGGTATCTGTGATGAAATACCGGTTACTGACGATTTCCAATTCGAGTAGGAGAATGAAATTCCTCCTAAATTCTATACGCATTTCCAACCGCCTCCCTGTCATGCGGCAGCTAGTGCTGTTTTTAAGCATGAGGGAGGCTTTGCCGTTCAACATATCTGAAAGAGGAGGGACGATTGCTTTACGGCAAACAGATGGAATGCCTGCATCCCTTACGGGATGTAAGAACCTAAATAATTGTTTCCTCTGTTTCCTTATCAAAGAAATGAACCTTGCTAAGATCCATAGCCAGCTCAATATCCTCATGTGGTCTTGCTTCAATACGAGCTGCGACCTTTGCCTCCAGACGCTGTTTTCCAAAACGTCCATGCAGGATAAATTCATGACCGAGAAGCTCGCTGACCTCAACATCAAACATAAAATGGGAGGTCGGATATGTTTCCGCAACAATTCCTTCCCCATGCAGATCCTCGGGACGGATACCCATAACAACTGCTTTTCCATCATACGGCTTCATAGCCTCATGGAACATATCCGGAAGCTCTATCCGCTGTCCGTTGCATATAAACGAATCCTTTTCATAGGTTCCCTGCAGGAAATTAGTCGCAGGTGCCCCAAGGAAGCCGGCAACGAACATGTTCTTCGGATTGTTATAGATTTCCTTCGGTGTGCCGATCTGCTGAATATAGCCTGCCTTCATGACAACAATACGATCCGCCATAGTCATCGCTTCCGTCTGGTCATGGGTTACATAAATCGTTGTTGCATTGATACGCTCATGCAGCTTGATAATTTCACTTCTCATCTGTACACGCAGCTTGGCATCCAGATTGGAAAGCGGCTCATCCATCAGGAATACCTTCGCATTTCGCACGATTGCACGTCCCAGCGCAACACGCTGCCGCTGTCCACCGGATAACGCCTTCGGCTTACGATCTAGATAATCCTCAATTTCAAGAATCCGTGCAGCATCACGAACACGCTTGTCAATTTCTTCCTTTGGTGTCTTTTTCAGCTTCAGACCAAATGCCATATTGTCATAGACACTCATATGCGGATACAATGCGTAGGACTGAAAGACCATGGCAATATCACGATCCTTTGGTTCCACATCATTCATCAGCTTGTCATCAATATAAAACTCTCCGGCGGAGATATCCTCCAATCCTGCAATCATACGCAGAGTTGTTGATTTTCCACATCCGGACGGGCCTACGAAAACAATAAACTCCTTATCCTTGATTTCAAGATTGAAATCAAAGACAGCCTGTACATTATTATCATAGATCTTATCGATATGTCTTAATGATAAATCTGCCATTTTACTTCCTCCTTCTTATTTATACTTCCGATTGTAGATATAAAGCTCTGCGAGCAGTCCGGCGAGTCCGGCAATCTCCAATCCCAGATTGCCAAGACCGACACTTTTCTGTCCGATGACGATCATGCCAAGGAACACAAAGAACAGAACTGCCATGATGATATTCCTTACAATATTGGTTTCCATTATTTCATCACCATCCATCGTATTTCCCCAGGCTGCAGTGTCACATGTTTGAGAGTACCCTCTCCGTCATACACACCACTTTCCTGGATTTCATTTGTATTATTTAAAATTGCATACTGCTTTGACTGCGGATATGCATGTACCTCGCAGTACAGATTGTCCGCATACCATTTTTTGAACGCTTCCTCTTTTCCTGCTGCATGATACAGTGCACGCAGGAGGATTCTCGTATTCTGTGTGCTGTAAGGTAGCCCTGCGATATACACACAGCGTCCATTTCCATAGGCATGTGCTGCCAGATTTACTTCACCGTTGTTATAAGCGATGATCTCCGTATCCTCATGCAGGGCATAAATATTTTTCATACCCTCCCCGAAATCCAGAGGCTCCACAACATCCTCTGTTATGAAGTGAGTAGCACACGGTGTATGGAAGTATTTATCTGTATGCAGGGTGAAGCCCAGCTCCTTATCGACACCGAAGGCATCTGCCAGCTGGAAGAAGCGCCCACCATGCTCATAGGCCGTCGGTTCACCGATTCCAACCAGACCATGACCTTCGTAAACCCATGCGCGCAGCATGCTGACCAGCTTTTCATTTTTCCAGATATCACCACCGGAAAAGGCTGTTCCGGCATCCCCAGCATTGATAATCACATCAATATCTGACGGAATCCCCTGCTCCAATAGCTCATCAAAGCTGAGGAACACAACATCGACGCTGGCACCGCTCAGGGATTCCAGCATACCGTTATAAGAATAAATCTGCTTACAGTACAGTCCATGCGCCACCATGTAGGCATGCCAGCTGCGCAGCGCCCCCCAGTGATTGAGTATGGCAACCTTTAGACCGCAATACGGTATCTGATCATGCACGATATCATAAATCTGACGGAATTCCTCACAAACCTTTTCAATGTATTCCACAAATTTCGGAAATTTATAAGCAAGACTCGGATACCCGCCGTATCCAATCCGATCGATTGGCTTACGCATGATGGCACGTCTGGCACTCAACCAGTTATCCACCGCTTCGATCACCGGATCATTGCCTTCATGGAAGGTATCCGGGAAGAAATACGGAAGGAATCTGCCTTCATGGTACTTCACACCAGGGATATCGGAAATCAGGCGCAGAGTTGCACCGCCTCCGACACTGCCAACCACGGCATCCAGACCGATAGAAGGAAAGTATTTTCCATACGGCTCGGTTCCGATCCAGTTATCACCGAGAAACATCATCGCTTCCTTACCGGCTTCATGCACCAGATCTACCAGCTCCTTTGCCCGTTCGCTGACAAAGCGCTGTGTAAAATCGATATATTCCTGATATTCCTTCGTTGGAACACAGAAGGTGGAATTATAATATCCGTTCTGGACAAAGACTTCCGGCCGCAGGCGATAGCCCTTTTCCTGTTCAAATGCAAGAATCGCTTCCGTGGAGACACTAGCACCATAGCCGCACCAGTCTACAAATTTTTCCTTCGCATATTGATTGAAAATCAACGTGAAGTGATAGAAGAAGGTCGTGAAGCGCACAACATCGCAGCGCTTATTCTCTTCCTCCTGCAGCCAGTCTTTCAAGTAATCAACAACATAGCTTCTACTGTACGGCTTGCGGACATCAAACGGTATCTCATGAGGCTTATCTCCCCAGTCGTTGGTAATATGATTGTACATCTGCGTAGGATCCCAGAGAATATAAGCAAGAAAGCTGACCGTATACTCATGAAACGGGTTCGCATGATGTATGATAACTTCATTCTGTTTTTGATCCAGCTCCCAGCTTGCAGGATCAACTACTGTATCACTGGTACGGTCAATGACTTCCCACCACTGTTTGGGATCATGATCATAATCCGGCGTGACCTGCTGGTTGAAGTATTCTGCCGCAAACGCAATGCGGACATCTTCATTTACTGCCAGTGTATAAGCGCTCATCAGGTAGATCTGCTGACATTCCTCCATGTGCTGCTGGGCAAATTCATTGTGCCCTCTGGCTACGAAATATGTGGTATATATCTTCGCATTCAGATTGCGTATTCCTTCATCAAGCTTTGTACCGTCGCTGTCACGAATCGCATCCGCCCCCCAGCGCTCCAGTAAATCTTTTGTTTCTTCCAGAAAATTGCTTTCTCCAGGCAAAGTTACTCTGCCGAATGTTTTTTTCATAGTCGTGTAACTCCTAATCTTTCAGACCTCCAAGGCTCATACCCTGGGTCAGTTTCTTCTGTACACAGATGTACAAAATCAAAGTTGGTACCATGACGATTACAAGACCTGCATACATGACACCGTAGTTTGCCTGCGAGCGCTGATCCGCCATTAGGAATTTCAAGCCGACAGCCAAGGTCGCATTATCCTTATCCATCAGGGTAAAGGCCATGATATACTCATTCCAGAACGCCAGGAACTGAAACAGAATAACGGTGATGATACTCGGTCTTGCCATAGGAATCATGATTTTCGTCATTGTTTTGAAATATCCGCAGCCATCGATCAGCGCTGCTTCCTCATAAGCCTTTGGCAGTGTTTTGAAATATCCGCTTAACAGATAAATCGTAAACGGAAGACTAGTAGCCGCATTGACAAGTGCCAGCATTACCTTGTTGTTCAGGAATACCTCCACACCGAGCAGCTGATCCGCCTGAAACAGCATCAGATAAATCGGTAATACGATATAATTCACATTGACAAACAGACCTGCCATAAATAAAGCATTGAAGAATTTCTTTCCCTTAAACGGATATCTTGCCAGTACATAGGATGCCGGCAGTGCCAGCACGAGCAGGAAAATCAGTCCAAGTACAGTAACGAATACGGAATTGATGAAATACTCTCCCATGCGGGCCTGTTCCATCGCATCAACAAAATTGCTCCACAGAAACTGTGTCGGCATGGACCAGGGGTCTCCAACCAAATCCAGCTGTGACTTCACACTGGACAGGAATACCCAGGCAACCGGAACGATGATACTGATGGCGAATACAATCATTGCCACATAGACGAAGATCTTATACCAGGCATGAGGCGACATTTTTTTCTTATTCATAGCTCATACCTCCTAGAATTCCAGAACATCACGTTCTGTGATTTTGTTCAGTAAACCAGACAGGGCGAAGGAGAAGATAAAGGTAATAACACCGATTGCCATACCATAGGAATAATTTCCTCCAAAGGCCTTGTTATACATATAGTTCAGCGGTACTTCACTTCCAAGATCTCCATTCGTATTGATCTGAATGAACATAAAGCTCAAATTGATCGTGGAAATAACGAAGAAGGTCAGTGTCGTTCGGATATTGTTCCAAATCAGAGGAAGAGTAATCATGAAGAACTGCTTTACCTTTCCTGCCCCTTCCAGAGCAGCCGCTTCGTACAGATTTTCCGGAATGGACGACATACTAGCCATATACATAACCATGTAGTAGCCGATTGCCTGCCATACCAGTGCAAAGATAATGGAATACAATATGATACCGGAATCTCCCATCCATTGCTTTTGCAGCATACCGAGCCCAATCATTTCAAGGAAGCTGTTGAGCAGGCCATTATCCGGAGCATAAATAGCCGAGAAAATACCGGCAATAACAACGATACTGAGAATATTAGGAATATAGAAGATTACACGGAAGAAGTTCTTTCCCTTGAATTCTTCCCTTGTCAGTAAGGTCGCAAACAGAACAGCGAGTACAACGGTGAACAATGTCACCATTACAATGATCAGGATCATGTTCTGCATAGATTCGATAAATCGCGCATCACTAAATAAAATTTTAAAGTTGTTCAATCCTACAAACGAGGCATCACCGACGATACCCGTTTTCCCATACAGAGAGTAACGGAATACGTTGAAGGTAGGAATCACCATAAAGAGAATCACAAGGATGACAGCCGGTGCCAGGCAGGCAAAGACAAACCTTCTCTGTGCTTTCTTTTTATTCATTGCTTAACCCTCCTTTTCTAAAAAGCAGTGAGCGATTCGCTCACTGCTAGTTCAATAAATCATGTTCACAAATTTATTTTACTGGATGCTCACTAATCGTTTTCCAAGTTTTCACTAATTCACTGTTCCACTTTTCAGCAGTAGTCTTACCAGTATTGATATCATCAGCTGTGAAACATAATACCTTCTTCATGTCTACATCAGGGATTGCTGCAGAGTCAAATGGTGCAAATGCGCCGATAACTGCAGTTACGTTCTCGTCATTATAAACATTGTACAGCTCTTTGTTAACGCCTGTCAGCTTGTCTGTGATACCGTTAATAGGTACTACACAGTTGTATTTCAGCATGATGTTTGCGCCTTCTTCAGAATAGATAAATTTCAGGAATGCTTTTGCATCATCCTTGTTCTTTGCTTCAGAAGGAATCCAGCACTGCTCTGTAAATGTAGTGATGGCTTTCTTTCCGTCTTTTGTCAGTGCAGGAACTGCCGTTACGCCCCATTTGAAGTCTTTTGGAGTTGTAGCTTCCATTTCACCAACTACCCAGCTACCGTTTGGCATGAATAAAGCCTTACCATCAATAACAGCCTGCTGGTTCTTTGTGAATCCGTCTTTTACGTTTGCATTAGCAACTGTATTTGGTTCCATGTAGTCTTTTACAAGACGTCCAATCGTATCGGTAACCATCTTACCTTCTTTGCTGCTCCAAGCCGCAGAATCATAGTTCAGCAGTTTGCTTAACAGCTCCTGTCCGCCAGCTTCCTGAATAACAGAGAGAATGGTGTTGTCCAGATAGCCTGCTGTTGCATATGTGAACAGAGATACCTTACCGTCTTTCTTCAGCTCATCGCCCAGTTTAAACATATCGTCCCAGGTCTGAGGAATTTCATATTGCTTTCCTTCACCTACCAGGTTTGCATTGTAATATAAACCACCAGGTGTATACATGATTGGTGCCAGATAGTTTTTGCCGTCACCATAGAACTGAGATACCGGGTTGTTTACGAAATCCGGGTTGATGTTTTTCTTAACGTTTTCATCTGCGAACACATCAGAGATGTCTTCTACCTTTTTGCTGTTTAACTGTGTTTCTGTAAACTGGCTCTGCTGACCCAGGTTGTAATAAACGATATCGGAATATTCCCCTTTACTGTTTTCCTTGTTCAGAACTGCCGGCAGGTCTTTTTCAAAGCGAAGCTCTACCTTTACATCTTTGTTTTTCGCTTCAAATGCCTTTGCCATTTCCTTCCAAACTTCTTCGCCGTTTCCTCCAGAGAACGCATCGAATTTGATGACACGTTTTTCGCCGTCGCTGCCAGAAGACCCGTCATCCTTCTTGCTGCTGCAGCCTGTAACAACGCTTGCGGCCATTAACCCAACGCAAGCAAGTGCTACCATTTTTTTCATAATGAATTTCCTCCTTCATCTGGATATGTTTTCCATACCTAAATATTACTGAATGTAAGCGTTTTATGCAATGCATATATTGTTCTGTTTTTTATAGATATTGCTTTTCAAACAATAAAATGCAATATCTTGAAATTCTTTTCAAAACTCACATTTTTTACATTTGTTTACAATAACAGACAACCATCATTATATAAGATAAATCGAA
>OAVH01001260.1_pt1 | contig 14505 bp, 10 predicted proteins | sample 1495281 | NCBI WGS metagenome assembly OAVH01 (sample SAMEA2580082, study PRJEB22360) | human gut metagenome | biome: human gut; feature: human-associated habitat; material: faeces | place: Denmark | collected 2008/2010
AAAACACACAATAAGTCCATGCAAAGGTATCAAGTTATATATACATGAATATCAGTGATATAAAAACATCATCATGTTTTCCGGAAAACACGTACATGTTTTTCCGAAAAGTCGTACGTGTTTTTCATAAATCACGTACGTGTTTTTCCCGGAAATCTTATAAGGAAAATAAGAACACATAAAAAATAGACAATAAGCCGGATCAGCAATAACTCATTGTACAACTTACAAATGCAACCAATCATTAATATCCAACTAGCTTATTGCTTATCTCAATTATTTTACAAACCTTTGCGACCATAATATTAAACTAAAATCTTTACTATGGAATTACAAACGATACAAAACAAGATTTATGAGATCAGAGGGCAAAAAGTCATGCTGGATTTTGATCTGGCGGAAATGTATGGAACGGAAACCGCCCAACTGAAACGTGCGGTCAGACGTAATATAGAACGCTTTGAAGGAGATGATTTCATGTTTGAGTTAACCAAGGAGGAACTTTCAAGATGCCAATTTGGTATCTTGAACAAAGGAAGAGGTAGTAATTTCAAATATAAGCCTTTTGCTTTCACGGAATTAGGGGTGGCTATGCTTAGTAGTGTGCTAAATTCTAAAACTGCCATAGAAATCAACAGAAACATTATGAGAGTCTTTGTCGCTATTCGGAATTATACCTTACAAGCTACCACTAGTTCCATCGAAATTAAAGAGCTACAAGAACGTATCAAATCTCTTGAAATGGCTAATGAAGAAACGCTTTGCGCTATCAATGATCTCAGTGAAGATACCCAAAAGTCTTTGGATGATATTTACATAGCTCTTTCCGAACTGGCTACAAAGAAAAAGAACAATGCTAAAAGACCTAAAATTGGTTATATCAAATAAAGTAAACTAATAAGTTCTTATACTATGGAATTACAAGCGATACAAAACAATATTTATGAGATCAGAGGGCAAAAAGTCATGCTGGATTTTGATCTGGCGGAAATGTATGGAACGGAAACCGCCCAATTGAAACGTGCGGTCAGACGAAACATAGAACGCTTTCCTAATGATTTTATGTTCACATTAACAATTCAAGAATTTAACAACTTGAAAAACAATATGGTATGCCAAATTGGCATCTCAAAGAAAGGAGGTAACCAATATGCTCCATTCGCTTTCACGGAGCAAGGTATAGCAATGCTTTCTTCTGTACTCAGATCCGATACAGCCATTAAAGTCAATATCTCTATCATGCGTGCTTTCGTCGGCATACGACAAATAATAAGTTCTTCCTCCCCTTTGCTTGAACTCCAACAAGAAGTAAAGGAACTCAAAGCGTATATCGAAGAAGCATTTGCCGATTACAACGACATCAACGAAGATACCCGTACGCAACTTGAGCTAATCAATCTGTCACTCGCTGAGTTACAAGCGAAAAGAACCGAGAATCAATCTCGCCCCCGGATTGGTTACGTGAAATAAACAGTTCATGTAAATAACTCATATAAAATAAATAAATTCACTAACTTTGTGGCCTTAAATAGAAAACGATACAAAAACGATAAACGATCATGGAGTACAATTTCAGAGAGATTGAGAAGAAGTGGCACGACTACTGGATTGCCGAAAAGGTTTATAAAGTCGAAAAGGACACGAATAAGCCTAAATACTATGTATTGGACATGTTCCCCTATCCTTCCGGTGCGGGATTGCACGTTGGCCACCCGCTCGGTTATATAGCTTCTGATATTTATTCGCGTTTCAAACGTTTGCAAGGTTTTAACGTATTGCACCCGATGGGTTACGACGCTTACGGACTACCCGCCGAGCAATACGCCATCCAAACCGGACAACATCCGGAGATCACGACAAAGAATAATATAGCCCGTTATCGGGAGCAATTGGAAAAGATCGGTTTCTGCTACGATTGGAGCCGTGAGATCCGTACCTGCGATCCCGAATATTACAAATGGACGCAATGGGCCTTCATCCGGATGTTCAACAGCTACTACTGCAACGACGAGAAGCAAGCCCGCCCGATCAGCGAGTTGATACAGGCTTTCGAGACCAGTGGTACGGAAGGTCTGAACGTAGCTTGCGGAGAGGAACTTAGTTTCACCGCCGATGAATGGAAAGCCAAGAGCGATAAAGAAAAACAAGAGATATTACTCAACTACCGGATCGCTTATCGTGGCGAGACCATGGTAAACTGGTGCGCCGCCTTGGGTACCGTATTAGCGAACGATGAGGTCGTGAACGGTGTTTCCGAGCGTGGAGGCTATCCGGTGGAACAAAAGATCATGCGCCAATGGTGCTTACGTGTATCCGCTTACGCACAACGCCTGTTGGACGGATTGGATACGATCGACTGGACGGATTCCTTGAAAGAGACCCAAAAGAACTGGATCGGACGCAGCGAAGGTGCCGAGGTTCGCTTCAAGGTAAAAGACAGCGACAGGGAATTCACGATCTTTACGACCCGTGCCGATACGATGTTTGGTGTTACCTTCATGGTATTAGCTCCGGAAAGCGAATTGGTTCAACAATTAACTACGGCAGACCAAAAAGCGGAAGTAGACGCTTACCTAGATCGCACCAAGAAACGTACCGAGCGCGAGCGCATCGCCGACCGTCAGGTAACCGGTGTATTCAGTGGTTCCTACGCTATTAACCCGTTTACGGGCGAGGCGGTTCCCATCTGGATCAGCGACTATGTATTGGCCGGCTACGGTACGGGAGCGATCATGGCGGTTCCGGCGCACGATAGCCGCGACTACGCTTTCGCGAAGCATTTCGGACTGGAAATCCGCCCCTTGGTGGAAGGTTGCGACGTAAGCGAGGAAAGTTTCGATGCCAAGGAAGGTATCGTATGCAATTCTCCGAGAGCCGGCGTTACTCCTTATTGCGATCTTTCCTTGAACGGACTGACGATCAAGGAAGCGATAGCCGCTACCAAGAAATACGTAAAAGATCACGATCTGGGACGTGTGAAGATAAACTACCGCTTGCGCGACGCTATTTTCAGCCGCCAGCGTTATTGGGGCGAACCGTTCCCGGTATATTACGCCGCCGATGGCATGCCTCAGATGTTGCCGGAAGAATGTCTGCCCTTGTTGCTGCCGGAAGTAGATAAATTCTTGCCTACCGAGACGGGCGAGCCTCCATTAGGACACGCCGTTAAATGGGCTTGGGACACGGTAAACCAAAAAGTCACCGAGGTATCGAAGATCGATAACCAGACGATCTTCCCGCTGGAGCTTTGTACGATGCCGGGCTTCGCCGGTTCTTCCGCTTATTATTTGCGCTATATGGATCCGCGTAATGATAAAGCCTTGGTAGCTAAAGACGTGGATGAATATTGGAGAAACGTGGATTTATATATCGGTGGTACGGAACACGCTACTGGCCACTTGATTTACAGCCGTTTCTGGAATAAGTTCTTATTCGACTTGGGTATCGTTTGCGAGGAAGAGCCGTTCAAGAAATTGATCAACCAAGGTATGATCCAAGGACGGTCGAACTTCGTGTACCGCATCAACGGAACCAATAAATTCGTTTCCTTGAACTTGAAAGACCAATACGAGGTCACCCCTATCCACGTAGACGTAAATATCGTATCTAACGATCTGTTGGATATAGAGGCTTTCAAGAACTGGCGTCCGGAATACAACGACGCAGAGTTCGTATTGGAAGATGGTAAATATATCTGCGGATGGGCGGTCGAGAAGATGTCCAAATCCATGTTCAACGTAGTGAACCCGGATATGATCGTTGAGAAATATGGTGCCGATACCCTACGTTTGTACGAGATGTTCCTAGGCCCGCTGGAGCAATCCAAGCCTTGGGATACGAACGGTATCGACGGCGTACACCGTTTCTTAAAGAAGCTTTGGGGCTTGTTCTTCGGCAATACGGATACCCTGCAAGTTACCGATGCCGAGCCTACGGCCGACGAATTGAAATCCTTGCATAAGCTGATCAAGAAAGTAACGTTCGACATCGAGCATTTCTCATACAACACGTCCATTAGCGCCTTCATGATTTGCGTGAACGAGTTAACGAGCTTAAAATGCAGCAAGCGCGCCATCTTGGAGCCGCTGATCACCTTATTGGCTCCGTTCGCTCCCCACATCACGGAAGAGCTATGGCATCAATTAGGACATGATACGACCATCTGCGATGCCCAGTGGCCGGAACATAACGAAGAGTATCTGGTAGAAAAATCAGTTACCTACGTCATCTCATTCAATGGTAAAGCCCGTTTCAACCTCGAACTTCCGGCAGATATCTCCCGTGAAGACGCTGAGAAGGCGGCCTTGAGCCATGAGAACTCAGCGAAGTGGATGGAAGGCAAGACCGTTAAGAAGGTAATTGTCGTTCCCGGCAAAATCGTTAATATCGTAGTGGGATGAACTTAAAACTCACAAAAATCTATTTTTCCGTACAGGATTATCTAATGATCCTGTTCGGAACTCTATTATACGGATTCGGATTCAACGCCTTTATCCTTTCCAACGAAATCGTGACAGGTGGGGTAAGTGGTATCTGTGCGTTGATCTTCTTTGCCTCCAATGGATTGATCCCGGTATCCGTATCTTATTTTGTCATCAACGTAGCCTTGTTGGTGGTAGCCTTAAAGATCCTTGGTCTAAAATTCTTGATAAAAACTATTTTCGGAGTTTTCTCACTCTCGGCTTCTCTCTCTCTCTTCGAGTGGCTGCTGAAAGGACAACCTATACTGCACGACCAGTCGTTTATGGCTATCATAATCGGAGCGTTTATGTGTGGTGCCGGACTAGGACTGGTATTCTCGGCCAACGGTAGTACCGGAGGTACGGATATTATCGGTGCGGTAATCAATAAATATAAGAATATATCGATCGGACGTATCCTTCTGTTTTGCGATTTCTTCATCATCAGTTCCTCTTTCTTCCTGTTCCATAACGTGGACAAGATCGTTTTCGGTTTCGTGGAGATGGTCATAAGCAATTACGTTCTCGACATGGTATTGAACGGTAACCGCCAATCCGTACAATTCCTCATCTTCTCCCAGAAGTACGACGAGATAGCGGATCGCATCATCCATGACTTAGGCCGTGGCTGCACGATACTGGACGGCGAGGGCGGTTATTCCCGCAAACCCGTCAAGGTAGTCGTACTACTCGCCAAGAAATCCGAATCCGTCTCCATCTTCCGGATCGTGAAACGGATAGACCACCAAGCGTTCATCTCCCAAAGCATTGTCCGAGGGGTATATGGTGAGGGGTTCGATCAGATAAAGACTTAAAAAAGAATATACAAACAATTTAAAGCATTTCCATACGTTATATATCTACCGTATAGAAATGCTTTCTTATTTAATAGATTACGAAATATGAAACTTGTATTCGCGACAAATAATCAACACAAACTGGACGAGGTCCGCAAGATAACCGCCGGATACGCGGAAATCATAAGTTTATCCGATATCGATTGCCATGACGATATCCCCGAGACGGCAGATACCTTAGAGGGAAATGCTTTGCTAAAAGCCCGCTATATCAAAGAGAAATTCGGATATGATTGTTTCGCTGACGACACGGGATTAGAAGTCGAGGTATTAAATAATGCTCCGGGAGTCTATTCGGCTCGTTACGCAGGAACAGAGCACGACTCGGAAGCTAATATGAACAAGCTGTTGTCCGAAATGAATCATAAAGAAAACAGAAAAGCACGTTTCCGCACGGTCATAGCTCTAATCCTTGACGGAAAAGAATATACCTTCGACGGTATCGTAAATGGCTCTATCACTACCGAAAAACGCGGAGATAGCGGATTTGGATACGATCCTATATTCATGCCTGATACCTATACACAAACTTTCGCCGAGATGGGTAACGATACAAAAAACCAGATCAGCCATCGTGCGAAAGCCGTCATGAAATTAACATTATTTTTATCTGATTACAATTGTTAATATGAGACATATACTTACTATCATTCTATTTTCATTCTTTTCATTCACTGTATTAGCCGCGAATTTTAATACAACCGGATGGAAAACGTATCTTTCTTACAATAACACAAACAGCGTAGAGGAATCGAACGACCAAGTATTTGTGGTAGCGGAAGGATCTCTTTATACGTATGGAAAAGAAGATAATAGTATTAAGCAATATTATAAAGGAAACGGATTAAATGATAATACGATTTCTTTGATCCGCTATAATAAACAAACAAAATCACTCCTTATTATCTATGATAATTCAAATATAGATATACTTGAGGGAGGAGTGGCGACAAATCTACCTTATCTGTCGACCAGTACGTCCATAAGAGACAAACAAATCAATTCAGTATTGGTACATGATGAATATGCCTATTTATCGACAGCATTCGGTATCGTCGTGATCAATATGGCCAAAAAGGAAATAAAGGATACCTACAAGCTTTCCTTAAATATAACATCGTGTGCCATACAGAATGGCAATATATATGCCTCTACAACCAATAAGGCAGAAGTATCTTCGGGGATTATATACGCCTCATTAAAAGAGAACCTACTGGATAAGGCAAACTGGAAGCCCTATGGATTATCAAACCTTTCCGATAGTCATACGATCTCAGCTATCGCTTCATTCAAGAATACCTTGTTCTACTTGGTCAGTCAGCAAGGTATCTTCTATGAAAACAATGGAGAGCTTTCCCGAATAATAAATAGCTCAACCCTAAAATACATGAAAGTAATAGGCGAAAAATTAGCATGTATAGATAACTCAAGGGTTTTCATCGTATCCGATACGCAAAAGTTTGACCAAATAAACTTAAGTATCAATGATATCAGTACCTATCAAGCAGACAAATATTGGATAGCGGAAGGAAGCAAAGGGCTACGTTCTATCCAACGGAAAGGCTCAAATAGTTTTGAGGCTCTTAATGAACCTATCATTTTAGACGGACCTTACAGCAATAGCGCATTCGATATTGTTTGTAAAAATGATAAAGTATATATGATCATAGGAGGTAAAGACCTCCTAAATGGTAAGCGCTTCGACAAAGGAGGTTATATTCTTACATACGATTATGATAAATGGTCTTTTATCGATCCTAAAGAAGCCCAAAAGAAACTCAATTTACCAAGAAATCCACGAGACTATACAAGTATAGCCGTAACGACCGATGATTCTAATGATGAAATCGTATACGCCTCTTCCATGGGTGATGGCGTTATCCAATATAAGAATGGAACTCCCGTCCAGTCATACAATGAAAAGAATGCCTTTAAAGAAACCGCAGGAGGCTATGGGTCCGGTTATTGTTATATAGATGGACTGGCCTTTGATAAAAATGGAAATTTGTGGATGACAAGCTCAGAGGTTAACCATGCGGTACTTGTTCTTGACAAAGCAGGAGCATGGCATCGTTTGGATATCGAACAACTTAGAGGAGTTTATACAATAAACGATATACTTATAACCTCCACTAACGACAAATGGATTTATGTGCCTCGTAACACCCCTAAACTTGTAATGATACCGAATAGCGAGTCTTTAGACGAAGTTTCCTCGTATGAGTTTACTACACTTATTGATACCGACGGAAAAGAATTGACTCCTAGTAATTATACATGCGTAGCCGAGGATAAGGATGGATATATCTGGGTTGGTACGAATCGGGGAGCCGTATATTTCACTAAACCTAGGATCTCTTCCGCTGAGGATAAAGCCGCTACACGTTGTACAAGGGTAAAATATACCAATGAGGAAACTGGCAATCTCGCTTATTTCTTAGATAACGTTGTCGTCACGACCCTAAAAGTAGACGCAGGTAATCGAAAATGGATTGGAACCAAAGGAAATGGCGTCTATGTTCTAGATAATGATAATGAGACAATCGTTTATCAATTTAATACGACCAATAGCCCGCTCCTTTCCGATAACATATACGATATAGAGATAAACGATAAGACCGGTGAAGTTTTTATCGGTACCGATAAAGGACTAAATTCCTATCAAGGAGAAGCTTCGGAAGGTAAATCTGATTACTCGGAGATCTACGCATATCCTAATCCGGTACGTCCCGAACATATGGATAAAGTAACGATTGTAGGATTAATGGATAATTCGAATGTAAAAATCACGGATTTAAACGGAAATATTATTTATCAAACTAAATCCTTGGGGGGGCAAGCTATCTGGAATTGCCGGAACGCAAACGGATCACGTGTAGCGACAGGCGTATATCTTGTACTAGCTTCCACGGAGGAAGCCTCAGAGAGCGTCGTAACAAAAATCATTGTAGTCAAATAGAACAATGAATCAATCAGAGAAAGTTTTACTCAACTCCAGATTAATAAATCAAGTAAAAGAAGCGAATAATTTTGATTTTATTCGCTTCTTTCTTGCGTATTCTGTCATGTTCAACCATTTCAGCACACTGACAGAGACAGATCCTTTTTGGTTTGTTAGCGGAGGATTTCGAGTGAAAGGTTTCTTTATTATTAGTGGATTTCTTGTTATGTTTAGCTTCTTACGTACGCCTAATACCCGGATTTTTTTCCGTAAACGTATTCAACGTATTATGCCCGCCTACAGCTTGACTATTTTATTATGTGCCTTAATCGGATTATTCCTTACCTCTTTATCCTGCAGGGAATACCTCACCTCTTCTAGCTTATACACCTATCTTATCTGTAATTTACTTACATTTAACTTTTTATCGCCGGATTTACCCGGCGTATTCGATACCAATCCTTTACAAGCGATGAATGGGTCTTTATGGACTATCAAGGTTGAATTCATGCTATATATCATTATACCCATTATCTATTGGTTACTGAAAAGATACAATAAATTGGTATGCCTACTTCTTATTTATATCTTATCTTTCATCTACTCGACAACGTGTAATTATTTAGATGATATGACACACAACCCTATTTATGAATTCATGAAAAGACAATTCCCCGGACAAATGATGTACTTTTGTTCCGGTATTATCATACTTGCCTATTTCCCTGTTTTTCGAAAATATATGAGATATTTGTTCCCTGTCAGCCTATTTCTTTTATTGGGTAGAGAGTATCTGCTGCTGAGTATTTTCGAGCCTATCGCTCTAGCCTCTATCATTATCACGGTAGCTTATGGATTCAAGTGGTTACATGTATTCAATCGGATGGGAAATTTCTCGTATGGTATTTTCTTGATTCATTTCCCGATCATCCAAATATTCATTCATTACGGACTTGATCGGTATAGCTTTATATTGACATTGGCTCTTACCACTATCCTTAGCACCGGATTGGGTATGTTATCCTGGAAATACATAGAGAAACCTTGTTTATATCATCCTAAAAAGAAAAACCAGATGAACGCAATGATCGGATGATCTGATCTGTTATCTTCTCCGCTCCTTTCCGGTTCGGATGGATAGCATCATAAAAATCCGACGTATCCAATAGCTCCATACAGTCGACGATAAGGATAGAATCAAACATTTGAGTAAACATTCGCAAAGCTCGTTGTTTCTCCGCTACTGTAAAAGCTGTTATATCCGGGTTATACGGCATGACAACCAGACAATAAATAATACCCCTATCCCTAAAATAAACGGAAGAACGCTCTATCAACCTTTTCCATTCAGGAGTAATCTGATATGCCTCGAATTTATTTTCTTCATTCTGTTCTTCTACTTTCCGTTTATAGACAGATTCATTTCTATCAGACATCGTAGAGTTTGGATAACGTAAATCAGAGGTTATAATTCCGGGGATAACATCATCATCCAACTTATTACGCAGATAAGTAGTCAAGCCGGAGAATAAACAATTTCGAGCCACATAATTATAGTATAAATTCGGTTCACTTAAAGTTTTTTCTAAAGCAGGAAGTAATTCACAGGTAAAACCATCCATTTTATATCCATACATATGTAGAGCTACCCGGTTGGGATCATCCAATTCGATCGGGCCACGTAATTGATCTAAATCCACACACTGTACAACTACTTGCACAGAAGATGGTAAATAGGAATAATACAAGGCACTCTCACTCAATCTCTGACCAGTAGAGGTAAGATTATATACACAGGGATTTCCTCGCAACTCTGCTTCTAACTTGTATCCGTTCACACCACTCATACCGCGGCTATTACCTAAAATAACAAGATCCGGACGCTCTTCCGGATTATTTAATGTACTCCATATAAGTCGTGTTCGTACGTAGTCGTTAGGCAATAATCGATAGAGATAGGGAGTGATCTGATTGAACAAAAACAACAAGATCCCCAGAAACAACAGGAATCTTATCATACTCTTTATTTGTTTATGCGTTGGTTTCATACTTGCTAGAATTGAAAATAAATAAAGCTAGAAGCGTTATTTCCGAAGAAATATATACAAAATAAAAGGATCGCATATAAAGTATATCGTATATATATACTTCGTATTTTCCTAATATCAAATCCAAACGGCTGTTTCCGATTCATCCACTCGATCACTAACATACAAGTAATGAAAATAAGCGATAATAAAGCAGAAACATTATTGGCCCCACTTACCTTAGGCACACGGAATAAAGAAGAGGAGAACAGATCATATATATAATCGAGTGCCATTGATATATTCTCAGCCCTAAATAGAATCCATCCGATCACCACGAAGCCAAATGTAACCAACATAGACACAACGTTTGATGGTATCAACCTTATCTTTACATATTTCTTTAGTATCAACAATGCTATACATAGCAAACCATGGTAAACACCCCAAGCCACAAATGTCCAGTTCGCTCCATGCCAAAGACCGCTCAAGAAAAATATGATCAAGATATTCCGAATATGTCTAAAGAAACCATTATGGCTACCTCCTAAGGGAATATATACATAATCTACAAACCAAGTATTCAACGAGATATGCCAACGTCTCCAAAACTCGGCTATATCTAAAGAAAAATAGGGATACCGGAAATTTTGCCTCAACTGTATCCCAAACAACTTGGCTGTACCTATAGCTATATCTGAATATCCGGAAAAATCTCCATAAATCTGGAATGAGAACAAAACGGCTCCCAATAGCAAAGTACTAGCCGGGTAATTTCCATAGTTCCCGAATATGTCATCTACGACCAAGGCACAATTATCGGCTATCAGGATTTTTTTGAAAAACCCCCACATCATTTGTCGTATCCCATCTACAGCGTCGTTATACTCGAAGCTGCGAGGTCTCTCAAATTGTATCAACAGGTTAGTAGCCCGTTCGATAGGGCCAGCCACCAACTGTGGGAAAAAACTAACAAACGCGAAAAAGGAAACGATATCTCTTGTCACCGGCAATTTACCTCTATACACGTCAATCGTATAACTTAAGGCTTGGAATGTATAAAAACTAATCCCGACCGGTAATAAGAGAGAAAGCGTAGAGATGTGCAATGAAATCCCTATATAAGAGAAAGCATCTACCAAACTATCCACAAAAAAGTCGTAATACTTGAAGAAAGAGAGTATCAGTAAGTTAAATATGACATTCGCAACCACGATACCTTTATCGAACCAGCGAGGTATCTTCCCGGCCCTCGCACGTACTTCCTCTATTCCTATCCCACTCAGCCAACTACAGAAAGAGGTAAGGGCTATCAATGCCAAGAACCGGTAATCCCACCACCCGTAAAAAAGATAACTAACTACGACTACAAATAAATTCTGTAGTCGTAGTCGCTTTCCGAAGACAAGCCAATACAATAAAAATACGATTGGCAAATAAATCAAATATTCAATCGAATTAAATAGCATAATAACCGCGAAGATATAATACTAATGCTTTATACCCTCGAACATCTCCGAGCGATCTTCTTTCGCTTGGGTGGATTTGGCCTTGAAACTATTAAATGTCCAACTCAACGTCAACGTGATTTGTGGATATTTGGGTTTGATACGTGTCAGGGAACGTAAATCTGCCGTTTGGATATCGCTGATATATTTGGCGGAACGGAAAATATCCCGGAAAGCTAAGGTGGCGGTTAGTTTTCGGTTACATAGTTGCTGGCGGACGGCTACGTTCGCGTACCAATAAGCGTCCGTACGGCCCTGCGTCGTTACGGAAGGGCCTACAAAACTACCATCCAATTGGATACGGGTGTATTTCCCCAGATTAAACAGGTTATTCCATAGGATATCGTAATTGGTGCTTGAGGTCGTATTTCCACCGGCGGCCTGTTCGTTCTTCACCTTATAATGATAAACGTTTCCGTTGACCGTGGTATTCCACCAACGTACCGGATGCAGGCTGACACTTAGCTCGATACCTGTTGAATAATCATGTCCTACGTTTGACATCGAGTCTAAGGTTACACCGGCTGAATAAGGTACGCGCAACCGCTCGATCTTATCTTTTCGATACCGATGAAAGGCGGTAGCGGATACCCTATTTTTCCCCAAACTCTTCCGGTAGTTCAATTCAAAGGAGTTGATGTACTCCGGACGTATATCCGGATTACCGATCTCGGCCGTATAAAAGTCACGATACGTAATATAAGGCTCCATATAAAAAAGCTGCGGACGTGTGGTACGACGGGAATAGGAAGCCAACAAGCGATGCTCATTCGGGAACGTATAGCCCAAATGCACCGATGGGAAAAACTCAAAACGATTCTTCGTACGATCCGCTCCCTCCACGGAACTTCGCAAGACCGTATGCGTATGCTCTCCCCGAACGCCGGCTTGCGCCTCTAAATTCTTCCACGTATGGGAAAGAATCGTATAAATTGAATTCACCCCTTCTTGAAAATAAAACGTGTTGTAGATATCGTCACGCCAAAAGAACGTTTGTCCCTTGGGGTCCCACCATTCCATATTGTAATCGCCGTCTTCCAAATAAGAATAATATTGGTAACCCGCCTCTAGCTTACCTCCTTTCCCGAAAGGCAAGGCGTAATCCAGATTGATACGCATCGTTTCCCGGTGCTCGGCCTCATAAGCACGGTGCCCTTGTTGGCGTTGCCCTTCCAAAGACATCAAGTCATTAAAGAAATATTCCAACGCATGACCGCCATATTTGTAATAGGCACTACCGGAAAGCTCGTGTCCCTTATCGTTGAACTTATGCTGTACCGCCAGACTTCCCAAACCTATATTCTCATCATTATCATAATCATCTATGCTTCGATAATCTTCCGTCACCGGAGAGCCGCCCGCTACCGAACGGGTTTCCTTATAGTTCATCTCTCCCTTACGCTTATTTCCGCCATAGCCGCCCTCCAGATCCAACGCGATGGTTGTCTTGGGAAGATTCAGGCTCCAACCGCCTTTCATCGTATAATGATAGCTGTTTCCCGTACGAGGCCCGACGGAATGCGAGGTAGTGGTCTGATCGCCCACCACCGTCATCTTCTCTTGGTCGAAATCACTCTTGCGCAACCGGTCTGTCCACTGTCCACCGATGTACCAACGGGAACGCTGATGTTGCTGTGCCAACAAGAAATCGACATGGCGGGAAAGCCACGTACTTCCCGAGAGATTCACCATCCCACTCAATCCCCGCTGGGAATGCTTCTTCGTGATAATATTAATGATACCTACGTCGCCTTCCGTATCATGCTTGGCGGAAGGTGTCGTGATAATCTCTATATTCTCTATATGCCCGGCCGGGACTTGCTCCAAAGCCTGTGTACCCGAGAAGACACTCGGCTTACCATCTATGTAAACCAAAAAGCCGCTGCTTCCACGAAAAGTAACATCGCCTTCCGCGTCTACCCGTATGGAAGGCGTATTCTCTAATATATCCACCGCGGAACCGCCTCCTCCCATCATATTGGAAGAGGCCTCGACCACTTTCTTATCCAACTTATAAACCAATTGGCGTTTCTCGGCCACTACCTCCACTTCGGCGATACCTACCTCCAAGGGACTCATCATCAACTTACCTAAATCCACCGGAGACGAGGCATCCAAGATGATATCATTCTTTGTAAACACATCATATCCCATCAGACGGACCATGACCACATAATTACCCGGAGCCACCTTAGTAAACGAGAAACGTCCTTGATCGTCCGGAAAAGTCTGTTGCAAAGGTTTTTCACTTCCCATCGCAAACAGAAAGATATCCGCATAATTAATCACTTGATTCGTAGAGGCATCTATTAACTGCCCCTTAATACGGGCATTCGGAGAAGAAGCCCACGAGAGCGCACAAATCACCCATAATAAGGCCAACATTAGTCCTATCTTTTTCATGATATTGAGAATTACAATTAGATTTCTACGCAAAAGTAACTAAATTCAGAATGTTACGGTAATTAATAGCGATCATTCTTGATATATTCTTTCCCGGGATCGTCCGAGTTCGAGTAGCGAAGCAAATGGTTTCTTCCTAGGGAAACAAAAGTTTCTATATGGGAAAACAGAAGTTTCTTCAGTATAAAACTTTAGTTTTCTTCTATGAAAACAAATGTTTCCTATGTGTAAAACTTTTGTTTTATACCATAAAATGTCTTTTCCTGATTTATCTAGACACTTTTTTTGTTTATAAACGTAATCAGTAGA
>OAVH01001265.1_pt1 | contig 14482 bp, 9 predicted proteins | sample 1495281 | NCBI WGS metagenome assembly OAVH01 (sample SAMEA2580082, study PRJEB22360) | human gut metagenome | biome: human gut; feature: human-associated habitat; material: faeces | place: Denmark | collected 2008/2010
GCTACTGAAAAGTAGTCGGGGATTTTTCTATCATACCTAAAAATTAAGCGCTTACTATAAAAGAGCCCTCGCAAATCGAAACTATCCCACGAGAACTCTTTAGCCACATTTCACCATCAAATTTAAAAAATATTATTTACAACTTCAACTTATTCTCCATGTAATCTTTCTTTGAATTTTTCCCAAAGATAATCAACACCACCTGCTGCCATAACAAAAGCTGCAATTTGAACTAAGTATAAATATCTAGGCTGTACTTCAATTAAGAGATACACCGAAAAAGACGCAAATACGATAAACGGTATTAACAGAGCTTCGTCTCTCTCTTTTGCCAACGTATACCATTTAACTATACCTATTCCCATAAGACAAAGAATTGTACACCAAATAGATTTATTTATACCGACCATATTTTCTATTATTTCTGGATAATTTTTTATTTCCTCGCCTGAAAAGGACCAGTGCAGAGCGTCTCCCCACCAAAAAACTCCTATTTTTTTATCAATTAAACAGAGCATCTTCTTTTTCTGTACAACTCGTTCTTTTATCATAGGAATTTCTATTTCTTCGTAGGTGTAATTCGTATTTTTCCGCAGGCCCTGTACATAGTCATCATCTTTCTTGCTATAAGATCCATTACTCTCATAATTAGTACCTACGACAAATTTCCAAAGCGGATTTTCATTCCCTAATCCATTAGGTCCTATTCCCGTTATTCTAACCAGCCCTGTTATTGCATTAATAAGCAAAAAATAGGTTACAAAAAACAAAACCATTCTTAATAATATCTTTTTTATTTGCTTTGCTTTATCCGCTTTCAAAACAAGAAATATTGTCCATACTCCTATTGAGACCAATAAAATCAGCCCATCTGGGCGCAACAAATTTCCTATTGCTATACAAATTGCCGCTATAATCCACCTTGTCGCAGAAAGCCGAAATTTTTTGCTGCACATTATAATATACACACCTAAAAACAAGAAAAATCCAGATGCATGACTATTTGTCAAAACCGTAACATGCAGCATAGAAAATGGCAATATCATGTATACTACTGACACAAACCGAGCACAATTTTCTTCCTTCAACAATTCTTTTGCCAATAAATATATAAGGAGATTTATTCCAGCACTCAAAAAACAATTTACTATCTTCAGCACCCACACACTATTCCATATTTTCAGGAAAAAGGCTTCCCACATCAAAAATCCGATCTGATACGGCCACATTTGATAATATACATAGTCATTAAACGAATAATCTCCCTCTGCCAACATCTGTGCAGAATCAAACAGAAGTTTAAAATCAGAGATCGGTTCTGTCTTAATTAAGAAGATAATGATAAATCTAACAAGTAAACTTGCAACAAATAAATACAGTGGAAATTTCGTTATACTTTTCCTAGTTAGAACATAAAATATCCCCCCTAATACGACTAATACTTCAAATCTTAAAAAAGGAAAATCTTGAGCGTTTCTTGCAAGAAAAATACATATCATCATTACGGAAAAGCATATCCAAAATAATCCATGTAAAAATGTACTAATTTTCTCTTTTTTCACGTATGTCCTCCTCTGCTCTAATTGCATTATCTTCTGAATTTCCCATTCCACATCTTTCGCTTATAATATATCGTGGTCTTGCCTTAGTCTCCAGATATATTTTTCCTATATATTCACCTATAACGCCCAAACAAATCAACTGTATTCCACCAATAAAACATATAAGACATGTACTACTAGCCCAGCCCGGAACAGAATTACCTAAAATCTGTGTTATAATAGCCCAAATACCCAATATAAAACTTGCCAACGCAATCACACATCCTGCTCCCGTAATTAAACGAATAGGTTTTATACTCAAACTTGTAATACCATCAAAAGCTAAACCTAACATCTTTTTCAATGGATAATGACTTTCTCCCGCAATTCTTTCATGTCTATTATAATACACTGCTGTACTTTTAAACCCGACCAGCGGAATCATTCCTCTGAGGAAAATATTCACCTCTTTAAAATTTGCAAATTCCTTTAAAACCTTTGATGAAATCAACCTATAATCTGCATGATTGAATACAACTTCCGCTCCCATCCACTTTAATAATTTATAAAATCCTTCTGCTGTAAATCGTTTAAAAAAGGTGTCTGTATCACGTTTCTCTCGTACACCGTATACAATTTCCGCACCGTCTAAATATGCATCCACCATTTTATCCATTGCATTTATATCATCTTGTCCATCACAATCTATAGAAATAGTGATATCTGCTTTATCTTTTGCTTCCATCAATCCAGCTAACACTGCATTTTGATGACCTCTATTTCTACTTTGACTAATTCCTATATATTTCTCATTTTCTTGGCTAAATTCCGTAATAATTTCCCATGTGTTGTCTTTACTACCATCATTAACAAATAAGATTTTGCTATAAGAATTAATTTTACCTTTATTGATTAATTCCTCCAATTTATGTAAAAATTGTGGTGCTGTAATGGGCAAAACTTCCCTCTCATTATAACAAGGTACAATAATCCACAAGCTAGGTAACCCTTTCAAAATTGTTTCCTCCTATCTCATCTACGATATTTTAGTATTTTTTTCTTGAAAAGTAAAATATCTCTGTCCTATATAATTAAACACAAGAAATAATCCCATCCCTACACACATTGCTATATTTTCTTGAATATGAGTGTTTGTTTTAAATAATATTTTTATTGTCATGGGCTTAGCAATTCCATACGCCAACAGATAACAAATAGAAATATTTAATATAAATTTAAGTAAAACTTTAGGTGATTTATCTTTGTTGTGAAACGTAAAATGTTTATTTAAGATATAACTAACAATGCTACCTATCGCATAATTTAATGCGGAAGATATCCAATAACTTAACCCAAATAAATTATACGCAACAAACATTATAGTTGTCCCGATTAAAGTATTAATAACTCCCACTATTAAAAACTTTATTGTAACCCAGTCTACTATTTTCATCCCACTAATCCCCATTCTAGTTCATATTATAATACATTCAACACAGTACTATGTTATTATCTTCTTACTATCTATCTATTGAACATCTCAGATGCCATGGCACCACTATCATCAAAGTAGTATTGCTTACCTTCTATTGTCTGCCACCTCGTCTTCATTGCTCCTGAACCATCCAAATAATACCATTTGCCTCCAATCGACTGCCAACCTGTTTTCATCACTCCAGATCCATCCAGATAATACCACTTTCCTCCAATCGACTGCCAACCTGTTTTCATCACTCCAGATCCATCCAGATAATACCACTTTCCTCCAATCGACTGCCAACCTGTTTTCATCACTCCAGATCCATCCAGATAATACCACTTTCCTCCAATCGACTGCCAACCTGTTTTCATCACTCCAGATCCATCCAGATAATACCACTTTCCTCCAATCGACTGCCAACCTGTCTTCATGGCTCCTGAACCGCCCAGATAATACCACTTTCCTCCAATCGACTGCCAACCTATCTTCATGGCTCCTGAACCGCCCAGATAATACCACTTTTCTCCGATCGACTGCCAGCCTGTCTCCATCCAGCCTGATGAATCAAAAAAATACCATTTACTATTTATAAATTCCCAAGCAGACTTTGTATAGCTCCCATCGCCATGACGATACCACCACTTATTTCCAGACTTTATCCACTGTCCTTTCACAGCATTTGGAATCCAAACCCCTGATGAATCTACATAATCATTTCCAATCCATGCATCTGTTTCCATTACTCCATCATTATCAAAGTAATACCATTTTCCTCTGTCTTGAAACCATGTTTTCTTTTTAAACTCACCGTCAGACATCCAATATTTCCATTTCCCTTCAGACTGTATCCAACGGTTTTCTGTATCTATCGCCCCATGTGCATCCAGACAATATTCTCTTCCTTCAATCTCATATACTCCTGATGACGTAAATGTTCTTCCCTTTTCGTCAAAATAATATTCTTTTCCGCCAATTTCCAACCAGCCGGTCTCTAACTTCTCATATTGTGTGTTTATCCCTCCCTCACCAAAGGTAGCAACCACTGCCGCTGAATCCGTAGCAGTAGCAAACAATTCAGACTTTGGAAGACAGTCCCTCATTCTCTCATTAAACCAACTCTCATATCCCGTTACTACAACTGTCTTAGGATTTAACGATGTAAGAAAATAAGTTGTATTATTAAAGTCAATAGAATGATGTAACATTTTCATCAAATCGATACTGATTGTTTCTCCCGTGTTTTTCTGAGACTCATCTACTTGTGGCTCTTCAGAACGAGTCTCCGGCAAATCTAAAACCACATCACTTTTCTCTGCATAATTTTCTTTTGGATAATTTCGTTGTAATTTAATCGAATTTATAACACTTGCTTCCGTTTGATGTTCTTCATCGACTCCCAACTCTTCTATTAGCCGATTCGCTATTTTTGCTGTATCACCTTCCGTAGGATCCAAATCTGCCGTCAACAATGCTGTTCTTCCATATGCAGTAATTTTTGTAACTATACAATTATCATTTTCATCCGCTATTGGTAAAACATTTCCATTTTCATCCCGATTTCGTTCTACATTCATCAATTCTAAGGACATTTCTCCTAAAGAAAAAGAGCACTTTTCTTTATTATTCTCTAAATCTGTAATAATTTCCGTTCCATTTCTTTTAGCTGCAGCAATGATATTATCATAAACATATTGATTATCCCATTTTCTACTCTCATCCTTTATATACTGATCGGTATATTCATTAATATATAATCTCTCTGTTGGAATAGCATCTAAAATCTCATCTCCACTTCCTATATGATCACTATGAGAATGTGTTGCAACATAAAAGTCTAATTCTTCCACCCCTTGTGTTTTTAAATAATGGATAACCTGATTTTCATATCCCTTCCATTGCGTAATGTCATCCCGAAGCGGATATCTCTCATCACTCCCGTCTGGATAATCCCAGTCTTCACCTGAATCTACCATTCCATAGTGCCCATTACTTTCTAGCAGAATTGCATCTGTGGTACTATTTAATGATATAAAATGAATCTTTGTATTACTTGGTTCTTTTGCCTCTACACAACAAACTGGGAGCAATGTAATCGCCCCCAGAATAATTCCTAATATAATAACGCTTCTTATGATATATTTTCTTCTCATTCCAAGCGACATTCCTTTCTATATTGTCTAACAGATATAGTATATATCATAATTCGTTTTTTTTCTACCTTTTTTCTTCCATATATTTTTTTGCATCCTTCAGAAAGCTTGCTACAATCAATACAATCACGATTCCTATTGGGAATGCCGCAATAATACTTACTGACTGCAAATTACTCATGGAACTCTCTGAAAACACCAACGCCATCGGAAGTAAAATCAACAACACACACCACATCAATTGTATCATTCTATGTGGATTTTCTCCATCTTTCAAGCGATGATAACTATAACAAGATGCTATTAACGCAATGGAATCAAATGAAGTAGCATAAAATGCCACCATAGTTATCAACAATAATACTAACACGAACGGAGCACATGGTAAAGTTCTAATAATCGATATGATTACTTCATACAAATCTCCAGCATTTTCATAAATTGCAAGGAAATCTGCTTTTCCAGACACCTGAAGTCCAAGGGAATAATTTCCAAGAACAATAAAGCTTACAATTGTCGATCCTACTCCAAACACATATCCTCCGAGAATTGTTTGTCGAACGGTACGTCCTCTGGAAATATTTCCGATAAAGAACGGAGCCGCCACGCACCATACCATCCAGTATGCCCAGTAGAAAATAGTCCAGTTCTGCGGAAAAGATGTCGTTCTTTGCGGGTCTGTATAGGTCGCAAGTTCAAAGAAATTTTGAAACATCCTCCCAAGCGCAGATACTCCTGTCTCAATAATATACTTAGCTTCACCCCCGAAGAACAACACAAAAGCTAACAATCCGAAAAACAAATATACACAAGATTTTGCAAGAATACTAATTCCTTTAAACCCATGTAACAAAGAATATGTATACACTATACATGTAACAATTAAAATCACAATAGTTACAACTGTTCGATTCAATTGTACGTGAAACAGCTCATTAATAACACTCGACATTAAAGGAGTTGCCAAACTAAATGTAGTAGCTGTTCCTGCAATCAATGCAAACACTGCCAACAAATCAATGAGACGTCCGCCCAAACCATCCGTATATTTCCCCAGAATTGGACGACACGCTTCTGAATATTTCTGTCTTTCTCTTTTTCTGACATGAAGCATAAAACCAAAAGCTACCGCTAACACAAGATAAAACCCCCACGGAATTAAGCTCCAGTGAAAAATCGGATATACACTTGACCAATCCTGAATGCTGCCTAGTTCCGCAATATGAGGATCTGTCGCATATAAAATCCATTCTGAAAAGGAATAAAACAAAATATCAGCTGCCAACCCTGCGGTGAACATCATAGAACCCCATGCAAAAAAAGAATATTTGGGTTTTTCATCTGGTTTCCCTAATACAATATTTCCATACTTTGAGCCCGCAACATAAAAAGAAATCAAAAACACTCCCAATCCAATAATCAAATAATAAACTCCAAATGTATCACCTAAAACAAAACGAATCTGACTGATAATTTTATTAGACTGCCCTGGCAAGAAAAAAAATAAAATACACAGCCCCACAATAATAATAAGCGGCAGCAACGTAATCAGCCAATCAATTTTACTACGTTCAAAATCTTTCATATTTTTCTCCATGTTATTTCCCTCCATTCACATATTTCTCATACGTTTTATCAATTGCTGCCAATTCTTCCAGGTTATCTATTTCAACAATGCCTCCTCTTTTCATTTCCATAATCCCTAGCTCATACTCCTGCGGATAACAGAACATTGCAACATCATCCCAATAAATCTGCGTATTCTTTTTCTCTTCAAATTCTATCTCCAGATGTCTTTTTAATTTCTGTCCGTCTGTTTTTGACCATCTGGAAACGCTATATAACTGCCAGCCCTGTTCTCCTCCGGTTCTGCTACATGAGGTAACCACTCCATCTTTCACGGTCAGAAGCCATTCATCTGTCTCCTCATCTGTCCAGATACAGTTGTAACCAGAACGCTCAAAGTCAGGTCGTAAAATATCCGGATTGTATATCATCTGATCACCATCCAAAATGATAGCATTTTCAATATACTCTCTTGCCATATACAGAGAAGATATATTGTTACAACTATCATAATATGGATTCTCAATCAACTTTACTCCTGGATATTCCTGCTCTAATATCCGAAACTGTTCTTTCAGATAGCCTGTCACGACATATATTTCTGTAATGCCATTATGATGAAGTCCCTGAATTACAGTATCTATCATGCGTACTCCCCGAACCTCCACCAATGGTTTGGGTGTCTGTAATGTAACTGGCTGCATTCGTTTTCCTATTCCCGCTGCCATAATAATTGCTCTTTCAACTTTATTCATTTCTCAATTCTTCCTCTCCAAGCATCTGTTCTACAATTCTATAATATTCTTTCGCATATCGATATTGTTTTAAGGAATACTCACCAAATTCAATTCCGCAAATTCTCTTATACTCACACCAGTTACTCCACAACAATCCACAGACTGCAATATAACAGTATATCTTGATTCTGACTTCTCTGCTTGCTTTACCTTCAAAATAAAAATCAATCAGCTTCTCCACATGTTCCCTGTCATACATAGCATAAATAGCAAACATGGCAATATCTACATGCACATCCTGCATACCTGCATATTCCCAGTCGATCAAATAAATCTCCTCGTCTTTTATAAGAAAATTATCGCAAACCGCATCTATGTGTGTCAACGCCCATTCCTTGGGTTGTCTGTCAATATAATTTTTCAGTCTATACATATGCTCTTTTGTCGTTTGATAATCTCTGTAAGCAGATTTCTCCTGTCCCCACAAACTTTCATAATATTCAATCTGCCCAAACAAATCAAATTCATGTTCTACCCGAAGCTTTAAATTATGAAAGTTCTTCAAATATGCCATACAACGTTTAACATCTTCGTCATTCATGCTGTCACATGTTCTTGTATTTTCAATATATTCTGTAATCTTATACCCATTTTCAGGAGACATATAAATCACCGGATCGGTAATGTTCTTGCCCTTCAGTTGTTCATAAACCGCATATTCATGATTACGGTCAATCATTTTATCCGTTCCCTCTCCAGGAATACGCATAATATACTGATTTTCCTTACATTTAAATGTAAAAGAGCGATTCGTCATTCCCTTTTTCAAAGAACGAATATCCGTAATCTCTGTCTCTTTACATGAAAACACACGACTGATTAATTGAATAACATCTGACTGGAGATGATCCGAATCATGATCTAATTCTCTAAGCTGCTCGTATGTATTGATCTCATGAACCTTCTCACTACCAATCTCTCTTGGTGACACAAGCATGCGTCCTTTATCAAATAATGCCAATTCCCAAAATGCCTGATCATTTTCTTTCTTTCCTGCCAATTCTTGCAATCGCTCTTTTAAGATATCTGCTTCTTTAGAAAGAATATAAGAAATGCCAATCATAGTATTTCCACTTTCTTCCTTCTTGACACTTACCAATTCTTTCTTTCGATTCACCCTCACAGAACTTCTGTCATCCCTCTGATCTGTCACCATATACCAAGAATACCACTCATGTTTAGAAAAAGGGTTTTCCTCGCACCAGATATCACAAGGGACAATATAGGTATTATCTAATCTATCTGCCACTTTATATAACGAATGCAGATTGTTCTTCGCTGAATATTCTTTATTAAACACCAAATTCACTTGATATTTATCTATTAAATATTCATATTGTTCTTTCATAAATCCTACAACAATATCAATCTTTGTCACTCCAACCTCATGTAGCTGGCAAATCAAACGTTCAATTAATGGCTCACCCTTAATCTCAAGCAATCCCTTCGGTACTTCAACATTAATAGGTACCATTCGCATCCCGTATCCAGCTGCAAGAATCACCGCATTTTTTGGTCTTTTTTTCTCTAATTCCAACTTTGCCTTTTCGGTTAATTGCTTACTTTCTTCCAGATATCCTTCCATAGTCAGTGTCTTTATAGATTGATTTACTTTCCCCACTGAATAACCTGAAACCCTTGCTAACTCTCTCTGATTTATATATGTATGATCCACGATATTGTTCATGACTTCAAATTCTTGTATGTTCATGTATTTTTCTCCTTTTGTTTTTATGAACATTTTGATTATATACCTTTCCTCTTCAAAAAGCAAGATGATATTAAAAAATCGGAGCAGATTTCTCTGCTCCGACTGCCATTATGTATAATCTCTGTATATCAAAAAGCTTTCATATTTCTTTAATAAATAACTACTTTTGTACCTCTTGGTATATTATCATAAATCCATTTTGCATTATTCACGTCCAGTCTTACACAACCATGAGATAACTGCATTCCCAATCTTCCGTCAATAATTCTACTTGGAGTTGAAGTTTGTGCATAAAGTACACTGTGGAAAAGATAATTTCCTTTAAACTGTGTGTAATAGAAACAACGTGCTTTTCCAGAATCAAAATAGTAACCTTTTCCCTGAACCGTAAATGTTCCGGACACTGTCGGGGTAGATGGTTTTCCCGGGGAACAACTCCAGAATTTACTTTGATTCCATGCTCCTGCTTTTCCAGTATATATTCCAACTTTACATGCTGCCCTATCTACCAAGATTAAATATCTAGTATTACTTGAATACACCTGCGCTTTGGCAAGCATTTTCATCTCCGTGCTAGAAACCATAGCTCCGCTATCTGTAAGTTTCCAACCATCTATGCTTACATTCCGCGCCATTGCGCACTCCTTACCACCATGTGGATCATTCGCCGTATAGAAATAATACCAATTGCCTCCTATAACTTTCCAGCCTGTTCTGGCCGCCCCGTCTGATCCAAGATAATACCAAAAGCCGCTTACTGATGCCCAGTGAGTTCTCATCGCTCCACTTGCATTAAATAAATACCACTGATTTCCGATTTTTTTCCACCCGTTAGCAAACATCTTGTTCTGATTGTTCGGGTCCATGTAATACCATACATTACCGACTTTTTTCCATCCAGAAACCAGCTGTCCCGTATTATCATCATAATAATACCAGCTTCCAGATTCAGCATACCACCCCGCTCGCATTACTCCTGAAGCTGTGAAATAATATGCTTTATTTCCAATAACTCTTTCACAATCTGCCAACATTACTCCCGGATAATCTTGATTACCTGCATCCAGATAATACCATTTATTTCCTATCTTTTGCCAGCCTGTTAACATTGCTCCTCCAGCATTAGTATAATACCAACCTTCCGGACGTCTCACCCAGCCTACTGGCATTGCCCCACTTTTATCAAAAAAGTACGTAGCACTACCTATCTTTTTTCTACAATCTGCTAACATTAATCCTGGTTTTTCCTGATTATCTGCATCCAAATAATACCATTTATTTTCTATCTTTTGCCAGCCTGTCAACATTGCTCCTCCAGCATTAGTATAATACCAACCTTCTGGACGTCTCGCCCAACCTGTTTGCATTGCTCCACTCTTATCAAAAAAGTATGTAGCACTACCTATCTTTTTTCCACAATCTGTTAACATTAATCCTGGTTTTTCCTGATTATCTGCATCCAGATAATACCATTTATTTCCTATCTTTTGCCAACCCGTTAACATTGCTCCTCCAGCATTAGTATAATACCAGCCCTCTGGACGCCTCACCCAACCTGTTAACATTACTCCGCTTTTATCAAAAAAGTATATGGCATTACCAATCTTTTTTTTGCAATCCACTAACATTAATCCCGGTTTTTCCTGATTATCTACATCTAAGTAGTACCATTTTCCCCCCACCTGCTGCCAGCCATATATTTTATCTCCTTTTTGATTATAGTAATACCAGCCGCTATGTTGTGCATTAAAATACCAACCATTATGTTTTTCTTCTTTCTCATCATCTACATTATCGTTATCTATATCCTCTTCTGTTTCTGCATTATTTCCCTTGTCTACATCGGAATTATTTAAATACAAATTCTGTTGATTTTCTCCCGACATATAATTATCATTGCTATTCAATGATTCCGTCATTTCTTTTCCAAAAACAGTAATTGAATTAAACATTAACAATACCGTTACTACAAGTAATATGTTCTTTCTTTTCATCGTTCATCCCTCCTTGCCTTTTATACTTTACACGCTTTTAGCCTATCAATTTGATCTCGTATCTTATTACCGTAACCTTCCGCGGTCGCCCAGCCTAATCCTTGGGGATTTTCCTTCTGCCCCAACCACTCAACATATTTTGCACAACCTTTGGTAACATATTTAAACCGTTCATCGACACATAAATTTGCAAGTGTTTTTTCCGTTATGGTATCAGATGCATATGCTTTCAAATGTTGAATTTGAGCACGAATCCCCATACGTACACCTTCTGTTCCATATTTAGAAAAGTCAGCTCCCGAAGCACCACCATCCGTCGCTCCCAGACCTGCAAAATTAAACTGCCCAATCTTTACCTGCCCCTCAAACTGTAACCAGCCTGTTTCGTGCATAGCCTGCGCAAAAGCCACTTCAACTCGAATATTCTCACTTTGAGCTTCCTCACAATATATCTTGCAAAATTCTTCAAGACTATTTACACCACCGGAATGATATGAATCCACCGGAAAAGTAATAGGAGAATTCTCAGTGTACCATCTTGCCATCTGTTCTACAGTAACCGTGCTTTCTCCTTCAATCGTATAATAATTTTCAACAGAAGGCTTTTCTTCCGGACTTGGAGATGGCTTATTCGTTGGTTTCCCAGAAGAATCATCTTGTACCGGAGGTTTGCTTGTTGGATTAGAATTCCAAATTCCTGAAGTTTCCAAATAATACCACTTATTTCCTATGTATTGCCAACCAGTTAACATTACTCCGCTTCCATTCAGATAATACCAGTGGTTACCTATGTATTGCCAGCCTGTAAGCATTTCTCCACTTCCGTTCAGATAATACCAGTGACCATCTATCTTTTGCCAACCAATTGTTTTATAGCCATAATTATTATGATAATACCACTTATTATCCACGACTCGCCAGCCTGTATATAGCGCACCCGTCTTCTCATCCAAATACCATTTTGTTCCTCCTATCTTCTGCTCTCCTTTTACCATATAACCGGATCCATTAAAATAATACCAAATATTTTCTATCTTCTGCCAACCGGTAAGCATCCATCCGCTATTGTTAAAATAGCAAGTCTGATTCCCTATTTTCTGCAAGCCTGTGAACATTTTCCCACTTTCACTTAAATAATACCAATGGCCGCCCAAATATTGCCAGCCTGTAAGCATTTCTCCACTTCCGTTCAGATAATACCAGCGACCACCTATCTTTTGCCAACCAATTGTTTTATAGCCATAATCATTATGATAATACCACTTATTATCCACGACTCGCCAGCCTGTATATAGCGCGCCCGTCTTCTCATCCAAATACCATTTTGTTCCTCCTATCTTCTGCTCTCCTTTTACCATATAACCGGATCCATTAAAATAATACCAAATATTTTCTATCTTCTGCCAACCGGTAAGCATCCATCCGCTATTGTTAAAATAGCAAGTCTGATTCCCTATTTTCTGCAAGCCTGTGAACATTTTTCCACTTTCACTTAAATAATACCAATGGCCGCCCAAATATTGCCAGCCCGTAAGCATTGTTCCACTTCCGTTCAGATAATACCAGTGGTTACCTATATACTGCCAACCCGTGAGCATTGTTCCGCTTCCGTTCAGATAATACCAGTGGTCACCGATCCATTGCCAACCCGTTAACATATATCCATTTTTATCAAAATAGTACCATTTATCAGCAATAAGTTTCCAACTATTTACTACATAATTCCCACTACCCTCTTTCCATTTCCATTTACCGTTAATAAACTCCCATTCGCCCTTGGATAATCCATAGTATTTCGCAATTCCAGTAGCATCTGCAACGCCCAGTGAACGTAATTTTGCATCACTGGAAAGGTAGTTAGACGCATCGCTCGAATTGCTAACAAATGCATGCTCAATAATTAATCCCGGAAATCCATTACGTATGGAATTCTTCACAACAGCATATGTATCACCTTTTTTCACTTTACGATCATTAAGTCCTAACGCAGTTAATTCATTTTGAATTTTTTGCGCCAACGCTTTCCCCTCGCTACTTGATGACGGATAATATACTTCTGCCCCTTTTGCAGCAGCGGAAGCTGAATTCAAGTGAAAACTCACAAAAGAAGAAGCTCCTTTACTTGCAGCCCACTGTACGCGTTTCTCTATATCCTTTATATTTCCACTGGACACACCTATTGTCTCAGGATATGGACATGCTGCACTTGTACGTGTCATGTAAACTGTAACGCCACCATATTGTTCTAATTCCTGCTTACAATACTGTGCTATTTTTAAAGTTGCAACCTCTTCTCTGACTCCATGTCCAGATGCTCCCGTATGACTCGAATCATGTCCAGGATCCAACACAACAACTACATTATTTTTTTCAGCCTGTCTACCTTCAACTGTAGATAAAACATCTTCTGACACTTCTTCTAATGCATTGCTTACATCTGATACGATAGTGCTTTCATTGTCATCAGAAATAACTACCGCTTCTTCTATCTTTTCTTTAGTTACCTCCACATCTTCAGAAAATGTGGCATATTCTGAGAATTCATCTCCAACTTCAAAAGAAGCTTCTATTCCTTCATCTTCTAAAAGCAATTCATACTCCATGTTTCGAGAAGTATATTTAACTTTGATAAGCTTATAAATTCCTTCTTTTGAAAACTCATTACTGAAAAGATACGTCTGTTTCTCGCTCTTACTTGCTTTTAACTCTATTTCCTGTCCAGATTCTGATTCACATACTAAAGTTATGGAATTGATTTTGTCTGAAGCATGTTCTAAAGATACAACTATATTCTCCGTATCCCCTACTGCTATATGTGGACTTTCTACGTACAGATATTCCACCTTTAACGTTGCCTTTCCCTTACTATTTTGTTCTTCTGTTTTCGCTTGTACTCCCATTGCAAAAAACATAGTGCAAAACATCATAATGACTATAAAGCTTACTATTGCTTTCAACCTCTTAATTTGCATTATCTTCCCTCTCTCATGTATGAAAATCAACTTTGTTGCATAAGTAATTATATTGTACAACATTCGGCAATAACATTCAAGATTGAAGAACTCCCCTTTTGCCTTCATAGACAAATAAATTACTTTTTGATATACTTGACTCGGGAGTTTGACAGTTGAATATCAAAAAAAGTACTCACAGGTCGCATAAAACCTGCTTTTTTTATGTCAAATTTTCTGTTTTTATAGCTGTTATTTTATGTTATTGTATGGTATAATAAGGGATAGGAGG
>OAVH01001268.1_pt1 | contig 14466 bp, 9 predicted proteins | sample 1495281 | NCBI WGS metagenome assembly OAVH01 (sample SAMEA2580082, study PRJEB22360) | human gut metagenome | biome: human gut; feature: human-associated habitat; material: faeces | place: Denmark | collected 2008/2010
TATGAAATAATATGAAGATAATTGCCTCTGCCATTAATTTCTCAAGCATATTCATAAATTTATGCCCTTCTCTACAAATAGAAACTCACTTTACTTAACTTGTTTTATCTTTTTTGAAATCTTTAAACAAAGCATTTGTATGAGATTAACATCATATCTTCATCATATTATTAAATAACGCTACAACATTTTCGATACACATTTTAAATTTCTGCTTTTCGAATATATCTATGATAGTTAAAAATGAATAAACCTTTCTTTTTGATTGCGCTATCAATTACGGTCATTTTTTTGTTATTCCCTAAAATTGAATTGTTATTCTACAAAAGTTGATTTATCGCGCTACATCGATGTATTACACTGTTATTAATGAAAAAACACAAATCGTTCGTGCTCATTTCTAAAAGAGCAATATTTCGTATTCTTCAATCCTTTTGACGATTTTTTTAAAATTAAGATTTAATTATTTCCTTAGCATGACTTTTTCTTAGGTTTTATCGATAAAATTTAACCAAAATAAATAGGTATCCGACACACAGCAAGTATCACATACCTATTTATCATTCATTATTTTAATTTCATGGAACTAATTAAATACAAATGTAGTCTATTTTTCAAAGTCCCCTAAGGATTATACTATTTTCTTTTCCTAATGTAGTCTGTTCAAAACGAGAATATCTTCCATAACTAATAAATCATCTCTTTATCCTTATCAATTTTCGGATAAACACTTGTATTAAATACTAGCTATCTGACTCTTTATTTGCATTTAACACTTTTCTAAACATTATTCGTGAAAAAAACTGCTGAGGAATATTCCTCAACAGTTTTACCAATCTGAACTTGCGCCACCGCCGCCAAATGAATCTCCGCCGCTAGAAGAGCTTCCACTGCCGTATCTGTCACTACTGGAGCTGCCCTCATTCCACAAATCTTTATGGTGATAATAGACGGAGTAGCGTTTCATCTCTTTCTTTTTCTTCGTAAATAAATCCATGAACTTCAAAGTACCAAAGGCGTAACAAAAATGGTAATATAGTGGCTTTTTATTTTTCAACCGCTTATAGCGTTTTACGATTTTTTCTCTAGCAATCACTACTTCTGGCTCTTTACTGTGAATCATTTTTCTAACCGAATAGCGTTGAAATCTCGGATCTTCCTTCACTAAATCCTTCTTCAGCTCAGCGGAAAATTCTCTGCGAGCTTTCCAATAAATGTAAAGCTTCACCAATGGCGTCTCTAAAAAAGCATAGAGGATCATTATCACGACCAGGGCTGGAAATACATAATTGCGGATAATTTCCCAAGCACTTTTACCTGCAAAATGTTTTTCAAAGAACCCTGGTTCAAAATCCTTGATCGTTTTTCTTCCTATTAAAATGTGATCAATATTACCTGTAACGATTTTGATCCCTTCATCATAATTTTCCCCGCGAAAATAGTCCTTTGCTTCTTCCGTCATAAGTTCCATCGCCAAGGCATCAGGGATATCCTCTTCCAGACCGTAGCCTACTTCAATCCGTTGTTTACGATCCTTTACCGCAATCACATACATGATTCCAGAATCATACTCTTTATCCCCAACTCCCAGTTGATTGAACTTCTCATTGGCAAAGCTCTCGATCGACTGATCAGCTGGCAGTTGTTTCAAAGTTACCACGGCTAGCTGAGGACGCAGCTCTAATTCTTTATATTTTTGATTGTATGATAGATTTGTTCTTTCGTTTCGGAGGACAGGACGTTTGCATGATCCTCCACATAGATATTCTCTGCTTGGACTGTGCCGCACCAGAATAATCCTATTAGTACCAACGAAAGAAAATAAAGTACCCGCTTCATTTTCTCACCCACTTTACTTTTCCTCAATTATGGCGGTTCTTCGCTTACCGTGCAATCACTTTTTCCTTACTTTGATTGCTTATGAATGAAAAGACCCTACTTGCAAAAAATCTTTTTTTCTATATTCTTTCGCTTTTTTGGGTAAATAGTTTCAGAAATATGCGAAAAAAGCATTTACAATGTAATTGTTTTCTGTTTATAATTATTTTAAATAAAAGAAGATCAATACTAGCTTTTTCAGATTTTCTTTTATCAATTACGAGAATATTTTCTCACTATTAAACAGGAGGGTACATCTATGTCATTAATCGGAAAACAAGTTGAAGTGTTTCAAGCGCAAGCCTATCGTCAAGGAAAATTTATCGAGGTTTCTGAAGAAGTCTTACAGGGCAAATGGTCCGTTGTTTGTTTTTATCCAGCAGATTTTACTTTTGTTTGTCCAACAGAATTAGAGGATTTACAAGACCAATATGAAAAATTACAAGAGTTAGGTGTTGAGGTGTATTCTTGCTCAACAGATACTCATTTCACGCACAAAGCATGGCACGATACATCTGATGCGATCGGCAAGATTAACTACACCATGATCGGCGATCCTTCTCATCATATCTCACGTATCTTTGATGTTTTAGATGAAGAAGCAGGTTTGGCACAGCGTGGTACCTTTATCATTGACCCAGACGGTGTTGTCCAAGCAATGGAAATCAATGCTGATGGAATTGGCCGTGATGCCAGCAGCTTGATCGACAAAATTCGCGCAGCGCAATACGTTCGCACTCATCCAGGTGAAGTTTGTCCTGCTAAATGGAAAGAAGACGGTGAAACGCTGAAACCAAGCTTTGACTTAGTCGGCAAGATTTAAGGTGTTTCTATGTTAGATAATGAAACGAAAGAACAGCTAAAACAATATTTAGCCTTATTAGAATCAAAAATTGTTTTTTCAGCAAGTTTGGATGAATCTGAAGAGTCGAAAAAAGTAGAAGATTTCTTGACTGAAGTCGCGGCGATGGATGATAAGATTTTGATCGAAACAAAAAACTTAAAGCGTACACCAAGCTTTGAGATTAATCAGGTGGGCAAAGATGCTAGCGGCATCATCTTTGCCGGCTTACCAATGGGTCACGAATTTACTTCCTTTATCCTAGCTTTGCTGCAAGTCAGCGGGCGGGCACCAAAGATCGATGATGCGCTGATCCAACAAATCAAATCGATTGATCGGGAGTTAGCATTTGAAACCTATGTCAGCCTAACCTGTCATAACTGCCCGGATGTCGTCCAAGCGTTGAACATTATGTCTGTGTTGAATCCAAAGATTTCGCATACCATGATCGAAGGTGGGATGTACCAAGCAGAAGTTGATGCAAAAGAAGTCATGGCAGTACCGACTGTTTTTCTAAACGATGAAGAATTTGATAGCGGTCGAATGACGATCGAACAGATTATCGAAAAAGTCAGCGGACCTTTGAGCGCGGATGAATTCACCGATAAAGAAACCTTTGATGTTTTAGTCATTGGGGGCGGTCCTGCTGGTGCCAGCTCAGCAATTTATGCTGCTCGTAAAGGAATCAAGACCGGAATGGTCGTGGATACCTTCGGCGGTCAAGTCTTAGAAACGCTGGGAATCGAAAATGTGATTGGTACGCCTTACGTGGAAGGTCCGCAATTAATGCGTCAAGTGGAAGAACACGTGAAACAATACGATGTAGATATCATGAAAGGCCAACGTGCTAAATCCATTCAGAAAAAGGATTTAATCGAAGTCGAATTAGAAAACGGTGCTCATTTAACGACAAAAACAGCGATTCTTTCAACAGGTGCTCGCTGGCGTGCCATCAATGTTCCTGGTGAAAAGGAATTTAAGAACAAAGGCATCGCTTATTGTCCGCATTGCGATGGCCCATTGTTCAAAGATAAAGAAGTTGTGGTGATTGGTGGCGGAAACTCAGGGATTGAAGCGGCCATTGACTTAGCTGGATTAGCGAAACATATTTATGTACTGGAATTTCTTCCTGAACTAAAGGCCGATCAAGTGTTGCAAGAAAAGCTTTATTCATTGTCGAATGTCACGGTAATTACCAATGCAGCAACGAAGGAGATCACCGGTTCTTCTCACGTTGAAGCATTGACGTATACGGATCGTCTAACAAATGAAGAACATACCTTGAATGTTGAAGGGGTCTTCATCTTGATTGGTCTAATGCCGAACACTGAATGGTTAGCCGATACAGTCGCCTTGAGCGATCGTGGCGAAATTCTAGTAGACAAACATGGCGCAACCAATGTAGAAGGGATTTTTGCCGCAGGTGATTGTACAGACAGCGCCTATAAGCAAATCATTATCTCAATGGGCTCTGGAGCTACCGCCGCTCTTGGCGCCTTTGACCATTTGATTCGTCAAACAGTTGGCACATAGGATAGGAAACATTTTATCTGAAAAATAGCTCTTGTCTTCGTGCGCATACGATTAAGCTAAACTGCTTGTCCATCATTTTGCTAAAAAGTTCTGTCTACATTTCATACCGAATAAACTGCGAAAAGCTTAACTCGCAAAATAATCCCCAGCCTGTTCCTACCAACAAAAAAGAACGGGATGGGGATTTATCTATAATTATGTCTTTATACAAGACTTTCTTTTTGCAAATCCATATAAAGCAAGACTCTAGCCATTTTCTTCGAAGTCACTCTGCGAACTTCTCTCGGAATAAACTGATGGATCTCATCTTCGTTGTAACCGACTTGGAATTTCGTTTCATCAAAAACAAGCGGACGTCTCAATAAGCTTGGATATTTTTCGATGATGTCGACCAATTCGCTTAGAGATAGCTCATCGAAATCAACGTCTAATTTTTCATAGACCTTTGAACGCGTGGAAATAATTTCATCTGTTCCTGTTTCGGTCATCGTAAGAATTTCTTTGATTTCATCCTTTGTCAAAGGATTCGACATTATATTTCTTTCCTCAAATGCCAATCCATTTTCTCTCAACCATGCTTTGGCTTTCCTACATGATGTACAACTAGCTGACGTATACAATTTAATCATTTTACATTCACCCTTCTGTTTTTCAATTTAAGTTATTAAGTAACACGAGTCATTCTACACATATTACGATACAAGATTTTTAAACTAATGTTAAATATTTCATTTGCTAAAATATTGAAAAAGGCTACTTCAGCGAACGACAAAGTTTCTTATTATAACTAAAATTGATACATATTCTCAATAAGGTATACATGATAAGATAGAATGATTCTAAGCAATACAGGCATAATAAGTATTCCTGTATAGAAAATATACATAACTAGTGTAATGTTTTACTAAAGTGATTACTCAATAATTTCTTTGTCAATCCAAAAGATGATTGTGAATTATAAAGTTCTGATTTTCATTATTATTATGACGATTTTCTGATTTAATAATAGTAATACTAATGATATCTGTATTTTCTAATGGATAATCTGTATCACTATTTACCGCAGATTTATCAACCAACTATTCTTCGTAAACACCCTTTTTACTCTTCAACCTCATTTCATCCTATAAGTCTAAAACTACCCTTCTTACCTTTTCTCCATAAAAATATGCAGATCGCGTTTTTCTTTGTAGACATAAAGCAATTTTATACACATGTTTCCAAGGTCTGTCAGTCAGCTTAGTCGATTTTTTTATACTTTTGATTTAACAGTTTCTGCTAAAGTAACTTGTAGTTTAATAATGAAGGCTTTTGACACGGTTGATAAATTGTCCATGGATCTCTTTAAATAGCTGATTACGCAAAAAAAGCACCGTCTGAAATCCTATGATCTCAAACGGTGCTTCACTTGTCTTAACTAATAACGGTCACAGTTACTGAACGACGTCCCCATTGGATACATTGTTCAACTGTTGGAAAATGGACATCAATAATATTTCCTTTGATGGCACCACCGGTATCACCGGCGATTGCAATTCCATAGCCAGATACTTCTACCATTGAACCTAATGGAATGACACTTGGATCAACAGCTACAACCTGTGGATTTTGACGTAAGTCGATTCCCATCGCTGTAAAGAATGTATTCACTGACTCTGCACATGAATAACCCGTTGATTCCATTTGCATCGTACGACCAGATGTCGTCGGTGTGCTTGGTGCTGGTTCTTGTTTTGGCTGTTCACTTGTTTGTGTTGTTTGTTGTGAACTTGACGCTGATGCAGCTGGTTTTGACGCTTGAGCAGAGGCTTGCGATGACGCTTCAGCCTTCGCCTTTTCTTGTGCCTGTGCTGCCGCAGCTTTTGAAGCTTTTTCGGCTTCCGCCGCTTTTGCAGCCTCGGCTGCTTTGGCTTCTTTGGCTTCTTTCTCCGCTTGTGCTTTTTCAGCAGCTTGGCGGGCTTTTTCTACTTCTTTGTCTTGGCTGATTTTTTCTAAGCTAGTTTTATTATCGGCTAACTCTTGCTTTAAGTTGGCCATTTTTTCATCTAACTTCGTCGTTTCAGCTTCCAGACTTTGACTATTTTGTTTTAATTGGGCTTGTGTTTTTTCTTGTGTTGCTTTTAATTCGGTTAATTTGTCTTTGGCCTCGCCTAGACTAGCAACTTTTGTTTTCTCTGCATTTTGGATAACGGACATCGCAAAGGCACGATTCAAAAACTCGCCAAGATCCTTTGATTCCAATAATGCATTAATCGAACGATCTGTCATACCATTGACTTGAGCAGTTTTCATCCGCTCTGCAATTGCTTCTTTACGCTGTTCAATCTTCTTTTCTGTTTCCACAATATCTGTTTTGGTCTTTTCCAAAACTGCTTCATTCTCACTGATTTTTGTCCGAATATCGTTAACTTCTTGATATTTTTCGTTGACATCATTTAGTGCGATCTGTAATTCTCCGCTGATTTTATCACTTTGTTGAGCGATTGCGGATTCTTTTTTATCTAACTCATTCAGTGACTCTGCCTGTGCAAAGACTGGTAAAAGTACGTTAGCACCCAACAATAGCGTGGCAACGAACCCAAACGTTTGCTTTCTCACTTAAAAGTCCACCTTTCTATTTACCCTCAGTTATTATACGAGAAAATGACGGACTTTTTGTTTCATCAACATTACATTTCATTACAAAACGAAACATGTTTTAGTAACATTTGTTTTATTTTCCCTAGACACCATAAAAAAGATAGTCCCTTCAAGCTTTGAAAGGACTAATTTTTGTCATATTTTTGTAATATTATTTTTTCCGCAGCTCTTTAGATAACTGGCGAATCTCCGCTAAAGGGCTTTTTATTTCCTTCGATTTCATATTTGGGAAGCTATTCAAGAAGCGGCGTTCTTGGAAATTCAGCCTTGGCAGTTGTTTACGCCACTCAGGCTGTTCTTTGATTTCAGCCATCCAACCCTGGCGACGTTCTTCTGCTGCTACCTTTAATTCTCCAAGATCTGCTTGCAGCTGTTCTTTCTTATCTTGGATCGTAGCACTCATCTTGTTTATCGCCTGACGCAATGATGCAAGGTTCGCTAGGGTAAAACCTAGATCAAAACTTGTTAGCATTAATAGAAACATCGGTAAAAAAATTCCAAAGCGCTGCTGCCAGCTGCTAACGATAGTCATTAAATAAGGATTTAAGACGCGAACGATAAACACACAGGCAATGCCCCAAAAGATGGATACTGGTACAGCCACCCGTCCATTGATATTCAATGGAACATCCTTATAATCCCATAATGTCAGATGAAAAATTTTCTCTAATAAAAAGCTGGTCAGATATTCCAAGGCGGTCACGAGAATCAGCGCTAAGAAAAACAGGAGCAGGAGATTCTGCTGATAGGGTTCAATAAAATACAGCACGCCAACGACTCCAAAGCCGTAGATTGGTGTGATTGGTCCTAATAGAAAGCCGCGATACACGAAATGTTTCGCCTTGATCGAACAATAAATCGTCTCCCATAACCAACCAATAAATGAATAGCAAAAAAATAAGAGCACAATGATCGTAAATATTTTTTCCATTTTCTTCCTCCATTAAACAAATGCTTGGCTTTCATTATTCCATGGATGGTCAGAAAATGCTAGTTTCATGGGTAAAGCTTCCACTATGTGCCTTGTGCTTAACTTTAGAAAGCGTCTTGCCTTTCCAACTTTTAACTATTCTAGTAAATGAATCACATTGATAATAGGCAAAAGATCGCTTGCAGATTTTGTTCATTATCCATTCAGTCTTAAACAAAATGACGCTGCTAAGGTCTAAACTTAGAGCAGCTACTTGTATAAATCTGTGTTCAATATGCTAAAAACACTTATTTTTAAGAGTATTTACAATTAACACTTGTTTTTAACGCTTTCTCCCTATATCATTTTTATATAGAAAACGTTTTAATCCCAGTGGTATTGTTACCGTATTCGTATCTTTATTTCGATCATCATCACTTTCAACTGTCAAAAATTGTAAATTTATTATTTTCGCAAAAAAAGGATTGTACTTAGCTTGTAGTTTCTAATTGTTTAAGAACTTGCTCAAAAAAGGGAGGGAACGACGATGGATTTTCGCACAACTTTAGGAACCAGCAATAAACGTCGTTTGTTGTTATTGGAGCATTTATACTACCGGCGAGATGGTCTATCCAGTGATCAATTATTAAGCCTGTTAAATTGTTCCCTGCCGATCCTATTGAACGATATCGATTTGATCAATTCTGAAAAACCAAATGTCGTCCAAATAGTCAAAGTGAAGGGCTTGTTTCGAATTATCATGGATAAATCGATCAGCCTTGGTGTCATCTATGCGGATTTTATAAATGCTTGTCCTGAATTTCAAATTATCGAAGAGCTTCTGTATGAAGAATGTGAAAATATTACTGCACTATCAAAAAAACTATATTTAAGCTCCTCTAATACCCAACGCTACCTAAAAAAAATCGAAACTACCTTGACCAAAGCAGGGATGCAGCTTCATTATCGTCCCCTGCGAATAGAAGGAAACGAAGGTGAGATTCGAAATTTCTATTATCGTTTTTACACAGAACGACAAAGTGCCTTTGAAAGCACTCTTCCTAAATTGCCGCCTGATCATTACTACATCATCGAAAAATATGTTCAAGAATTTATCGATATGAATTGTATTCATGAGAAATATGTGTACGAGAAACGCCTGATTTACAATATGTATATTAGTTTTTGGCGATTAAAAAGAGGTCATAGGTTTCCTAAGGAAGAATTAAGGAAAAACGCCATTCTTCTTCCAACAGGACTCGCCTACAAAAAATTAAAGCAGGCACTTAGAGAAGGTGTCGGCTTGGAACTAACAATCGAGATGGTTCGAGACGCACTTTGGTTAACCTTTTCTGACGCTATTGTCTTCAGCCTACTGCATCGAGATGTCGCTCTGCTAGAAAATCCAAGATATCGCCGGTTATTTACACAGCACTATGCTTTAGCGAAAGAATTTGATGAAATGCTGGGAAATCGTCTCAGCAACTTGAATCGATTAGACATAGCGACGGTTTTATGCAATGATTTTTACTTATGCGATCCAAATGGAAAGTACATTGGCGTATTATGGCGCAATCGTTCTGTATTCGTACAAGAAGCATCAAAGGTCTATCGTCGAGGGGTTCAAAAGATTCGGGAATTAGTAGAACGGTTTGTCTCAAGACACAACATGTATCAGGAAGAGGATTTTATTCAAAATTATATGTATTTGCTGATTACAACCGAAGTGTATAGTATGGAATGGCTAGCCAGTCAAGATCAGCCACTAAAAGTTCTGTTACTGTCCGATTTATCTCCAACAGAAGAGACCTTTTTAGCAAAGCAGATTTCCGAAAAGGTCTATGGCAACTTCACGATCACACATTTCGAAAAATTATCAGGCGGCTTGCCTAACCTAAAAGAGGAATTAAAAAATTATGATTGCCTAATCACAACAGGTTCTTCCGAAGGACTACCAAAAGATTATCCAGTCGTCGTGATTGATCCGTTTATTACTAATCAAAGCAGGAATTTCATTCAAGAAACAATCAGTGAGCTATCCAAAAATAGAGAAGACAAAAAAGAGTGAGGGAAATTCTATCACTCTTTTTCTTTGACTCGTTTTCTACTTGGCAGACAAGTTTTCTGGTATTTCCAAGTATATTCTTCGGACTTGATTGACAAGTAAGTTACAATAGAAACGATCCTATTTTGCAGATTATTTACTTTATCTATTGGAGGAACTTATATGCTTCAGCTTTTACGTTATGCCAAAGATTATCGAAAGCAGATTATTCTTGGCCCCTTTTTCAAATTTTTAGAGGCTGTCTTCGAACTGATTCTGCCCTTATTCATGGCTCGATTAGTAGATGAAGGCATCGCTCGCCACGATCAAAGCAAAGTGATTGAGATGACTGTCGCCATGCTGGGCTTGTCAATCGTCGGATTGCTCTGTGCGCTGATCTGTCAGTATTATGCTTCGATCGCCTCTCAAGGCTTCGGTACGGTTCTGCGAAATCGCTTGATGGAGAAAATCAACAGCTTCTCCCATAAAGAATTGAATCGCTTTGGGACAGATACCTTAATCACGCGCATGACCAGTGACATCAATCAGATGCAAGGGGCTCTAGCGATGCTGATCCGCTTAGTCGTTCGAGCACCGTTTCTAAGTATTGGTTCGGTCATTATGGCTTTTTATATCGATTGGCAAATGGGATTGATTTTCTTGATTCTGCTGCCGCTTTTCTGTTTCATTCTCTTTTTGATTATCCATTATTCTGTACCCTTATATAGAAAAATTCAACAAAAACTCGATCAGTTAAATCAATTGGTGACCCAAAATTTGAGCGGCGTCCGAGTGATTCGCGCTTTTGCCCGAACAAATACCGAAACGGCTCACTTTAATGAAGAAACAGAAGAAATCTCCCGCTTAAATCAGCGGGTCGCTAACATCTCTGCCCTGCTTTCTCCTAGTACGACACTGATTATGAATGCGGGTGTCGTGGCGCTGCTTTATTTTGGCGGCTTTAAAGTCAATGTTGGACATTTAGAACAAGGTCAGGTACTTGCCCTGATCAATTACATGAACCAAATGCTTTTAGCGTTGATCGTCGTTTCTAACCTAGTTGTACTGTTCACTCGTGCAGCGGCCTCTGCGAATCGGATTAATGAAGTTTTTGCGACTGACACGACCTTAGAAGATGATGGCGCGGTTCAAAATGCTAACGAACAAGCACCATTAATTGATTTTGAGCATGTCGATTTTCGCTATACAGAAAAATCTGGTCTGGCTTTACAGGACGTCTCCTTCACTTTGCAGGAAAATAAAATTCTCGGTATTACTGGCGCTACCGGTAGTGGAAAATCAACCCTGATCAGTTTGATCCCACGGTTTTACGATGCTTCAAAGGGAGCAGTCAGCTTTGCCGGGAGCAATGTCAAAGACTGGTCGTTGGATCATTTACGTTCTGAAATCGCGATTGTACCCCAAACTGCTGTCCTCTTTAGTGGAACGATTCGGGAAAATCTGCAATGGGGAAAACAGGATGCCACAGATGAAGATTGCTGGGAAGCCTTAGCCATCGCTCAGGCTAGTGAATTTGTTGAAACCCTACCAAAGGGCTTGGATACCATGATCTTGGAAAATGGAAAGAATTTTTCTGGTGGTCAGCGTCAACGCTTAACAATTGCCCGCGCGTTGATTCGCAAACCAAAATTGTTGATCTTAGATGATTCCTTATCTGCGTTGGATTATCAGACTGACCTAGATTTGCGCCAAGCACTGAAACGCGAGCTTGATTGTGGTGTAGTCATTATTTCTCAGCGTTTGCGCTCAATCCAAGACGCGGAAACAATTCTTTTGATGGATAACGGAAAAATCGCGGCTCAAGGCAGTCATGAAGAGCTATTGCAAGAATCTGAGCTGTATCAGGAACTGGTCAATTCTCAAGCAGAAGGAGGTGCTGTTCAATGATCAAGAAAAAGAATTTTTTCCGTTCATTGAAATTGTTCATTCCTTATTTAGCGGCTTATCCAAAGGAATTGTTTGCAGCAATTATTTTAGGAATCGCTAGTGGGATCACCTCTGTGTTGATGACCTATTATATTGGTGTCGCTGTCGATCAAATGGTCAATCAAGGCGCCGTTGACTTTACCCGACTCTTTCAGATTCTTCAATTATTTGTCGGCATCTTTTTAGTAACGGTTATCAGTCAATATTTTATTCAGCGATTAGGAAACACGGTTGCCTTTGATTCAGTGGCTAAACTGCGGGAAGAAACCTTCACTCATATGAATAAACTGCCGCTGAGTTATTACGATCAAAGCTCAAAAGGCGATATTGTCAGCCGCTTTACCAATGATATGGATAATATCTCTACTGCTATCTCCGCGGTCTTCAATCAGGTATTCTCTGGCATGACCGTTGTTCTAGTCGCCTTAGTTTTTATGCTCTATCTTAGTCCAATGCTGACGTTCGTTGTACTGGTGGCAACGCCGATCATCTTTTTGATTACCTATATCGTCGCTCGCACCTCGCAGCAATACTTTACAAGTCAGCAGCAATTAGTCGGTTCGATCTCTGGCTTCATTACAGAAATGGTCGGCAATCAAAAAATCGTCAAAGCGTTCCAACGAGAAAACCAAAATCAAACAAACTTTGAAGCGTTGAATCAAGAGCTTTATGTACGGGGACAAAAAGCTCAGTTTGCTTCTTCCTTGACCAATCCTTCCTCGCGTTTTGTCGATCATCTAGCCTATTTGATGGTTGGCCTGGTGGGTGGTTTATTAGCATTAAAAACTGATAGCGGGGTGACAATCGGGATTATCTCCAGCTTCACGATCTATTCCAGCCAGTTTACAAAGCCTTTTATTGAATTATCTGGAATCACGATTCAGATTCAAACTGCGATCGCCGGTCTTGATCGCTCGTTTGAATTATTGAAGGAACCTGTTGAACAAGCCGATGATCCTGATGCCTTCACCTTAACTGCCGCAAAGGGAAAGGTGGTTTTCGAGCATGTTGATTTCGCTTATCAAAAGGATCAGCCATTGATTGAAGACTTCAATTTAACTGTCGAACCGGGTGAAACCATCGCTATCGTTGGAAAAACCGGCGCTGGAAAATCAACGCTGGTTAATCTTCTAATGCGATTTTATGAAGTAGACAAAGGAACGATCACGATTGATGGTACGGATATCCGCCATTTAACCCGAGACAGTCTTCGCCAGCAATTCGGCATGGTATTGCAAGAAACCTGGTTGATGGATAGCAGCTTACGAGCCAATTTGCGTTACGGCCGTAAGTCAGCAACAGATGAAGAAATCTATGCAGCATTGAAGGATGCCTATATGTATGATTTCGTGATGCGCTTGCCGGATAAATTAGATACGATTGTAGGCGATGCTGGTGTTAAGCTTTCCGATGGGCAGCGGCAATTGCTGACGATCGCTCGAACGATGATCAGTCAACCTTCCATGCTAATTCTTGATGAAGCGACCAGTTCAGTGGATACCTTGACTGAACAAAAAATCCAAAGCGCCTTTTTGGCAATGATGAAGAATCATACCAGCTTTGTGATCGCCCATCGTCTGTCAACAATCCAAAATGCTGATCAGATCCTCGTGCTGGATCACGGACAAATCGTTGAAATTGGCAGTCATCAAGAGCTGTTGGAAAAAGATGGTTTTTATAAGAAGTTGTATGAAGCACAGTTTTCACGGAGTTAGGTTTATATTTAGATTTCACTTATCTATCAAGTAGCGAGACTTAAAGTACGAGGTTATATTTACTTCGTACTTTAAGTCTCGCATATTTATCTCTTGAATTTTTCGCTTATCATTTTAAATCGGGATTCTCCTATTCCTTCCAAAAATCTATACTATCTTTCCACTACCTTTACACTGACTGAATCGGCTACAACTAGACAGAATTTCTTTTCGTAGTTTCAGAGAAACGCTCGATAAATGCCTCCACTTTATTAACATAGATTCATAATATTTTAGTACTCATTCTGTTTACGCTCTTTGAGTTCTCCATCTTTTAACTCTATAGAAAATATTTTATTAGAATCACTCCAAACAAAATATTCATATTGATGTTTACTATGTCTTAATACCATTTCTGAAGTTGGATATCCCAATTTTTTTATTATCTCTTCTTTAGAATAAGTTTGTCCATTCATCATTTGATTAAACTCGTTTAAAAATCCAGGAATACTTTCTTCATGTTTTTTAGCAATATCTAATGACTTAGCTACTACTTTTCCATTTCTAAAGGTTATCATCACTGAAACTACTGGATCATCCCAAGGAAAATAATTCCAGGAGTAAGAAGTCGCTTTTTCCCCTGCATTGTAATCTTCTATTTTTGAATCTGGTTTTCCAAGCAAATTTTTAACTTCATTTTTTTTGCTCCCACCAGATCCAGAATCTTCTTCCCCAACAGTTATTTTTTCAAAAGTATATTTCAAAGTAGTTAAGCTATCAATTTTTTTATTTACTTTTGATTTAGTTAGTTCTCCATTTTTGATACTTGAATGTGTGGAAGTCATCCTCTTGTCATTTTCTCCTTGAAGATCATAATATTTGTAAAATAGCGCTACAAACGCTAAACAAATTAGTATTGTTCCCAATACAATCAATAAATTATTAAAAACTTTCGAATTTCTCTTTCTCACTATTGCCT
>OAVH01001275.1_pt1 | contig 14336 bp, 6 predicted proteins | sample 1495281 | NCBI WGS metagenome assembly OAVH01 (sample SAMEA2580082, study PRJEB22360) | human gut metagenome | biome: human gut; feature: human-associated habitat; material: faeces | place: Denmark | collected 2008/2010
ATCCAGCCGTTGCTGCCGGCATTTTGGCGTACGGTGACGGTGATTGTCTGTGCGCTTCCATCGCTTACCTTCACTGTGATGTGTGTGGCGCCGGTTTTTACGCCGGTTACTTCCATCAGGTTGTTGCTGACGGTTACCGTTGCCACGGCGGCATCGTCCGATGTACAGGTATAGGTCAGCTTTTCACCGTTTACAAAGTAGTAGGCAAGGTTTACGGTCGATGTGCCTCCTTCGGCAACGTACACATTCGGCACTTTCATATCCGAACCGCTTCCTTCGATATTGCTCAGCAATATTCCTGCATCTACCATTCCCGTACCCATTTTGCCGATGTATTTCGATAAATCCATGACGGCAGGAGTGGCGGCGGGCGAGTTGTGGTTACGGTAATATGTTTTCTTTTTACCGTTGCTGTACCAATTATCAACCGGTTTGACAGACTCTTTCAGCAATGCCACGAATTCACTTGCCTTGAAATGACGGCGCTGTTTCACGGCATACGACAAACCCAATGCAGCCACACCCGATACATGCGGGCATGCCATTGAAGTACCGTCCATATAACCATAGGCCGGACTTCCGTTCCGAATCATGGTAGAAAGAATAGAGCCGGAAACCTCATTGTTCTCCCAAAACTCATCATCTTCCTGTCCTATGGCATTATAATACTCCGTATCGCCTCCCGGGGCACATACATCTACTTCCGTACCGAAGTTGGTATAAGAAGAAGGCGTAAAGTCTGCGGCAACCGCACTTACGGTGACGCATTTGGAGTAAGCTCCCGGAAAACCGGAGGCTCCCGCATATTCGTTGCCCGATGCAAACACGGCGATGCCGCCGTCTATCACTCCGTTCGGAGAGCCTGCATTGTTGATGAAGTAGTCCAGAATTTCTTTTTCCAGCGGATAAGTATCGGCCCATTCTTTTTCTGTGGCGGGTCCGGGAGTGTATCCTTCCACCTCATTCGCTTCGGCAGAGTTGTAACCCCAGCTGCATTGCAGGATAACAGCTCCGTTGTCGGCAGCATACTTAATGGCTTTGGCTTCTCCGTTCAGGCTTACACTGTTGTTGCCGGAAAAGACCTGACAAATCATAATCTTTACACCCGAGTTCTTCGTTCCGTCTCCTCCGGCTATGCCGCAGACTCCTTCTCCGTTGTTCATGGCGGCAATCGTACCGGAAACATGTGTTCCATGCCCTATATCCTCCACGTCTGTCCACGAAATGTTCGCAGTATTGGTTACGAAGTTATAGCCGTATTTATCGTCCTTATATCCGTTGCCGTCGGCATCTGTCCCGGCACGGAGCTCTTCGCCCTCGTTCACCCATATATTGTCTGCCAGGTCGGGATGCGTGTACATCACGCCGTCGTCCAGTACGGCAACGATAACGGACGGATCGCCTGTGCATTTCTGCCATGCCTCATAGCAACCGGTATCGCATCCGGCAGACGACCCGGCGATGATTTCGCCTGCGTTGTTCTGCTTGTCGAAAGCGTTTTGACCGGAGTTGATGTAATGCCATTGATAGGGATAAATACGGGATGGGGAGGCCCGGGGCCCAAAAATCTCCCAGCCGGTACTCCGCTACGGGTGGCAGCCCGCTGTTGCAGGGCGGACTGGCTGATATAGCTGCGGCGGTTTTTAACATCATAGGCACGCTTGATACGCTGGTTTCCCTGAACTTTTGAGATTTCTCCCAGTGCGGAAAGGCGTTTTGCCGCTTCCTGCAAGTCGGTATCTTCATCGAATTTTACCTGATACCACAGATGCAGGCCGGCTATGCGGGTACGTTCTTCGTTCTTGCTGTCTATCGGGAAAATACGTTCGAAATGGTATCCGCCTAAAATCTCCAGCACTTCATCGGTCGAGGGGATGCCTGAGCGGGTCATCGCTCCGCCGCTTCCTGTTGCACGGGTCATTGTCCGGTCGAGGATATCGGTCATTTCGGGTTTGAACTTGATTAACAGTTCACCCGAGTTGACATCGGCGGGAAGCCGGACTTCCGTCCCCCCGTTCGGGGTGGACGGCTGTTCGATAATATCCTGCTCCGTACAAGCAGTCAGCGCCAGGATGATGAGTGCGTTGTATAAGAATTTTTTCTTCATTGTCTTTTTTTAATTATCTGGTTAATAAGTACCTGTCCGGAGCTTAGTTGGATGTTGACACATAACGCTGGTAGTACCACGGGTAGGCTACTCCGTTTACTTTGGCGTCAACAGATTTTTCTTTGCCGTAGTAATATTCGAAGTTGAATTTTATAGCATCGATATTGTTGAATCCCACTTTGGCTCCTGCAGAGTTCTTACCGTTCTCCTGCTGGTTGAAAAGCAGTATTTCCGGCCCCCATTCTGCAAAGTATGGGTGGAATAGAATCCATTTGGGCAACGGACCGGTCAGGAAGTTCAGGTTGATGGAGAAGGAACGTGCTTTCGGCAGTACGCGCGGAACGTCCTTTCCGGTTACCGACAGGGTGTTGCCACCGGTTTCGGTGAATACAACGGTATTGTTACCGGTTTTCAGCCAGATACAGGTGTCGCCTACCAGTTTGTCCTTATAGTCGTCCTTATTATTGGAAAAGTCATCGTCCTGATAGCGGGTCGGTTTACCGGCTTTTTGGAGTGCGGTATCCACCTCATCGTCCGTAGGAAGCTGTCCTTCTATAAAATTGTAGGAGAGCCGCAGGCTTCTCAATTTGTCCCAGGTAAGCAATTTCAGGAATGCTTCTTTCTCTGCTCCTGAAGTGATGTCGATATGCAGTCCGAGGGGTCTTCCGTTATAAGAAGAACCTTGGCTCAGGTCGGAATAAGAGTCGCTCCGGCGGCATCCGGTCAGGTTGAAGGCATAAAGTTCCGGGAAGTTTTCTTCGTTTACTACTTCGGTAATGGCAGCCAGCGACGGGAAATTATTGCCCGACAGGTCCAGCTTCTCCAGTCCCCGATAACTTTTGTCTACCTTGCCTCCCAACTTAATGAAGTTGTCGGGCAGTTTCTCCATACCATAGGCGAATACAGTCAGCGATTTCAGGTATTTCAGTTCACAGATTTCCTCGCCCAGCGAAACGATACGTGTCTGGTTGTTGGAATTACTTTGGATTTCGAAGGATTCCAGGTACTTGAGATAACGTACTTCTTTAGGCAATATTTCGCCTTCCTGCAGGTTGAACAGGGAGAATTTAACGGAACGTACACGTCCCACCGCTCCTTCGGGTATATCCTTGTCGGTAGCTTCCCATAAGGTTACATAATCCCAGTTCTGCATGTTCTCGCTCGTATCGAACGATATCATACTCTGAATTTTCTCGTTAATGGTGATAATGGCCAACGAGTCGCCCGAACGGTTATCCTCGATTTTGGGCGCTGCCTTTTGGGTTACTGTCAGGATGAACGCTTCGATAGGGTTGCCGTTGTCGTCCACCAGCTGGTCTTCTCCCGGGTTTTGCGGAACAAAACGTATTTTGGCTATCCGGGTGTAGGGAGTTGTATTCATTTCCCAGCGGAATTTGGCTTTGACGGTACGCGGACGTGCTTTCCGGTCGAGGTTCAGTTTCAGTTCCGTGTCTTTGGGGGTTGTAATCCAGCCGGTCTTGTCTGCCTCGAATTCCACTTTGTCCTCATCGGTCATTGTTTCCGCTTCGGCAAAGGAGTACTCAATGTTCTCCTTGTCTATCAGGAAGTTGACATTGCTCGATATGACTGCCTCGAAAAGGCGCTTGTCGTAAGCTGCCGAACTTTCTATTTTCACATCCGGTTCTTTGACTATGATTTGCTTGCCGAAGCCGAATTGGGTAACGGTAATCAGCTTGGCTTCCTGTCCTTCCAAGGCGAAACGGATTTGTGAAGTGCGTGCCGTGTTCTCTAAGGTAGAGTCGATGGCAAGCTGGCATTCCGCCGAACTGGAACCGTTGGCCGGTGATACGAAAATCCATGGTTTGGATGCTCCGGGCAACCCAGTTGCTGTAAGAGGTAACGGCAATCTGCTCGGTTCCACCTTCCGGACCGATTGTTATTTCTTCCTTATCCACTGCAATGCCACCGGGGATACTTGTGCTATCATCGTCTTTACATGCACCTGCCAGTCCCATGAAAAGAATCACTCCCGGTATTATTTTATATACATATTTCATTGATAGAATCTTTATTGGGTTTATCGTTTAATGTCTAATGCATCACAGCCGCGTATATCCTGAGTCTTGTCATATATCAGTTTATACCTGCCTGCCCTGATTTGCGAGCATACGCTTGTTACATCGATGCTGATGTTCGGATTGTCTTTGATATCCAGGATATACAGTTGCGAGGTTAATGTCTCATTGACTTTACGGATGTCGTTTGCACCTATCTGTAACTGAATCAGGCTCGGACAGGTCGTAATTCCGGTCGGCCATTCGCGCAGGATGCGGTTGCCGTTGGCATCGCGCTGGTGACGGATGCCGATGGCTTGCAACTGGCTGCTGTTCAGCGGGGCTGTCGGAAATTTCGAGAAGCAGTTGTAGCTGATATCCATATTTTTCAGGTAAGGCAACGTGGTTGCCCTGAAGTCGTCCGAGAGTTTTGTCAGCTTGTTGAAGCGCAGGTCGATAACGGTCAGCAGATGCGTGTTCTTATAGTTGCCTTCAGGAGATTTCAGAGAGTTCTCCGGTATCTCTGTCATCAGGTTGTTGCTCAGGTCGATGGTAGAGATAGGCGACCCTTTGGCAAACAATTCCGTAGGGAAGTTCTTTATCAGGTTGTTCGATAGACTTATCGTAGCGGCATTAATCCCCTTGAAGTCATCCAAATCACACTTGATGTTTTTCCCGTCATTCTTTCCTATCCGGTTGTATGAGAAATCCACAGAACCCATTGTGTAGATAGATTCCGCATCGAAAATATTGGGGATGTATTCTATCAGGTTGTGTGCAAAACTCAAATCCTCCGCCTGGTCGGTGAACCCGCAGAAGTTTTCCGGGATTTCGGTAATCCGGTTGTTGTTCAAAGTCAGGGTGGTGAGTTCTACCTCCTTGCCGAAGGCTTCCAGTTTCCCTGTCAGGTTGTTATTGATACAGTCGAGCAGTCCCAGCTTCCTCATCTTGTTCAGCGATGCGTGCGGTGGGAATTTCGTCAGGTTGTTGTAGCTGAGATAGAGAATCTGGAGTTTGGCGCCTACGGGAGCATCTGCCAATTTTTTCCAGTCGGCGGTCAGTTGCTCACCCGTTCCGTCTTTTGCTCCGTTCAGCCCGTCGATACCTTTGTTATTGGCAATATTCAGCAACTGAATTTCGGGCAGCTCGAACAGGAAGTCGGGCAGCCTCGTGAGGTTTGGACAGTTGTAAAGCTCCATGTCCGTCAGTTCCGTAAGATTTCTCCAGAGCCATGAACCGCTTTCTGCTTCGTACGACCGGGCATATTCGGAATTGGCATTTTCCCACTCCTTGCAAATATCCTCTGCCTTGATAGGCGAATTGGCTATGTAGAACTGTTGCAGGTTCTTCAACCGCATGACGGCTTTTGAAATGAAAGTAATTTTATTGGTCGTTTGCCCTATCTGTACATCTTTCATATCAATGCGGCTGCTCTTCTTTATATCGGGCAGTTGCGGGTCGCGGTTGATGCCGTCCTGCAGGAGTTCCGACAGGTTCTCTCTGGGGTCATAGTCAAGGAACAGTTCCTTGTAGTGCATACGCATCTTCTGTTTTTGCGCATCGCTCATATCCGGAGTTATTCCACCGGTACCGAACAGTCTGCCGCCCAGCTTTTCGTTGTGCGAACCGAGAGACAGTACCCTTAGTTCCGTCAACTGGCCGATGGCGTCCGGTACTCTGCCTTTGGCTCCGAACCCTTCGAGCGAGAGGCTGATGACGCGTCCTTTGTTATCCAGTGATACACCCGGCTGGTTGCCCCACATATCTATTTCTTTGTTGAAATTCCAGGTTGTCCCGGCGGGATTTGTTTCGCCGTTATAACTCCAGTTTTTTCCGTCGAGCGCTTCCCAGATGGCTTTCAGTGCAATGTAATCTTTGATGTAAGCTGCTGTCGGCGACAACTGGATGGGAACGATAGCATCGTCCGTCTGCTTGTTGTCCTCGATGCTGAACATCTCTCCTGCAAGCTGGCTTCTGGAATCGAGGGTGGTAACTGCAATGCCGCTCTTCTTATAGATAGTATAAGAGGTCACCTGGTAAGTTCCGGCAGGCAGCCATACGACAGAATCGCATTTGGCGGTTCCTATATCTTTATATTTGTCCTTGTGTTGGTTGCTGTCATCGGTGTAATCCGGATTCGGGTGTTCTTCGTATTCTTCCTTATAAGAAACCTTCAGATTTTTGATGGTGATGGGTACGCGTGTAAATGTATTGGTCACCGTTACATCGATAATCTTTATGTCGCTGAACAGGTAATCGATGTCCGGGTCTCCGGCGGCACGTGTGGCAAGACCGTCCTTTACCAACTTGAAAGTTACCGTTCCGCGTGTCTGCGAGTCTGTAACGAGGTCCTTGGTGGTCAGCCCGCGTGAAACGACTTCGAAGGTCTCGTCCTCGCCGGTTGATATGCCGGTAATGACTTCATCCAGCTTGTCGAACAGCTTATAGCCTATGATTTTGTAACTTCCTGTCAGCAGTTTCAGCTTTTCACTTCGCATGCCGTATTCGGCATTGTTTTCGTTATAGGCGTTCAGAACGAGCGTCTGGGTGATGCTCATGCCGTTGTGCTGCATTTCGATTTCCACCTTTTGGGCATCAATCAGCTTGTCCAGCCCGGAGGCGCGGGTAGATACCGCATCCGTCCGGGTTTTCTCTTCTTGTGTATAGGACGATGACTTGTAGAGCTTGAACTGTACGTAGCCGTATTGCTTGCCTTCCAGTTCATCCTTGTCGTCGGAGCATCCGCCTGCCACCATGCCGCATAGCATGGTGACAAGTACTGCAAGAAACAGTTTTCCTTTTATAATTTTCTGTGAATTCATTTATTTTTTTCTTTTCTGTAGTTTGAGTTACAGTGATTGCCTGTACGTATTCCGTTAGAAGTTTGTTTACTCTTGCGTATCGTCGTACACTTCTACGATACAGAGCGCAAGAATTGCACCTTCTTCGTCCTTAACCACCAGTTGGTAGTCGTTGCCGTACGTTTCGTAGCTGGTATTGTCAAAGGAGATGCCTATTCCGTTGATACGTACTAATCTGAGCGCATCCTGAGACCAGGCCTGTCCTGCCATTTTCTCGGACGAAATATTCTCATAAGAGGCTTTCTCCGTTATTTCCTGGTCGGTAGCGGCATCAACGGCTTCGAATATCAGTTTGCCCGGACCGTATCCCGGTTCTCCCATTTCATCGAACTTTTTGAGCAGGCTTTTGGGAACTGAGGCTTTCCATACATTGTTGTCGGTTACATTATATGAACTGACATCGGTCGAGTTCTTTAAGTCTTCGAATTTGACGAAAGCACCTTCAAAGAAATCCTTTATGTTTCTGAAACCGGTCTGGTCGTAATCGTACGCATACATAAACAGTGCCTGGAATCTGATTCTTTCACCCTGTTCCTGCCAGGCTTCCTGTGTAATACTGGTCATGATGTTGTTTGCATAGCTTACCTTGATGTCTCCCGAGTTTTCGTCGATGAGGTGGCCTGCCCAGTTGCTTTTTATTTCATCATAAACGGCTTTGGGGAATACCATGACAGTGGCAGTTCTTTCTTCGGTATTACTGTTGGGGTCGACAGTAACCGTTACCTTGTCCTTATTGTCGCCTGTTCCTGTAACGGCGTGCAGCCAGCTTACCGTACTGCCGAAATCATAGGCAAACTCTACCTCCCCGTCTTCATTGATGCTTTTCGTAGCAGCGAATATTACAGGTTGGAATTCATCATTGTACGCTGTAATGGTCGATTGCATATTCTCTACGATTCCGTTGTCGTCTGATAATTCCTCGCCGGATACGCTCGCTACTGCATTGAGATAGGTGGGGCTGATGGCGATGGCATCCCGTTGCAATCCTTCGTACACGACGGGTATCTCCACCTTGCGCACCTTGTCCGTTTGGGCTGTGGCGGCATCTTCTGTAACGAAAGTCAGGGTATAAGTACCTGCGGCAATCGGATACTTGGGATTCAGTCCGCTTGTGTTCTCGGTATTGAAGGTGAACTGGTAGGTTCCCGCCTTTTCATCGATGGTATAGCTCAGCCATTCCGGATTGGTGAAGCCTATCTTTACACCGCTTTCCGCCTCTGCCTTGATAACGGTATAAACGGGCGAGGAGGCTGTGTTGCCCTTGATTGTCAGCGGATGGGTCTTGTCGTATACATTACCGGCTTCGTCGCTGACGATGAGGTCGGCATACTCTTTTCTGGCACGTGTCACCTTATAGATGATTTGCGATTCGTTGCCAATCTTCAGGGTGATTTCAGCCACGGCGTCTTCGTTGTGGCTCTGTCCGTCGGCTGATGTTGCGATGGTCACGGTCTGCTTTCCTGCCTTTCCATAGATGAGGCTTTCCAGGAATTCGCCGTTCTGAAACTTGCACCATCCGGCACTGCTGGACAGCTCCCAGTCGGCGGTTGTCTCAAAAGATATTTCGGCTGTTTCACCGGCGGCACAGTTTATGTTTTTCAGTTCGGGAAATACAATGGGCTTGTTTCCTTCGCCGTCGTCATCCGAGCATGCGGTGAATGTTGCGATAATCATCATGGCCAATGCCATGATACGGCTCATACTTTTCAGTTCTGTTATTTTCATAATTGTATGATGGTTATGGGGTTAATATCCTTGTTCTTTCAGTTTCTCGGCTTCCGCTTCGCTAATCCACTCGATAATGTTGGCGGGGGTATCCACCACGCCCACCAGCGAACCGTCCTTGTTATCTACACGGATGCTGACGTAGTGGAAGATAAACTTCTCGCAGGTGTTGAAGTAGGCGGGGGCGTTTGAGGGTTGTGTCATGACCAGCTTGCCGTTGCCGTGTATGGTATTGAACAGTTCGGCGGTGTTGCCGCAGACATGCTCTTCCATTTCGATGCTTGGGTCAAGTATATCCTCGTTGTTGAATTTCAGCTTGGTGTCGTATCCGTCGAAGTACAGTCCGTGCAGCACAATCGTGTTTTCTTCTCCTTCCACGATTTCGGAAGTAATCAGGCGCAGGGTCGTATTCTCCATATAGGTGTTGAAAAATGTCGAGGTAACCTTGCAGTATCCGGTAAAGGCATGGATGTCGAACGGGCATGCCTTCTGCATCACCACTTTGGTTTCCGTGCCGTATTTGTGCCATTGCTCCACATCGGGGATAATCAGCCGCAGGGCGAATCCGAGCGAATCGTTGATTCCGATGTTCTCATATACACCTTCTATTTCGACATTGGCGGCCACTTCACCCGCTTTGATGGTTACGGTGTTGGAAAGAAGTCTGTAGTGTTTTCCTTCCACGGCATTGCTTTCCTTGTCCACCACTTCTACGGCGAACGTGCGGTCATAGTCGGCCCGCCGGGTAGCGGATACGGGGACTTCTAACTTCTCGTTGCTCTCCTGTACGGCATAGTGGTAAAGCGTGTCGGAGAACATCAGGTAGTTGCGTCCGTTGTACAGCACCTTGTCCTGGTCGCATCCGGCAAGTCCTGTCAGAGCTGCCAGGATGGCGAGGGCTACCATACATCCGGTTAATAGTTTCTTCATTATCATAAATCTTTGGGCTTATTTGTTACTTTCATTAGGTTCTATTTCCGAGCCGGGCGCGTCCAGTTCGTGCTGGGGTATGGGCCATACGAACAGCGGGTCGTCTTTTTCCACTTTCAGGCTGCTGCCGTTGGACAGCGACTGGTCCTGGGACTTGCGTTCAAATCCTTTGTGCCAGCGTTTCAGGTCGTGCAGGCGGAAGCCTTCCATGTAGAGTTCCTTTACGCGCTCCTGTTCGATGACATCCATTGCATTTTCCTTGTTCATGGCGGTGGAACCTCCGTACGAGGCATAGCGTGCCGTACGGAGCACGGATATGTCGCTTCCCGCCTTGCCGTAGTCGGGATGTTCCTGCTGTACATACGCCTCTGCACGGATAAGGTACTGTTCCGACAGGCGGAGCACTTTCGGCATGCTGACGTGGAGGATGTTGTAATTGACGAACGATTCGTTGCCGAAATATTTAATCAGCAGCGGCCAGGTAAGTCCGTGGCTGTATCCGGTGGTGAAGCTCTGGAAGTAAGTGGAGACACGCAGGTCGTTCAGGTCGTACAGGTTGATGACCCATTCTGCCGGTACATAGTCAGGACGTACGCTGCTGTAGTCGTAGTTGGCGAATACCTGTCCCAGCGCGCCGCCGTAGGAATTGATGGTAAAGCCCACTTTCCAGATGGCTTCGGTGGAGAAGTCGTTGGTCCACATGTATTTGTAGTAGCTTGCGCTCGAAGTGGCTGCCTGTGTGCAGCTCGACAGGTAGTAGTAACCGCTGTCTATGACTTTGGTGGCATACTTGATGGCCTCCTCCCACCGCTTCATATAGAGAAGTACGCGGGCGCGGAGGGCATGCACCGTATATTCGTTGAAGTAGATGCTGTCGTACAGCGTTCCCTGCGTATCGGTATTGAAGTCTTCCTCGAGTTCCAGCAGCTCTGCCGCACGGTCGAGATCGTCGAGGATAAATTGGTAGGAGTCTTTCAGCGAAGCGCGCCTCATGGTTTCATCGCCCAGATAGTGTTGGCTCAGGATAACTCCCAACTGGCCGGCGGCGTCCTCGTCGCTTTCGTATGCCTTGCAGAAGAGTTTCACCAGTTCCGAGTAGGCAAGTGCGCGGGCAAAGTAAGCCTCTCCGCAACATTGGTCCAGCTTGTCGAGGTCCTTGTCGTCGGTGGTCTTTTTCCGTACGGCGTCCGCGCGGTCGAGCATGAAGTTGCAGCGGTTGATCACTTCGTACAACGCACCGTACACGGCTTCGATGTCGGTATTGGTGGGTTTGATTTCTTTCCAGCGCCAGATGTCGCCGTAGATGTTGGTGTTGCCGTTCACTCCGTATACCAGGTCGGTCTGTATGTCGGGCAGCAGTGTCAGGTTGCCCGAGTAGAGGTAATTGCTCCTGAAAGCATCATAGATACCGATAACCGCGAGGTTTATGTCGGATACCGTTTGCAGTGACTTGTCGAAAGGAATCCCGTCCTCCGGCATCTTGTCCAGACAGGAAGCGGACGACACTGCCATGGCAATCAGTATGATGTATAGTTTGAATTTCTTAATCATTTTTCTTTTGCTTGATAGGTTTAGAATGAAACTTCGATGCCCAGCGTAAACTGGCGCGAAGCCGGGTACTGTGCCCGGTAGATGTTGCTCGACATTTCGGGGTCGAGTCCGGTGAATCCAGTAAAGGTCAGCAGGTTCTGTCCTTGCAGGTATACGCGTGCCGAGGTGAAGAAATTGGTCTTCTTCAGCAGCGGTTGCGGCAGTGCGTATGCCAGTGTCAGGTTCTTGAGGCGCAGGAACGAGGAGTTCTCCAGGAAGCGGTCGTCCAGTTGCGCCGTCACGCCGTAGCGGGGGATGTCGGTGATGTCGCCCGGTTTCTTCCAGCGGTCGTACAGCAGGCGGCGCGACTGGTTATAGGTGCTGTACAGTCCGTTGCTCTCTTCAAAGAAGCGGTCGTTGTTCATCACCCAGCGGTCGGCCATCCAACTGAACTGTGCCGACAGCGAAAGCCCCTTCCATGCGAAAGTCGTGCCGAAGCCGCCTGCCCACGGGGCGTCGAACGTCTTTCCGGTCATAACCTTGTCGCCTTCGTTAAATTCGGTGGTCAGTTCGCCGTCCTTGGTGTACCACAGGGCATCGCCGTTGGCGGGGTTCACGCCGGCGTAGCGGTTCAGGAAATATTCGTGTACGGGATGTCCCACAACGAATTTCAGTCCGGTGGTGGAGTTTACGTACTCCTGCACGCCGTTGTACAGTTCCACCAGCTTGTTCTTGTTGTAGGACACGTTGGCGTTGAGGTTCCAGGTGAAATCTTTGGTGCGTATGATGTCGCTGTTGACCGACACTTCCACGCCCCGGTTCACCATCGCTCCGATATTGTCCCAGCGGTAGCCCTCGCCGGTGATGGCATAGCTTTCGGGTACGGACATCAGCATGTCGGTGGTTTTCTTGTGATAGAAGTCGATGTCGAGGTTGACGCGGTTGAAGAAGCCCAGGCGCAGCCCGATGTTGTTGGACCAGGTCTGTTCCCAGCTCAGCTCTTCGTTGCCGCTCTGTTTGGGGTAGATACCGGCTTCGTCGTTATACTTCGGGCCGCCGGAAACGAGTGCCAGGTGGTCGTAGTAGGGTATTTCCGAGTTGCCCGATGTACCGGTGCTGAGTGCGATTTGTGCTCCCGTCAGCCATTCGATGTCTTTCAGGAACGGTTCGTTCTTGATGTTCCACATAAGGCCGAGCGACCAGAACATACCCCAGCGGTGGTCTTTGCCGAAACGCGAGGAGGCATCGGTACGTACGGCCATTTCGCCGTAATACAAGTCCTTGTAGTTATATTCGCCGCGAAGGAAGAACGAGAGGTAGGAGTATGCACTGGTGGTGTCGTCCCAGGAAGAGGCGCGCGTACCGGAGCTGATGTTCGTAAGGAAGTCGTTGGACTGTCCTTTCGTTACCACTTGGAAACCGCTGGACTGGTAGTCCATGGCCTCTTGCCCCAGCATGAAGTTGAAAGAGTGGTCTTCGTTCAGTGCCCAGCGATAGTTGGCGGTGGCCGTCTCGCTCAGTTTCAGCACATCCGCCGAGTTGCGTCCGGCGGTACCCTGTTCGTTGTTGATGACGTAGCTTGGGAACGACTGCATGAAAGTGGTGGAGTGCGAGTAGTCCGCGCCGAACTGTATGCGTACGGTCAGGTTCTGTATCGGGGTGATGTCTGCGAATACGGTGGAGAGTACTTTGTATTTCTTGTAGCTTACCGGGTTGTTTGCCATCCATTCGATGGGGTTCTGTCCCGTGCCTGTCCATGTGCCGTTGTTCTCGGATGCCAGCGAACCGTCTTTGTTGTACGGGCTCCAGTAGGGGAGCATGAAGCGCGAGCCGGCTATCGGCGTATAAATCGCCATGTCTCCCTCTTCCGCCTGTTGCACTTCCTCGTAGGCAGACATCGTGCTTGTGCCTATCTTCAGCCAGTTGCTGGCTTTCACTTCGGCATTGGCACGCATGTTGTAACGGCGGAAGGAAGAGTTCTGGGCAATACCGTCCTGGTCGTAGAATCCGCCCGAAACGTAGTAGTTCAGTCGTTCGGTGGCGCGGTTCACGGAGAGTTCGTAGTTCTGCAACGGTGCACGGTCGTTGAAAATCTCTTTCAGCCAGTTGACGTTGGTGCGTGAGAGCAGTTCGTAGTCCTGTCCGGTGTCCAGGCCTATTTCTTTCTCGAACTGTATGCGTTCGGGGGTGTTCATCATGGTCCATTTGCCGTCGGATGCCAGTTGGGAGAAGCCGTATTGCGCGCGTAGCGTTACCTTGGCTTTGTCTATGGAGAGGCCGCGTTTGGTGGTGATTACCACTACGCCGTTGGCGGCGCGTGCGCCGTAGATGGAGGTTGAGGAAGCATCTTTCAGTACGGAAATCGATTCGATGTCGCCCGGGCTGATGGCGTTGAAGTCTGAGCTGGCAATGGGCACGCCGTCCAGGATAAACAGCGGTGATGTGCCCGAATTGATGGAGTTTGTACCACGGATTTGGAATACGGCTGCCTTGCTGGGTTCTCCCGAGTTGGAGATGACCGACAGGCCCGGAGTCTGTCCCTGCAAAGCCTGGTCGAACCCGGCTGCCGGTACATTTTCCATCTTTTCCGCTTTTACGGTAGATACGGAACCTGCTATGGTTCCTTTCTTGCGTACGCCGTAGGCTACCACTACCACTTCGTCTACCATTTCGGTATTCGGTTCCATAATTACATTGTAACGGGTTGCCGCCGTAAACAGTTTTTCCACTGTTTTCATACCTACGTACGAATACTGCAAGGTGGCGGGAGACTTGCTTACCGTGATACTGTAATTACCGTCAATATCGGTAATTACACCGTTTGCTGTGCCTTTTTCAACTACAGATACTCCGATTACCGGGAGGTTGTCTTCCGCCGATAAGATTTGTCCTGTTATCCGGAATCCTCCCTGTGCCAGCAGGTACGGGATTCCGAACAGTGTTAAAAGCACAAACAAGAGAATTGCTTTTCTCATTTTTGTTCTTTTAATGGTTTGATTAATACTTAATGTTTCTGTTTTTTAGTTTGGAGCGGAAAGAGACATTTTCCAGGTGTATATTGCCGTCCTTTTATTTTTTTTACAGTTTTGTTTGCTTTCGTTTTTCTGTAATATTAGTCCAATTAAAGGATAACATCGGGGTTCCTTGTAGCTTTTCTGTTTTTAATGA
>OAVH01001277.1_pt1 | contig 14326 bp, 17 predicted proteins | sample 1495281 | NCBI WGS metagenome assembly OAVH01 (sample SAMEA2580082, study PRJEB22360) | human gut metagenome | biome: human gut; feature: human-associated habitat; material: faeces | place: Denmark | collected 2008/2010
AACGTTGGAGACACAAAACGAGATATACATTGATTTTATTATGAAATTGAATGATATTTTGAATAAACGTAATAGTCAAAATACAGACTGATGGAGGTCAAATGTTTGGAAAAGTGGAGATTTGAGCGCGTGAAGAAAGTTTTGAAGGATTACAACGACACGGATGATTACGTGAGTCAAATTATCAAAAGTATCCGAACGCCATATAAGGAAACTGATATCAACGCAGACATAAAAGGTACAAAAAAAGATCACGACACTATGTTTACCGAGCTGTGGACAATTGAAACTCACAAAGCTCTGAATTGTCTGAAACGCAATAAATCGTTAGTAGATAAACTACTAGTTGAATGTGGTTCAGATACAGAAACCATTGTTCGAGAGTTATATATTAAGAAATTTCCTAGATATACTATGCAAGGGCTTGTAATGAACCATAAAGTGAATTGTGGAAGAAATAAGGCAATAAAACTTCGTGATCATTTTTTCGAAGAACTAGACAAAGAGCTTGATAAATAAACAAAAATCAAACATCAGACGTTGCAAAACGTAATAAAATGATAGAGTAGATAATTCACCAAGCAGACGACTCAACCTAACTTTATTGGCATGAAGTTTCTCCTTATACCTCTTAACATACAAACGTCTAGCTTGGTGGATTTAATGGCGGCACAACAAAAAATTAAAGAAGAGGATGTGAAGAAACACTCCTCTTCCTTTAAAGTTCACGTGCCGCCTTTCATTTGAAAATTGAAAACTCAACAGATTCAAACCTAGTGTAGATCGTTTGAACAACGAGCTAGGGCAACGTGGGATAAGTCGTAATAAGCGAGAATACGGGATACTGTGTTCTAACTTAGGTATGGGTCGTAGTAATATGATCGGAACTAATGGTAAAAGCCATTATATGCAAAGCGGTGCGTAGACATTATGCAGAGGTAAGGTGCAAGACTTTCGGGCGAGATAATAGACGCTCCAGTGGAGAATAATCTTAGTCAGGTGTGGTGTGAGAAGCCAGACAAACCTAAGAAAACTCAAAACAATCGCTACTGATGAGAAACCTAGAAATAGGTGAATGACGAAAGAAATTGGCACGAGTAGCTTAACTTGTCAGACATTACATTAAAATTCCAAGCTATGGAAAACAGATAATGCTGAATGTTCAAGTGAAAGTTGTTGGCTGTTATGCCAGACCACGCAAGATAAGCAAGAAGAAGCATTACTGTAGCTCGGTAGTGTTCAGCCTTCTTGGGCGTGTAACCTAATAACCTTGAAAATAATTGAAGCAGGAATAAAAGCCTGAATCTATTGAGTTTTGAGTTTTTAAATAATACATAATCAAGATCGCTTCGGCGGTCTTTTTATTTTGGCCGAAAACCTACATTTTCGATGGCCGATTATTGGAGGAAAAATAATTATGGACGATGAATTAATTAGTGAAGCTAGAAAGATAGCAATTGACTTTAACGGGGTTGAACAAAAATTAAAGCCAGTTCATTTACAACACAGAATGCGAATTGGAATCAACAGAGCAACAAATCTATATGAGCAGTTAAAGAATGAAGGCTTAGTTTAGCAGTCTCATCGTGAGGCTGTTTTATTTTGCTCACAAAAATAGACCACTATCGGGTAATAGTGGTCAGGAATTAAATGAAAAAGATGTTAGGGTTGTTAGCTAAGTATAACATCATAACGCTTACAAAACAATGCAAGAAGGATAAATTATTATGAGAACTTACTGGTATGTGTCATTAAACAATAAATATCCGAAGCCAATGAAAGGACAGCATAGGCGTGTGGTTATGTCTGTTCAAATGAAGGCGGAGTATTCAATTGTCGAAATGACAAGAGAGGCAACGCCAGTAGAGATTGATCATTGCAAGCTAGTCTATTGTGGGAACGGATATTGGAAAGATGAGCATGTGCAGGCGAACATCAAAAAGTATTTATAAGAAGGTGGTGATGGAAAATGAGTTTAAACCCAAGACAACGAGCCTTTGCTGATGAGTACATCATCACAGGAAATGCAACTCAATCGGCTATCAAGGCAGGATACAGCGAAAAGTACGCAAATACTAATGCGAGCAAATTACTACAAAACACTACAATAAAGTCTTACATTGAGCAAAAGCTCAAAGAAATCCAAATTAACAAACATTTGTCTATGGAAGAGGCGTTGGCGATTACCGCTTCTATTGCTAAAGGTGAGCCGCAAAGATTTGAGGTAGTAAAACGAGATCCCGAAACGGATGAAATCATCGAACGTGAAGTTAGTGAATATTCTGCTGGATTTAAAGAACGCAATCAAGCGCTGGAACATTATTACAAAATTAATGCAGCCTTTATTGATAAGCAGAAAGTTGAAATTACAGAAGCTCCAACATTTATCGATGACATAAGTGGTGAAGGCGATGGCTAAAAACCTTTCTGAGTTGATTCCTAAAAAATTCCACATGGTGTGGAAGGCGACTCTTAATTCAGCTATTTTGAACATTGTCTGTAAAGGTGGACGCGGTTCAGGAAAGTCATCAGATATTGCGCATATAATTACTCAACTATTGATGCGGTATGCGGTAAATGCTGTTGGCATTCGGTACGTTGACAATACGCTGGAACAATCGATATATGAACAAATGAAATGGGCTATAGATCAGCAAGGCGTATCTCATTTGTTTAAATTTAATAAGTCGCCTTTGAGAATTACGTATATTCCTCGTGGAAACTATATGATTTTCCGAGGGGCACAAAACCCCGAACGAATTAAGTCCTTAAAGGATAGCAAGTTCCCTTTTGCTGTTGGATGGATTGAAGAGCTTGCTGAGTTTAAAAATGAAGACGAAGTAACGACTATCACTAACTCGCTGCTACGTGGTGAATTAGATGATGGTCTTTTTTATAAGTTTTTTTACAGTTATAACCCACCTAAGCGAAAACAGTCTTGGGTAAATAAAAAATATGAAACATCATTTCAACCGAAAAATACTTTTGTGCATCACTCGACCTATAAAGATAACCCTTTTATCTCGAAGGAGTTTTTGAGCGAAGTTGAAGCTGCTAGAAAAAGAAATCCAAGGCGTGCTGAATGGGAATACGATGGCAAAGCCATCGGTTCAGGTGTTGTTCCGTTCGATAATCTTCAAGTAGAACCGGGCAGTATTACGGATGAGATGGTTGCGAACTTTGACAACATCAGAAATGGTCTCGATTTCGGATATGCTACTGATCCACTAGCGTTCGTTCGTTGGCATTATGACAAAAAGAAAAATGGGATTTATGCTATCGATGAAATCTATGGTCAAAAAATAAGCAATCGAGAATTCGCTGGAAAAGCCAAATCAAAAGGCTATCAAACAGACAGGATAAATGCAGATTCGGCTGAACCTAAGTCAATTGCAGAGTTAAGGAACGAACACTTTATGACAAATGTTTATGGAGTCAAAAAAGGTCCTGATTCTGTAGAGTACGGGGAACAATGGCTGGATGATTTAGATTTTATCTGCATAGACCCTTTACGAACGCCGAATATTGCAAAAGAATTCGAGAATATCGATTATCAAACGGATAAGGACGGCAACCCAAAACCGAGATTGGAAGACAAAGATAATCATACGATTGATGCGACTCGATATGCTTTTGCTGATGATATGTATACGAAACAGGATATTAGACAAAAGATGGATGCAGCCAAGTTCTTCTTTGGCTAGAAAGGAAGGTGTTCAGTGGATAAAGGAATTACTTTTTTACGTGATCATCGGTATCACAAAAATGCAAATGCAGTGTTTAGGATGTCACAAGAAGATTTCGAAGCTTCCGATTTCGAAAGTGAAAAATGGATTTATAAATTAGAAAAATTTATCAATCGACATCGAGTGGAACAATTGCCTCGATTACAAGAATTGAAACGGTACTACCTAGCAGATAACAATATCAAATATCGACCTGCTAAGACAGATGAATTCGCTGCAGACAATCGAATTGCGAGTGATTTCTCGAGATATATTACCATTTTTGAACAAGGGTATATGTTAGGGCAACCCGTTCAGTACAAAAACGAAAACGACGAGTTGCAGCAACAGATTGACGAGTTTAACAAGCGAAACAATGAGGCCTATCACAACGTATTGATCAAAACAGATTTGTCCATTTATGGACGAGCTTACGAACTGACAACTGTTGGATTGGATAATGACCAGGCATTTGTAAAAGTTGTGAAGTTAGATCCTGAGAAGACGTTTGTTGTTTACGATGATACAACTGATAGCAATTCTCTTTTCGGTGTCTATTATTATTCGATCGACTATGGCGGCGGGGAAAGAAAAGATTTCGTAAATGTCTACACCAGTGACATGGTTTACATCTATTTGAATGATAATCAAGAAGAACGTGGACTTCATTTGGATGATTTTGATGATTATGCCTTTGATGGCGTTCCGGTAAACGAGTTTGCAAATAACGAGGATCGGACAGGAGCCTATGAACCCGTGCTTGATTCGATTGATGCATATGATCTATCACAATCAGAATTAGCGAACTTTCAACAAGACAGCATGGATGCCATTTTGATGATCACTGGTAATCCCTATACAGGTACTGCGAAAAACGACATAGACGAGGATGGAAAGGTTGTTCCAAATTCGCGCTTAGCCGTTTCTTTGGCGTTTAAACGAGCAAGAATCATGATAATGGATGATAACCCTAATCCTAATGGTTCAACACCAGATGCGAAGTACTTAATCAAAGAGTACGATGCAGCAGGGTCCGAAACATATAAACAACGTCTAGTAAATGACATCTTGCGGTTTACATTCACCCCAGATACCTTGGATACGAATTTCAGCGGTACGCAATCTGGTGAAGCAATGAAATACAAACTCATGGCTTCAGATAATAGACGAGTGATGCAACAACGGCTATTTGAAAAAGGCTTAATGCGTCGGCTGCGGTTAGCCATCAACATTTGGCGGATTAAAGGGAATGAATCGACGGCCTACGAAGATATCAACGACACGAACATCATCTTTACAGCGAATGTTCCTAAATCTGATAACGAAATTGTTTCTTTAGCTAGCCAATTGTACGGAACAGTATCTGACGAAACTCTATTCGAGATTCTAAACACAGTAACTGGTATTGATCCAGAAGTGGAGTTAGATCGGATCAAAAAAGAGTCCGCCAAAGAATCAGATCCAAGGCGTCCGAGTGAAATCGATAAGAATGCTAAGGATAAAGAAAAACAGTTTGGAGAGTGATTGAATGAGAAGCTCCCAAGCATACTGGAAAAAGCGTATGGATGAAATCTTTGCCTATGTCGACCAAACAGATATTGATTTCTTTGACGAGTTGCAGAACATTTACACAGAAGGACGTCAGAGCGTCCAGAAAGAGATTTACGCTTTTTACGCTCAATATGCTAAAGAGAATAAAATCACTTTGCAGGAAGCGAAAAAACGGCTAATGCGAGAAGATTTGTCTGATTATCGTGAGAATGCTGAGAAGTATTTTAAACAAGCTGAGAAAGATCCAGAACTGTTGAAACGACTGAACGAGCAATACAAAGCAGGAAAAGTCACACGATTTGAGGCGTTGCAACTAGATCTTGCTTATCAGTTGGGAAAAATGTCTAATAAGTTGCATAAATCGTTTGAGTCCTATCTAAAAGAAGTCGGGAAATATGCGTATCGCAAAGTGAATTTTGGAAAGTCGGCTAGTACATTGAATGGCCCTGCTTTGAAACAATTGATCGAAACTCCTTTCAACGGCAAAAATTATTCCCAAAGTATCTGGGGAAATGTTGATGATCTGGCTGCTGATTTAAAAATTATTCTTACAAAAGGATTTGTTCGAGGGATGGGTCCAGCAGATATGGCTCGTGAACTACGTAAAAAGTACAATGTGGCCAGAAGCAGGGCTGAGGCGATCGTGCGAACGGATGGAACAAATATCATCAATAATAGCGCAGTCAAAAGGTATCAAGAAGCTGGATTAACTGAATACGAATATCTGGCTCATATCGACAATCGAACCACAGAGATATGCAAGGGACTGAATGGTGAAGTATTTAAGATTAAAGATTACCAACCAGGAACTAATGCGCCACCTATGCATGTAAATTGCAGAAGTACGATTGTGCCGACAGATAACGAGTTAGGATTATAGAGGAGTGAATATTTTGATTGTTAAAGCTATTTGCGTATTGGTAGGGATGCCACTTTTGGCGCTATCGCTTTTTATCACAATAGGAATAATTAAAGAAACGGTCAAATATCTAAGAAAGTGAATCAGCGTAGCTTTTGCTAGGCTTTTTTATTTTGTCCAAGCGTGATGACATTAAAAGCATCGGAAGTGTAAGCATTGATCCACGTTAAAAGCTATGGAAGGAGTAACAACTATGTTTAAAAAACAATTATTGCCAATGCATCTACAATTTTTCGCTGAACCTGGTGACGATGATACTCCACCGGCCGAGGAGCAAACACCTGAATTTGATGCGGAAAATTTAACTGATGAACAGCTGGCAGCCATCAAAGAAAAATTTGGATTTAAGGATAATGACGAGATCGACACCATTGTCAAAGGCAAAAAATCAAAATGGCAGAAAGAACTTGAACAGGAAAAAAACGAGGCAGCTCGACTTGCTAAACTTTCTGAATCCGAACGTCAAAAAGCATTGATACAGAAAGAAAAAGATGACTTCGAGAAAGAAAAAGCTGAGTTTCGCAAAGAGCAGTTATTTGTCGAAAAAGGGAAACAACTCACTGCAAATGGGATGCCTGCGGATTTCGCTACGCGTGTTACTGGTGAAACAGCTGAAGAAATCCTAGAAGACGTAAAAGCGTTACGCGAAGAATGGGATAGAGCAGTAGAAGACAAAGTGAATGAACGGCTTGCTTCGAAATCAAAAACACGTGTTGGAACAAGCACCGGGCAAATGACTAAAGCTGAAATCATGGCAATCAAGGATTCTAAAGAACGTCAGCGAATGATTGCCGAAAACAGAGATTTATTTTAGGAGGAAGACACATGAAAAATATGTCGAAAACGAATAAAGACAAATTATTAAAAATGGATTTACAAATGTTTGCTGCAGAAACAGACTTAACAAAAATGGACGATCTAGGAGAAATTAAGTCCATTGATTTCGTTAACCGTTTTGAAGCAGGAATCAGAGAATTACTTACTTTACTAGGTGTAACTCGTCTAGAAGCGTTGTCACAAGATATGAAAATTCAAATGTATAAATGGACAGCAACATTAAAAGATGGGGCTGTTGGTGAAGGGGAAGATATTCCGCTATCTAAAGTTACTCGTGCTAAAGATAGATCATTTCAGGTAACTTTCAACAAATGGCGTCGTGCAGTTTCAGCAGAGTCAATTGCTCGTCATGGGGCTTCACTAGCTATTGATCAAGCGGACAACAAATTGTTGCGTCAAATCCAAGGTGGAATCAAAACAAAATTTGTTGATTTCTTAGGAACTGCACCAACTAAAATAGATGCAGAAGGGTTACAAAAAGCTTTGGCCCAATCTTGGGGGAAATTGAGTACTTTTGAAGAGTTTGATGGTGCTGAGTTCGTTTCATTTATTAATCCAATGGATGCAGCAACGTATCTTGGCGACACAAAAGTTTTGGCTGATGCTTCGAATGTGTTTGGCATGACTTTGCTTAAAAACTTTCTAGGAGCTAACAATGTAGTTGTGTTAAACGCAGTTCCGGAAGGCAAGGTTTATTCGACTGCTGTTGATAACATCGTTTTAGCCTACTTAGACATGAAAGCTTCTGATTTGGGAGATATCTTTGTAGACTTCACTGACGAAACAGGGTTTATCTCTGCAACTCGTGGACGTACATTGCGTAATGCGACTTACGAATCATTGTTCATGAATGCATTGGTGTTATTCCCTGAAATTCCAGCAGGCGTTGTTGAAGCAACAATTACAACGGAACCTGTAACACCGCCAGATAGTGGTGGCGAATAAGGAAGGATGAAGCTTAATGCTAGATGATATTAAGCTATTACTTGGAATCTCTGATGCTCTTCAAGATTCGTTGCTAAATCTACTGATCAAAGATAGCGAAGAAAGAATTCTTGCTACTATCAATCAATACGCGTCTGCGAATGGAACTTCTAAGCTTGATGCTATTCCAGATGAGTTTGAGTACATCAAAAGAGATGTGATTTTGAAACGATTTAATAAACTAAATAGCGAAGGCACAACTGCCGACAGCGAAGAAGGGCGGTCCTATTCATGGGAAAAGAATTACCTTGAAGAGTATCTTCCGCTTTTTGATGAATACACGAAAACGAAGACAGCCGGAAAAGGGATCGCGAGGTGGATCTGATGAACTATCGATATCGATGTAAGATTACTTCTTCCGATACAGTCCCAGGTTATTTAGGTGAAGATGAACAGAAAAATGAATCTGTGATCGTCCCTTGCTTAAAAAGTGATCTTTCACTTGATGAACAGATTTCTGTCTTTGGCAAGTACACGAAAACAGCGTTTAAGATTCATCTTAGAGGGATATGGAACGACATCAGTGAGATTGAATTTGAAGGCATGCGAAGAAATATCTTCGGATTGAGGCATCATAAGAATTCTACAGTAGTGATCGTCTCATGAGTAAGACGGTAAAAATTGTAGGGTTGGATAAGTTTACTCGTGGTGTGATCCAACAAAAGAAGAAAATGGAACAAGTAGCGCATCAAGAGGTCATAAAATCCGGTTTACGTGTCGAGAAACGCGCGAAACAACTAGCACCGTTTGATACAGGTTGGTTAAGTGAAAATATTTATGCGTATGAATCAGGAAGGCTTCGAACGATCGTATCATCTCCTGTTGACTACTCCATCTATGTGGAAGAAGGTACACGATACATGGCCGCTCAACCGTTTCTTTTTCCTGCGGTAAAAGAAGAGTTTCCAAGATTTATTAAAGCAATGACAAAAATAACGAGAGGGTGATTCAATGGAACACGCTCCGAATACGAGATTTTTAAAAGGAATTTCTGATGGCTTAAGTCAAACAGGAATTCCTATTTATTTTAAGCTCCCTGGCAAAGATGTCATGGAGCCTTTTTACGTGATAGGAACTCACCTTGACGATGACAGTCCGAGTGCTAAGTTTGGTCCTGCAGTTGTGGATACAGATTTACAGATTGATTTGTTCTACCCGACTAACAGCCGTACAGCTGCAGAAGATGCAATTCATCAGACAAAAGCGGCGCTTGGTGTGCGTAAGAAAGTGTCATCTGACATACGAATTGACGACACAATTGGGAGAGAAGTCTATCACATAATTTTTAGAATTTCAGATTATATATTTTAGGAGGAATATTCATGAAGAAAAATCAATTAATGCAAATGCACCTACAATATTTTGCGGATCCAGTGAATAATGGTGTAACAAAATTTCAAGGCACACCAATTAAAGGGAACCGTGTTTGGTATTTCATCCAAGCAGTATCCGCACCAATCGGATCACCAGCATTATTACCAGCATTTCAAACGGAAGGGACTACTACTATCGGTGGTGACAACATTGATGAACAAACCAAGATGGGTCGAATCATCCTTAAATCGACTGATGAACACAGTATTGAATTAACGCAATACTTTGCCCCTGACGATAATTCTATTCAAATTATTGAAGATGCAAAGAAGAACGGGCAATCGGTCAAAGTGTGGCGTGTCGTAGTTTCAGAAACATTGGGTAAGCCAGAAGGGGAAGAAAGCTTGAAAATCAAAGCATATCCTGCTAAATTTGGCTATGGTATCCCAGATGAATTGGAATATGACGAGGGCGACGATTTAGTAGAGATCAGCTACACGTTGAACATTGTAGGGAAATTGCAAGATGGAACATTCCCTCTTTCTGATGAAGATGTAGCTATGATCGAAAGCTTGTACAAATTCCAACGTCCTGGAGAAACAACAGGCGATTTTGACGACATTAAGTCAAAATAACGGCCCCGGTTGTTGGTGAAATCACACCAACAACTGATGGGGCGACTATAGAACTTGGATAGGAGGAAAAATAATGGCACGAACATTCGAGATTAACAAAAAAGATGGGACAAAAGTTACTGAAGGGGCAAGTCCTTTGGCTATAACAGGGCTATCTGCAGGGACTGAGGTCGCAAAAGGTGACTATGTGGCTATTGCTGTTGAAGAAAGTCAAAAATCAGATCCGGTAGATATCCCGGCATTTACAGTGAAGGCATCAGAAGGTTAGTCGAAAGACTAGCCTTTTATTTTTGTACAAAACAAGGAGGAAACGAAATGGCATTTACAGTTGAATTAAAAGGAAAACCATTAGAAATAAAATTTGGATATGGCATGTTGTTCAAAGCGAATAAAAAACTAGCCAGCAAAGATAAAAACGGGAACTCTCAAAACGACGGTGCAGGAATTCTATTTGCACAAGTTCTTGAAGAAGATGATGACGCACTAGTCAATATTATCAAACTCGCCGCAAAAGGTGACCTGTCAGAAAACGACGTATTAACTGCCATTGGTGAATACGTTGAAAGATTTGAGGATGAAGAAGAAGGATACGGTAAAATCTTTTCTGATTTGAAAGCAGAGATGTTGGCTTCAGGTTTTTTCGTGAAGAAACTGAAGAAATATATTGGCAATCTAGAGAAAGCAAGCGAAGCGGTGAAAGGGATGAATCCGACCGAGGATATCGAAAATCCCGAAGCTCAATCCAAGGCTATGCAGGAATTGGCGGATCGGATGAAGAAAGAAATCTCATTATCGACTGTGCAAGACAAGGATTAACAGACATCGATCTAATTATGAATTGTTATTTGTGGGAACTTGAATCAATCCTTGAAGGTTTAGCGTTAAGGGATATTGATATACAAGAACGACAATCAATTTTTGCGTTCAATCTTCGATATGTTCTAAATGCAAAAAAACCAAAACTCACAAAAGTTTTCGACAAGAAAAAAGCGGAGAAAAAAATCAGGGATCTATTCTCAAGAACAAATTCCTCAAACGAGAAACATCAAATGGCGAAACAAGTAAAAACGGTAACAGACTATTTCAAAAATAAGAATTGGAGGTGAGGGAATGGCTTTTGATGGATCAATCAATGCAATTATCGGCGCAGATTTATCACAATATAACGATGCTATGAACAAGGTTGTAAACATGACTAATTCTGGCATGAAGGCTGCAGCAGCTGCAGCGACGAATCACAGCAACTCAATGGTCCAAAAGGTTGGGCAGATTATGAGTAAATTAAGTGCGAATATGCCAACGAACTTGGCCGGCATTGCCCCAGCAATGACTGCAGTTTTCACAAAAGCAGGTGGTCAGATTCAGCGGGTAATTGCATCTATTGGCGAAAAAATTCCCCAGCCGTTTAAATCGGCATTCAATCAAGTTTCTAGTATTGCTCAGTCAGGGTACTCGAAAATAAGTAGCGGTTTTTCGAGTGTTCTGAATTCCATTTCTAAATCGGCTAGCGGGCTAGGGTCATCCGTTAGTAGCGGCTTTGAAAAAATTGCTTCTGTGGCCAATTACACAGCAACAAAAGTTCCGGCACCATTCAAGCAAGCTTTTCAAACAATTGGATACACCGCAAGTACATTAGGCAATTTAACAAATAAAGGATTCTTAGGAATTGCTAGTGTCGCTCAGAATACAAGCAATAAAATTCCTTCAACATTTACTAAGGCATTCTCTGCAGTAGTATCAAGCGCCAATAATATGGCTAATAAGATCACTGCTCCAATTAATAAAGTTGTTACTACTACTGGGAATTTAGCCACACAGGTAGGATCGAAGCTAACCAATGCTTTTAGTAATGCTGGTTCTAAAGCGGCCAATGCTTTGAATAGTATTGGTTCCAATACGGATAAAGCTTCCTCAAAAACAGCAAGCTTAGTCAAACAAATTGTAGGTGTAGGTGTTGCGTTCGCTGCTTTAAATAAGATCAAAAGTGGCATTACGGATACTGTTTCGAAAGCTGCAGAGTTTGAGCAAAAGATGAGTAACATCAAAGCAGTAACCGGTGAGAGCTCGGAGACGATGAAGAAATTCAATGATGCGGCAATCAAAGCTGGTGCAGAAACTGCTTATTCAGCTAGTGAAGCGGCAGATGCCATTGGAGAGCTTTCTAAAGCCGGAGTCTCTACTAAAGATATCTTAAATGGTGGTTTGACAGGCGCTCTAAACTTAGCAACCGCAGGAGAACTAGATTTAAAGAGCGCAGCAGAAATAGCATCGACGGCACTGAATGCGTTTAAAAACGACAATCTCACTGTTGTAGATGCTGCAAATCAATTAGCCGGTGCAGCAAATGCATCAGCGACAGACGTTGGAGAATTGAAATTCGGCTTGTCCATGGTTTCAGCGGTCGCTTCTGGTGTTGGATTAAGTTTTAATGATACAACAGATGCTCTTGCAGTATTCGCTCAAAACGGTTTAAAAGGATCAGATGCGGGGACTTCATTGAAGACAATGCTTCAAAACTTACAACCGCAAACGGATAAAGCACAAGCTAAGATGCAAGAATTAGGCTTGATGACGGAAGAAGGAGCCAATCAGTTCTTTGACGCAAATGGGAAGATTAAATCTTTTGCTGATATTTCGCAATTGTTAAAAGACAAATTGTCTGGTCTTACCCAACAGCAGCAACAACAAGCACTTAAAACGATGTTTGGTACTGATGCAGTCCGTGCAGCTACTATCGCAATGAATGAAGGTGCTGATGGAGCTAATTCTATGCAAGAAGCCATCAGCAAAGTCACGGCGGCAGAAGTTGCAAAAGAGAAGCTCAACAACCTAAAAGGTGCAATAGAGGGACTAAGCGGATCTTTTGAGACGTTACAGATTAAAGTTGGAACAGCCGTTTTACCATTGTTAACAACATTAGTACAAGCTGTTGACAAATTCGTTGATAAACTTGGTCAATCTCAAGGGCTTGATAATTTCGTCAATATTTTAGGCCAATTGAATCCGATTTTAGACCATTTTGTAAATGGAACCAAATTATCAGGCGATCAATTGATTAAGTACAGAAAAGCAGTTATGGATGTCACGTCAGCAATTAAGCCTTTGATTCCTTTAGCATCTGTGGTGGGAGGGGCTTTAGCATTAGACGCTGCACTTCCAGGAATCAAATTGTTAAGCAAGGGTTTTACCAGTTTCTCTGGAATCATCGGCGGAGTAGTAAGCGGGCCGATGAAACTATTTGAAAGTGGTATTTCAAATTTGATCGGACTTTTTCCAAAAATCGGCGGGAGTTTAGCCGCTTCGTCTGCTGTCGGCATGAGTGCTTTGAACGGAATGACTACAGCTATGGCAACAATTATGCAAGTAGCTTTAGCCGCTATTGGACCAGCAGCCATTTTAGGGTTAGTAGTAGCAGGATTAGGTCTAGTAAATAATCAATTCGGAAAACAAATTGATGAAATGTTAAATACAGTTACAACCAAAGGTCCTGAACTCATCACGAATCTAGTTAATGGTATTACTTCCCAGTTGCCACAATTGATGGCCAGTGGGACAGAGTTGATTTCTAAATTTGCTAGTGCAATTTCTACAATGATCCCGGTATTGATTAATGCTGGTATGCAGATAGTTGGTACCCTAGTTCAAGGTGTAGGACAAAATGCTCCTTCTCTGATTAGTTCAGCTTTGCAAGTAGTAACATCATTTATTAGCTCTGTCGCTTCTGCCTTGCCTCAACTAATCAACATGGGGATGCAACTGCTACTGAACTTAGTAAACGGGATTATTCAAAATATTCCACAAATAGTTAGCTCGGTTCAACAAATTCTCTCTTCCTTCGTCGGATCAATCACTGAGAATTTACCACAAATTATTCAAACAGGTATTCAGATTCTTTTAGGATTGATTGATGGGTTAACTCAAATGCTCCCACAGTTATTGCCAGTTGCATTAAACGCAATCTTACAATTGATTCAAGGGCTAATGAGTAATATTCCTCAATTAATGCAAGGAGCAGTCCAGATTGTCAATGGATTATGTAATTTCATTGTGCAAAATTTACCTATGATTCTACAAGCAGCTATTCAGATAATCATGGCTATTGTAAATGGGTTGGTCCAGAACTTGCCTCAGATTATTTCTGCGGGTATTCAGATTATTATCTCGTTAGTTACAACGATCATACAGATGCTTCCTCAGATCGCGATGGCGGGCTTACAAATTATCACCTCATTAGCGTCTGCAATATTAGAAGCTATACCGAATGTTTTGCAGGGGGCGTGGGATGGTATTAAAAATGGGTTTTCGAACCTATGGAATACTATTACAGGAAAATCTAAAGAAACTAGTACAAATGTTTCTAA
>OAVH01001291.1_pt1 | contig 14161 bp, 16 predicted proteins | sample 1495281 | NCBI WGS metagenome assembly OAVH01 (sample SAMEA2580082, study PRJEB22360) | human gut metagenome | biome: human gut; feature: human-associated habitat; material: faeces | place: Denmark | collected 2008/2010
ATGAATAATGCACTATTTAAGCATAACGAGAGTTAATTTTACTGGAAGTTCAGAATACGTTATTTTTCTTATGAAAGATTTATTGAAACAAACTCTTTTTTATACTATAATTCTTCATATAATACAGAAGTAAATGAAAAAATCGTATCAAATATTTATAATAAAGGAGACATTACATGAGAGCAAATAATCTTACTCTGCTCACTGATCTCTATGAATTGACCATGATGCAGGGATATTTTAAAAACCCCACTAATCAGACTGTTATTTTTGACATGTTTTACCGTACCAATCCATGCGGAGGAAGCTTTGCCATTGCGGCAGGTCTGGAACAGATGATCGAATATGTCGAAAATCTCCGTTTTACGGAAGAAGATGTGGAATATCTGAGAAGCCTGAATATTTTTCAGGAGGATTTTCTGGAATATCTGAGCACCTTCCACTTTACAGGCGATATTTATGCCATTCCGGAGGGAACGGTTGTCTTTCCCCGGGAACCCCTCGTCAAGGTAATTGCTCCTATCATGGAAGCCCAGCTTGTAGAAACTGCGATTCTGAATATCATCAATCACCAGAGTCTCATTGCCACCAAGTCCGCCAGAGTCTGCTACGCAGCCCGCGGAGACGGAGTGATGGAATTCGGCCTTCGCCGCGCCCAGGGACCGGACGCCGGCATTTACGGAGCCCGTGCGGCAGTGATCGCAGGCTGTGTGGGAACCTCTAATGTACTTACCGGTCAGATGTTCCATGTTCCAGTTCTCGGTACTCATGCGCACAGCTGGATCATGAGCTTCCCGGATGAATACACTGCTTTTAAAACCTATGCCAAAATGTATCCGGACTCCTGTACGCTTCTTGTGGATACCTATGACGTACTGAAATCCGGTGTGCCCAATGCCATCCGCGTATTTGAGGAAATGCGTGAAGAGGGAATCAAACTGACAAAATACGGCATCCGTATCGACAGCGGCGACCTGGCTTACCTGTCCAAAGAAGCTTACAAAATGCTGGCAGCTGCCGGTTTTGATGATGCCACCATCGCAGCATCCAGCGATCTGGACGAATATCTGATCGACAGCCTGAAAACCCAGGATGCCAGGATCAATTCCTGGGGTGTGGGAACCAATCTGATCACCAGCAAGGACAACCCGGCCTTTGGCGGTGTATATAAACTGGCTGCAGTTAAGGATGCGGACAGCAATAACTTTATTCCTAAGATCAAGCTGTCTGAAAACACCGAGAAAGTCACCAATCCGGGAAATAAAACCGTTTACCGTATCTACAGCAAAACCACCGGAAAGATCAAGGCAGACCTGATCTGTCTGGCTGACGAAGTTTTTGATCCGGAAGAGACCATGATCATCTTTGACCCGGTAGATACCTGGAAAAAAACCAAAGTTCTGGGAGGAACCTATGAAATACGCGAACTTCTGATTCCTGTGATCCGCGAAGGAAAACGTGTTTACACCTCTCCTGATGTTATGGATATCCGTGATTACTGCCAGAAGGAACAGAATACCCTCTGGGATGAATCCCGCCGTCTCATCAATCCTCAGAAGGTTTATGTGGATCTTTCCCAGAAGCTTTACGACCTGAAGAAAAACCTGCTGGAAGAAATGAGCGAAAAGGCTCTTGATTAAAAGTCATATCCCCCTGCCGCCTTTCATATCATAAAAGGTGAGGGGGGATTTTTATGGACAAAGACTACACGATCCTTATTAATAAAAAGCACCCGCTTCCTGCGGATTTTATACCGGAGCATCTGATAGATATCGGATTGCCCTTTGATGCCATTCCCGGAGACCAGAAACGTCTTCTGGAAGAAAAAACAGCCCGTGCGGCATTGGAACTGGTCGCAAGGAGCCGAATGGAGGGCCTGAGCCTTTACTGTATCTCCGGATACCGTTCTTACATCCGGCAGAAAGAACTCTATACAGGAAATAATTATGTTGCTTCTCCGGGAACCAGCGAGCACCAGAGCGGACTTGCCCTTGATCTTTCCTGCCCTGCCGTGCATATGGAGCTGACGGAAGCCTTTGCCGAAACAAAAGAGGGACTCTGGCTGAAAAAACATGCGCCTCTCTATGGTTTTATCATCCGTTATCCGGAAAACAAAACACACATTACCGGATTCCCATGGGAACCCTGGCATATCCGTTATGTGACCAGGCCTCTTGCCTCTTATCTTACCCTTACCGGACTGACACTGGAAGAATACCATATGATGGAAAATTCTGTGGACTTTCTCGGTTTAAAGTGATATACTATGAACACTTGAAAATGCTTTATTTTACTTACGGAGGAAATACATTATGTCAATGAAGATCAATCACCAGCTTCCTTTGCCGGATACTCTCAAAGCCCAGTATCCTTTAAGCAATGAGCTGAAAGAAATCAAAGCCCGGAGAGATGAGGAGATTCGCCGGATCTTTACCGGGGAGTCTGATAAATTTGTTGTTCTCGTCGGACCCTGCTCTGCGGATAACGAAGAAACCGTATGTGAATATGTAAACCGGCTGAAAAAAGTAAGCGATCAGGTTTCTGACAAGCTTATGATCATCCCGAGAGTTTACACAAATAAACCCCGTACCACCGGTGATGGCTATAAGGGTATGCTCCATCAGCCGGAACCGGACAAAGCGCCTGATCTCCTTGCCGGAATCATTGCCATCCGGAAAATGCACATCCGCGTACTTTCGGAAACAGGTCTTTCTACCGCAGATGAAATGCTTTATCCGGAAAATCGCAGCTATCTGGATGATGTTCTTTCCTATGAGGCCATCGGAGCGCGCTCTGTAGAAAACCAGCAGCACCGCCTGACAGCCAGCGGAATGGATATTCCTGTAGGTATGAAAAATCCTACCAGCGGCGATCTTTCTGTAATGTTGAATTCCGTTACTGCCGCTCAGCACTCCCATCATTTTATTTACAGGGGCTTTGATGTGGAAACCGGCGGAAACGAACTTGCACACACCATTCTCCGCGGAGGGGTAAACAAATTCGGTCAGACCCAGCCCAACTACCATTATGAGGAGCTGGTACGTCTGGCAGAGTTATATCAGAAGTGGGAACTGAAAAATCCTGCTGTCATTGTTGACGTAAACCATTCCAATTCCGGAAAGCAATATAAAGAACAGATCCGTATCGTCAGTGAAGTCCTTCACAGCCGCAATTACAATTCCGATCTGAAAAAGCTTGTAAAAGGTGTTATGATCGAAAGCTATATTCTGGAAGGCCGTCAGGACATCAGCGACCACATGATCCCGGGATGCTCCATTACCGATCCCTGTCTGGGATGGGAGGATACCGAGAGGCTGATCTACGAAATCGCCGAGAAATGCTGACATAGAAAATGCCACCCAAACTGGTCAAAGTTGTGAGGGTGGTTTTTCTATGCCTTTTTTACTACTGCTCCATCTGTCTCCCTAAAAACCCTGCTGCCGTCTGCACCAGCATCTTTTCCGTATCCCCAAATACATCCTTTTCATTTTTTCCTATCAGAATCACTGCTCCTATGGCATCTCCTGCACAGATAATCGGCTGCAGGATTTCAGCGCCTTCCATTTCTTTCTGGTTTGAAATGACAGGTATCCTTGCTTTTTCTCCAGGGCGGAAGCATCTGGCTTCTCTGGCCGTGATACTCTCCTCCAGTTCTTTGCTGATCTCTTTTCCCGCTATTTCCCTGCTTCCATGGCCGGCTGCCGCAACCACCTGATCATGATCCGTGATACAGGCAAGAAAACCGGTTGTCTGTGCAAGAGCTTCCACATATTCTTTTGCAAATATACTCAGTTCTCCAATTGGAGAATATTTTTTTAAAATGATCTCCCCCTCTCTGTCTGTAAAAATCTCCAGAGGAGTTCCTTCCTTGATCCGTAACGTCCGCCGTATTTCTTTCGGGATGACCACCCTTCCCAGGTCGTCGATCCTCCGCACGATTCCTGTAGCTTTCATATAAAAATTCCTCCATTTACTGTACTTTCCGATTCTGGAAATAGTATCTGTGAATGGAGGAATTTTATACCTGATTCACATAAAAAATGCTTTTATTCCCTGCTTAAATCCTGTCAAAAATCCATCCCATAAAAGGTGAAAGAAAGATCATGATCACCGAAAAACTGAAAGAGCTTACAGAGATCAGTGTGGATCTCTGCCGGGAAGGTATTTTTTCATTTAAAATAATATCTGCCCTTACCTCCATAAAATCATCAAAAAATGCCGCCATAAACCCGCCTGCGATCACTATATACGGATTTCCCAGAAGCAGGGATCCAAGCGCTGCTGCAATGCCGGAAATGCTGAATATCACGATTCCCCGGAACCTGAGACGGGAGCAGTACTGTACCAGCTTTGCTCCAAGAGCAGCGCCCAGCTGCATAAAAAACAGCGCCGGCCCAAGAAGTGACGGATTCAGTCCGATTTCCGGAAGCTTTGCCTGAAGGAAAAACAAAAGCAGCGTGGAAACCGCTCCCACAAGAGAATTTACCAGAATCAATCCCATAAACTTTGGATTCTTCTTTAAAAACAGAATACTTTCTGTTACACAGGCTTTGCAGCGTATTCCGATACCATCTTTACCGGAAACAGCCGGCTGTATCATTTCGGACAATCCCAAAACTGTCATCACTCCAAAAATACCAAAGACCACATCCAGACTGTAGGCTTTCCGATAGCCCAGCATAAGAGAAAATCCTGCCAGAAGTGCGGAACAGGCTGTCCCGATCCGGTAGATCATCATTTCTGTAGCGGAAAAACGATTATATTCTGTTTCCTTCCCATAAGCTTTCAGACTTTCATAAGCCAGAGCCTCTCTTGTTCCCGATGCCAGGTTGTAACTTAGTGCACTGATCCCTACTGCAATGGCAATACTCTGGAAGGATCGGGAAAAAATCATCACCAGCGCAGACAGCAGGGACATGATCCTGCTCAGTACCATAACCTTTTTCCTTCCAAGAACATCTGCCATAACGCCTGACGGGATCTCACCGCTTAAGCTTACCACATGGAAAATTGCTTCTAATATTCCAATCTGCCCGATGGAATATCCTCTCTGGGCCAGAAGCGCCACCCAGGCCGCATTTCCCAGCGCAAAGGATTCAAAAACAGCTGCCAGATACAGCTTTCTTATTTGTTTTTTATGCATAAAAAAATCTCCTATTCTGTAAAAATAAATACATGAATAAGAGATAGTAAACGTCTTTATAAAATTTCAGGATCTGCATGAATCGGATCAGCAGTTCCTAAAAAAGAGCGCACTATCCCTGTAAGCGTAAAAAATGCATCCATTTTCAAGCTGAAGATTACATGTTTTCCACTTCATCCGTACTGCGCTCCTTTCTGATTTTCTTAAATATTCCTGTGTCACGCGGCGCCGGATCTGACGCCGCTGACACTGTTATTACTATATCACAGCATATTGCCGATGACAAGAATTTATGCTTTTGCTACCTTCATTTTTTCCAGTTTCCAGAGACCTCCACGGAATTTCTCTGCTTCCACCTTCAGCATATGCGCCCGGGTCTTACCGTAAAATCTGGAGGAGAAAACCACTTCTCCCTGATTCACATAAATTTCCACTGCCGAGGTGTCCGCAAGGATCCGGATATCTTTCACCTGTTCCACACAGGCATTTCGGTTCCTGCGGCCTGCTCCGGCCTCCTCGTCCATCGTAAGCGTCAGAATCCCGTCCCTGTGCTCCAGTGTACCGTGACAGTCCATAGGGCCGTCCGGATAAAGGGAAACTCCCTCATATATCCAGCTGACAAGATCCTCACTGGAATAATGTCCCCAGAATTTCAGTCCTCCCTTTACCTCAAAAGGAGAATACTGAAAGAACACATGATACCTTCCCTTATAATAACACAATCCGTTGGGATCATTCAGCCAGCCGGCCGGAGGCATCAGGTGATGGGTCAGCCGATGGGGGAAAATATCCGCTTCTGCAAATTTTGTTTCTTCAATTTTTCTGATTTCTTCTGCAAGAACCTTTGTCAGTACACTCATTCTTTTATCAGCTCCAGTACATGATCTCTGTAATCTGTTTTACCTGTTTTCAGGACTTTTATATCCTGATATTCGTCTGTATTCGTTACGATCAGAGGTGTGGTCACATCATAGCCTTCCGCCTTGATCCTGTCCATGTCAAAGGTGATCAGAAGCTGGCCTGCTTTTACATGATCTCCTTCACTTACATGGGTGACTTCTGCTGCAAAGGTTTCATCCTTTACCTGATCCATAGGAATTTAAGCAACCGGCTGATTCAGGCAGAGCAGGATACCAAAGATACCTGTCACACCGGTTCCTGTAGCGCCAAGTCCGGTAATGGAAGCTGCCAGTGCGCCGCAGGCGCCGCCGATACATGCAGTAATAAAAGGTTTCCCAAATCTGAGATTGACACCGAAAATCGCCGACTCGGTAATACCCATGCAGGCGCTTAATGCGGAAGGAACTGCCATGGATTTGATCTTCTGATCTTTTGTTTTAAGAGCAACTGCAAGCGCTGCACCGCCCTGTGCCAGGTTTGCCGCAGATGCCAGAGGAAGCCAGAAGGTCATTCCAAACTTGGCGATCTGTCCCAGATCGATGATGGTGTACATATGATGAACACCGGCTACTACGGTTGGTGCATAAAAAGCACCCATGATAAAGCTTCCAATACCGAAAGGCAGAGCGATCAGCCACTGTACGCCGTCCAGAATTCCGTTTTCAATTGTAACAAATACCGGTCCGATAATGGAAAGTGTTAAATAGCCTGTTACGAAAACACTGATAAGAGGTGTCACAAAAAGATCCAGCATTGCAGGAACTACTTTATGAAGCCTTTTCTCGATCTGTACCAGTACCCATACGGCGATCACTACCGGGATCACATGTCCCTGATAGCCTACCATATCAATGGAATAAAGCCCGAACCATACCTTCTGGGTAGCCTGTACCCCTTCTGTTGCAACTGTCCATGCATTCTGCAGATTTGGATGGATCATGATCATACCGATCACGGCTGCCAGATACGGATTGGCTCCAAAAACCTTACCGGCACTGTAGGCAATGAGAATTGGCAGGAACGTGTAGGCAGTGTTGCTGAAGATCTGCGCAAACGTATAAATAGATCCGCTTGTATTGATATCCAGAAATCCATTGTTTACCATGAAATTCAGCGCTTCCATGATACCCATAAGGAAACCGCTGGCAACAATCGCCGGAATGATCGGAACAAAAATATCTCCAAGTGTCTTGATCAGTCTCTGGAATGGATTTGCCTTTGACGCCGCTACCTGTTTCAGTTCCTCCTTGCTGCTCTCGGAAATACCGGCAATCCTGATAAATTCATCATAAACCTTATTCACGACTCCTGTTCCCAGGATGATCTGCATCTGCCCCTGGGCGAAAAATACACCCTTTACTCCGTCAATATTTTCTACCGTATCCTTGTCTGCCTTACTGTTGTCTGCGATCACAAGACGAAGACGTGTGGCACAGTGTGCTGCAGAAATAATGTTGTCTTTTTTCCCTACATGATCGTAAATCTGCTGGGCTATTTTTTGGTAGTCCATAGCTTCCTCCTTTTCTTTTCCCTTTTATTATGTTATCGTTTCCATATAATATTCTTCTTTGCTTCTTTACTTTTATTTATTTTTACCGCTTTTCTATATGGAATCGTTCACATATCTTGATTTTATTATATTCCTGTGTTTTTCAATTGTAAAGACGGAAAATATAATAAATATCTTTCCCTGATTTTGTACACATTAGACAAATTTTTCTTTTAATAAAAGAAACCGGAAGAAGCCAGATCCTGTTTTCTGGTTTCCCCCGGTCTTTTCTCACTGAGAATTTCTGTGGGATTTTCTGAGAACGATTTCACATCCCATTTTTATTTCTTTTTTTATGCCGCTTTCTGATTCCATCAGATCTACAAGCATGGAAGCCGCCTCCATACCGCTTGTTTTATAAAAAAAATGTACGGTTGTCAGCTTGGGATCGATAATCTTTCCCGGTGTTCCGTCTCCGATGCCCACTACCTGCACATCCTCCGGTATCCGCAGCCCTTTTTCTTTCATATATGTTATAGCGCCTACCGCCATGGTATCTGTAGCGCACATCAGCGAATCTACACTCGGATCTCTTCCAAAAATTCTTTCCGCACATTCATATCCGGATTCCATGGTAAAATTTCCTGTTTCCATCATTTCCGGGGCCACGGACAGCCTGTGCTTTTTCAAAGCATCCTCAAAACCTTTTCTGCGCCTTGTTCCAACCGCTTCATCCTTTTCTGTGACTCCGATGTAGGCAGGCTTTTTTCCATGCTCCAGAAGCTTATCCGCAATCATATAGGCTGCCTGATGATCGTCCTGGTATACACAGGGATATCCATCCAGCTTCTGTCCCAGGATCACGATCGGAACCTTATATTCCTTCAGCATCTGCTTATGCTTTCTGGTAAACATTGTCGCAATAAATACCACTCCATCCACCTGATTATCCCGAAAAAGAGAAAGAGACTTCAATTCCTCTTCAATATCATTATTGGTGTTTGCCAGTATGATCTGATATCCTTTTTTGGTCAGTACGTCACTGATGCCTGCCACCTCACGACTGATGGTATCTGAATTAATCTTTGGAAGAACCACTCCCACCAGTTTTGTTTTTTTTGTCCGGAGCATCTGCGCCTGTGCAGAAGGCTGATATCCGGTCTCCTGAATCACCTTCCGGATTTTTTCTTTTTTTTCTTCACTTACATATCCGTCATTTAAATATCTGGATACCGTTGTTCTGGAAACACCGGCCAGTTTGGCAATCTCGTTAATATTCATAAAGGAGCCTCCCTTGTCATCTATGTCTATCTTACCAAATCGTTCCTCTGTTTACCAGTCTTTCTCCTGGATATTGACAATCTTCTTCCATAAATCATATGTATCGGGATTTTGGCATATATATGTCAAAGCGCCAAAAGTTTTGACTATCAAAATATTTATTAAAAATTTGTAAAAGCCCTTTACAACCACGAATTTTTGATATATAGTTGTCATATACTTTACATGTAGTATTTATTACTACATGATATTAGCATCTATGTTCAGACTAAATTCAGGAGGCGATTCTAATGAAACTGAAACTGAAAGACCCATGGAGCGCGATCACTCATGGTATTGCCGTACTTCTGGCCTGTGCCGGAGCTGCTCCCCTTCTTATAAAAGCTGCCCGTGCAGAAGATACGCTTCATATTACTGCACTTGCAGTATTTATCCTGACGATGATTCTTTTATATACAGCCAGTACCATTTATCATTCTGTAGATTCAACAGAAAAAGTAAACCGGAGGCTGCGTAAAATAGATCATATGATGATCTTTATCATGATAGCGGGAAGCTATACTCCGGTATGCCTCATCGCCCTTCATAACAGAGTCGGTTATATCCTCTGCGGACTTGTATGGACGATCGCCATAGCCGGCATCCTGTTGAAAGGCTTCTGGATCAACTGTCCCAAGTGGCTTTCTTCGGTGCTGTATATCGGAATGGGCTGGCTGTGTGTACTTGCCTTTGTCCCCATCTTCCACTCTCTTCCCAGAGCCGGATTCAACTGGCTTCTGGCAGGCGGCATTATCTATACCATCGGCGGGATCATCTATGGACTGAAGCTTCCTATCTTTAACTCAAAACACAAAAGCTTCGGTTCCCATGAAATCTTTCATGTATTCATTATGCTTGGAAGTGCCTGCCACTTTATCGTCATGTATTTCTTTATCTCAAACATGCCTTTATAAAAAGACCTCCCCTTATCCCTCAGCCATTTATTTCTGAAGGATAAGGGGAGTTTTGTTTTCAGAATTCCATTAATCTGTCCTTCTGTTTCCGGGTCAGCTTTTTGATCTGACATTCTCTTTTCATAGCCTCTTCTTTCGTGGAAAACCCTTCATAATAGGCAAGTGTTACCGGTCGCTTTGCCTTTGTATATTTCGCTCCGCTCTTCCCCTCATTATGTGCCTTCAGACGCTTTTCAAGACAGTTTGTCCACCCGGTATAAAGACTTCCGTCTCCACATCGGACCATATAGGTATAATTCATCTTCTTCTCCTTTTATGTAAAGGACAACTGCCATTCTCTGCAGCAGCCATCCCCTGTTACTTTTCCTTACATCTATGATCAAGCAGCCGGATTTTGATGGTGTATCGCTGATTCCCGAATAATATTTCCACAAAAAGAAATTTTATGGGATAACAGAAAAAGCAGGTAGGAGAACTGCCGACTGCGGATTTTTATTCCCACCTGCTTTTATTATACGTTGTTTTCTATTTTTTGTGAATCATCTGTTCCTGATTTATTCCGGAAGATAGGCAATGGGATCCACAGGCTCTCCGTCTTTTTTCATAGCAAAGTAAAGGTTGCTTCCCTCCTCGCTGTAATACTTGGTAGGAGCTGCAATATAACCGATCACATCGCCCTTTTCCACGGTCTGTCCTTCTTCCACTGCCAGATCCTTCAGCTGCCCGTAAACAGCCTGATAACCGCTTCCAAGCTCCATGGTAACCGTAGTTCCGGTCTGCGCGTTTTCCTCGATAGAATACACGGTTCCCGGCACAGATGCAAGTACCGGAGTCCCCTCCACAGCCTGAACTGCAATGGCAGGATTCAGTTTATACTGATCCAGAGTGGGAAAATATATCGTCTGATCCATATTATAATCCAACAGGATATTCCCATTTACCGGCCACTCCATCTGTGTTTCCTCCGAGAAGCTCAAAGAAGGGGCCGAAACAGCCCCTGCTGCCGTTTCTGTATCCTGAGGCTGTGTTTCCTGAGTGTTTTCTTCTGTATCCTGATTTTGTTCTTCCGGTGTCTCTTCTGCTGTATCTGTAGTTTGTTCCTCTTCAATCTTTGCTTCTGTACTTTCTTTTTCTGTCAGGATATCTTCTTCTGCATTTTCCATATCAGCTTCTACCTGGCTGGTATCCGCATCTACTGAAAACTCTTCTTCCGTATTTTCTGCTCTGTCCTCTTCCACACTCACCAGCTCTTTCTGTTCCCGCACCTTCTCTTCTGGCTTTGATGTACCAAGCTGATATGCCCCGATTCCGGCTGCAGCAATTACTGCCAGAAGGGCTGCATTTGCAGTATACTTTACAATTCTGTTTTTTGTCATATTCCTTTCACCTCTGCTTATAATCATTTCTGTATTTATAGAGTGTCCAGAATATGTAAGTCTATACACAGAATCCCTGCTTTCTATCAGTATTTTATCAGCTATCTCTCATAAATGGTCAGTTCCATCTCCGGAAAATAAGTTTCCAGGATCTTTTTCCAGTCGCTCCCCCCTTTTGCCATTTCGTTTCCACCGTTCTGGGAAAACCCCAGTCCATGTCCTCTTCCTTTACACAAAAATCGAATCTGTTCTCCTATTTTCTGGATGGAAAAATTAGCAGAAGCAAGCCCCATTCCTCTTGCAAAAGCTTCTCCTTCAAGAATATTTCCGTCTGCTGTCAGACTCTTTATATAACCAGAAGCCTCTCTTTCCCTGATATTCAGGCTGGAAGGCATCTGCTGCTGAGAAATATATGTACTGTTCAGATAAAAGGGAGAATTCTTGTCTGCGCTGCTGTCTACTGACTTTAAATAGGAATATTGCACATCATGAAAAGCCTCCTGTCCATTTCTTGTCACTCCCCCACTGATCTCATGATAGGGAACCAGCTTCAGTTTCCCATTTGCAGTCAGCACCTGTCCTTTTGTTTCTTCTGCTGCATTTTCATATACAGAAGCCGGAAGCTTCCACAGAGGGTTTTCGTTTTCTGTTACGCCGCCTGTTTCCTGAAGCGCCCGGGAAAAATCCGTCTCTTCAATTTTCCGGAAAAAATTGGTCCTCGCTATCACTGTCTGTGCCTTTATTGCTTCTTTCTGATAATCCTCCGGAATCTGTCGGGCTGCCAGTACCGGAATAAACATTTCCGGGTCAGGACTGCGATTGAGAATTGCTGTTTCAATTCCATTAATCGCCATAGTCAGCAGATATGGTACAAAAAACAAAGACAAAAAAAATGAATACCGAAAAGTTTCCTTCTTCTTCATCTTATTTTTTCCTTATGTATTTTTCTTAATATATGTCGTTTTCTGCTGTTTTATTCTATTCTTGTCAGACCTCCAGTGTGGTATTATAATAAAAAAATTATAGGAAATAATTCTATGGCAGTAATTATTCTGGAATCCGTACTCTTTTAATTATTTCAATTGATAAAAAGCTTCCAACCATCAACGGCCTGAAAAAATCCAGAAACAGAAAAACTCCCGCCCAGCTCACAAAGGATCTGGGCAGGAGCAAGCCTGTTATTGTTCTGAATCGTTTCCCGGAAATGTAATTACCTGTTTATTCTGGAAAAATTCATGCGGATCCCTTAAAAAAGGAAGCTCATACAAGTATCATTCAGGAACTAAATAAAACCATCCCGGCAAGGTCTCCTTCAAATCTACAGTTCCTGAAGGAGATCTTGTTTTATGCAGGTTTCTGTTTCTGTCTCCCGGTCCCTGTTTCCATGGCATCACTTCCTTTAAGGACAGCCGATACCTGCTGTATGGATAAAATACTCCCATTTCTTTTATCTTCGGAATATTTCTGCTTTTCAGTTCCAAGTTTCTATTTTTGCTTATAAGGTCTTTTACTTCACTTCCAGAATGATTCCAAATCCCATCTCCTCCTGTCAAAAAGAAAGCATTTCCATTTTCTGTACAGACTCTTACAAATTCTTTTTTATTTCCACCAAACATCTTTGTACCAAAGCAGATTACAGCAGTGACTATCATACGGAAAAACTCTTTGAATCCTCTCATAATGATCCTCCTACTTATTTGTTACTGTTCGCCCCATTCATCCCGCGAAATCATACTATGTGAACATGAACAGTACCTCCTATTCTTCTGCCTGTCCATCAGGGCTGCGCCTTCCCTGCAGTGTTTCAGGTACTATAACTCTATGCAGGATATTTAGAAAGATAGAACCATAAATTTTAATTTTTCATTATATTCCCTTGAAAACTGAACTTTGTATTTTACAAAATCCTAATACAAAAGCGTATAATAACCACATCATTATAAAAACAGGGGGATTTTTCTATGAATAAGAAAAAACTGATACTTAGCGCAGCAATACTCACTCTCATCTCATTTTCAGCATTAGGATGTTCCAGTACAGGATCTTCTGCACCGTCTGATTCAAAAACCTCTTCTGATACGTCCGCTGTATCGCCTGCAGTCTCACCTACATCAGCTCCTTCAAAAACATCTTCTGATGCAGAAAGTAAGGATAAACTTACCAATAAAGAGGATGATAATGTAAAAGAAGAATCTGATGATGAAGAATATTATGACACTTCAGAGGAAGATAATTATGATAATGAAAATACTTCCGCTTCATCCTCTAATGATTCTGGCACAGAAAACAATATAGATGTTCCAGAATACGATCCGGCTAAAACTAACCCTGAAGAAGAAGGCTGGGCCGAATTTGAAGATAAATATTGAATAATTGAAATTGGAAGTCTTTTTAAGACAACAAAAAACCTTCAAGTATTTTCTTGAAGGTTTTTTAGTGAGGCATCGGGGATTCGAACCCCGGACAACTTGATTAAAAGTCAAGTGCTCTACCGACTGAGCTAATACCCCATCTGAACTTGTAACTGTATTTCTTTTGGAATAAGCTTTCCGAAAAGAAATGCCCAGAGCCGGAATCGAACCAGCGACACGAGGATTTTCAGTCCTCTGCTCTACCAACTGAGCTATCTGGGCATAAGTAGCGGGAACAGGATTTGAACCTGTGACCTTCGGGTTATGAGCCCGACGAGCTTCCAGACTGCTCCACCCCGCGGCAATATTGAATTGAAAAGCCGATGATCGGACTCGAACCGATAACCTGCTGATTACAAATCAGCTGCTCTGCCAATTGAGCCACATCGGCTTACAATGAGCCTTTGTCATAAGCTCCAGATGTCATTAAAACATCTTAGTGGGTGGAGAAGGATTCGAACCTTCGAAGGCGGTGCCAACAGATTTACAGTCTGCCCCCTTTGGCCACTCGGGAATCCACCCTTGATTTCTATGGGGCCTATAGGGCTCGAACCTATGACCCTCTGCTTGTAAGGCAGATGCTCTCCCAGCTGAGCTAAGACCCCATA
>OAVH01001300.1_pt1 | contig 14072 bp, 7 predicted proteins | sample 1495281 | NCBI WGS metagenome assembly OAVH01 (sample SAMEA2580082, study PRJEB22360) | human gut metagenome | biome: human gut; feature: human-associated habitat; material: faeces | place: Denmark | collected 2008/2010
TTTATTTATTTTAAAAAGTAAACATTGCGCCTAAAGTAAAGGAACGTGTAGAAGGGTAACGGCCTAATTCATCACATCCGGGATTAAGTCCTTGCGTATTAACCTCAGGGTCTAATCCACTGTATCCTGTAAATGTGAATAGGTTATTACCGGTTGCGTATATACGTATCCTTTTTAAATAATCATTCTTAAGTTTTAAGGTATAACCAATGGTGATATTATCAATTTTCCAAAAGTTTCCTCTTTCGATGAAATAGCTAACATATTGAAGTTCCTGTTGGTCGTTTAGTACAGTCTTTCCGTACTTCGGTTCATAAGCTGTGGCAAGCAAATTTCCCCGGGTCAAGTTTACAGGACATTCATAAAACATGCGGGGGTAGTTGAGGATGTCATAGTCGAATGCACCTCGCATAGTTATACCTAAGTCGAAATTTTTGAAGGTAAAACTGTTATCCCAGCTTAATAGGTGTTTGGGCAGGCCATTTCCAATAATTTTTTTATCTTCTGCTTGTTGCTCTGAGATCGGTTTTGGATTACCGTTTTTATCTTCAATAATCCAACGTCCTTCGCTATCTATATCAATAGTTTTAAAACCGTAGAAATTACCAACCTCACCCCCTTCAAATATTCGATGGGTATATTGTTGGATAGGTTCGCCAGTCCAGCCATCTTCTATATAACCGGATTTTAATTGGAATTCCTCGTTGGATAAGGCAACCAACTTATTTTTGTTAGTCGAATAATTAAAGCTAGTTGTCCATGAGAATTCTTTTGTTTGTACTGGGATTGCACTGAGGTGTATCTCTAGTCCTTTATTTTGCATAGTTCCTGCGTTTGCGAGGATTTCCTGATATAAATAAGGAGGAGTGGCTACTTGATAGTTCCATAGCATATCTTTTGTCGTGCGTTTATAAAGGTCTATAGATCCACTGATACGGTTATCAAGGACACCGAAGTCTACTCCTAAGTTCCACTCTTCTTTTTTTTCCCAACGCAGGTTTGGATTTGCGTTACTTGAAGGTTTTAATGAAGGGAGCCAGCCAGAACCAGTATAGAGATTCTTATCGCTGGTCAAGCGGCTTAATGACATATATGGATCTTCAGGAATGGAACCCGTTACACCAAAACCTAAACGAGCTTTCAAGCTACTGATAAAACGTAAGGAGCTCATGAATTCCTCATTATGTATATTCCAACCTACGGATACGGCCGGAAAATTTCCCCATTTATAATTAGCTCCGAATTGTGTAGCTCCTTCATGACGGATACTGACAGATGCTAAATAACGATCATTGAAACTATAGTTGATACGAGCAAATACACCGATTAACTTAGACTTGTTTTTTTCAGACTTTTCCTCAACTTCTCCTCTTTTTAAGGCAGCTCCAGCCCCCATATTATTATAGCTATATTGATCGGATGGAAAATCCCAGTTTTGCATCCAATAATTTTCATAAGTATTGTCTTGATAAGAATAACCCGCTAAACCAGTAAGATTATGAGCACCAAAATTATTTTTGTATTGGGCTGTGATCTCTAACAGATTATCGATAGAAGCAGTTGTTCCGCGAGAAGCAAACCCGTTTTTGCCATTGCGGACAGTTGATATGTGTTTTTTAGTTTCAGCATATCCGCGGGTTTGATTATAAGAGGTTCTCGACACTAATGCTTTTACGAAAAATTCATCCATGGGAGTCAATGTAACGGTTCCGAATGTACGTAATTGGGTACTTTTATTTTCGCCATTACTTTCATATAGCGCAGCTACCGGATTCATATATCCGTTCATTGTCGGATGTTCAATCCAGTTTCCGTTATCGTCTTTCGGACGTTCAGTTGGAATATTGATTAACGCATTTCGGTAAATTTCCCCATTGAAGCTTTTGCCATCTCCTAAGGCTGTATATTTTTGTTCTTTACCCATGATGTTTAAATTAAACTTTAATAAGTTATCCCACATAGAGTGGTTGATTTCCAATCGTGTGGTTAATACTCTATTGTCTGAGCGTTTGATAATGCCTTGGCCAGACTTATAGTTTATGTTTGCGATATAATTAGAGTTGCGATTACCTCCGCGTAGACTGGCATTAGTTACGTAAGAAATAGGAGTCCTTAATATCTGGTCTAGCCAATCTGTGTCGTAACCATAATCAATAGCGCCGGGTTTCCCTTGTTTTACTAATTGACGGTATTGATCGGCATCCATCATATCTAATCTTTTTTTGATTTGCTGGGTAGTGACATAAGCTTGAATATCAATAGTTACAGGTATCTCTCCTTTCACTTTTTTTGTGGTGATGAAAATAACACCATTATTTCCTCTAGTTCCATAAATAGCGGCGGCTGAGCCGTCTTTTATAACATCTATGCTTTCGATATCTTCTGGTGCAACAGTGCTCATATCACCCGGAACTCCATCGACAATAACTAATGGAACTCGGTCTCCTTTTAGTGAGCCGATACCACGCAATACAATTTGGGATGAAGACGTCGGATCACCATTAGGCATGACAATGCCAAGTCCCGCAACCTTTCCTTGAAGCAACTGGGCTGCGTCTTGTACTGAACCTTGAATGAATGTTTCGCTTTTTATGCTGGAAATAGATGAAGTTAATTCCCCTTTTTTCTGTGTACCGTAGCCAACCACTACCACCTCGTCTAATTGTTGCGTATCTTCTACTAAACGAATATTGATTTGTTGTTTCCCATTTACAGGAACATCTTGTGTCAAATATCCGATATAGGAAATCTGCAAGATGGCAGAAACAGGAACATCTAACGTATAATTACCATCTATATCTGTAATAGTTCCGTTAGTTGTTCCTTTTATAACGACGTTAGCACCGATAATAGGTTCTCCGGATTTATCTGTAATTGTTCCTGAGACCTTATTATTATCCTGTTGTTGTTCTGCTTTTTCATCTTTCTTCATCAACATGATATTACTGCCTTCAATCGCATATCCAATATTCGTGTTTCTGAAAATTTGTGACAAAACATCCATTACCGTTTGGTCTTGAGCGTGTACGGATGCTTTACGGTTTAAGTCGATTTCATTTGTATTATAAATGAATAAATAATCAGTTTGCTGTTCTATCTGTTCTAAAATTGAATGCGTAGATTCATTATTAGCATTGATATTGATGCGCATCGTTTGTGAATGTACGGATGCGAGTAAGCTGAAACTGAATACAAATAATGCAATGAATGTTAATCTCATTATTCGAAATGTTTTGTCTTCTGTGTTAAAAGGGGACATAAAATGCCCGTTACAAATTTTTTTCATACATTTGTAATGTCTTATTTGTTAGTACTAAATGAATTTATTTTCGCAAGTCTGGTACTGACTTACGGAAGGGGGATGTTGCAGCATCTCCCTTTTTGTGTAATTTGTGCTGTTAATTGTTTGTTATGTTTTCATTCTCTATATTCTGTATTTAAAAGGTTAACGACTAAATATTTATTTTATCACGATTAGATTCGTCTCTTCATTTTTTGTATAAGTGAATTTATGTTTTAATTGTAATACTTTCAATACATGGTCAATTCCGTCTTTGATACGGAATTTGCCGGAATAACGGTATTGAAGTAAGGATGGTCGTTGAACATCAATTTTAATATCATAATAAAGCTGTAACTTTTCTATTAAACTTTGGATCGACTCGTCTTCGAAACAGAATAATCCCTCTTTCCATTTAAAGTAGTTGTAGTCAGGAATATGGGATGTATTTAATCCTTCCTGACTTGCGATCGCCATCTCGTTCGGCTTTAGGCGTAATCTTTTCGGCATAGTTAAGGAAGATATTTCTACGCTGCCATTTAATAATGCTGTCTCAAATAAAGGACTGTTGTGATATGCCTTAACATTAAATTCGGTACCCAATACATGAATTGCGTATTTTTCGGTTTGTACGGTAAAAGGACGTTTTTTGTCATGATGTACAGAAAAATACCCTTCTCCGTTAAGTTCTACGTTCCGTTTATTTGTGCCGAATTTATTAGGAAATTTCAATGTCGAGCGAGAGTTGAGCCAAACATGTGTCCCGTCCGCTAAAGTTAACTCAGCTCGCTGACCTGTGGGTACATGGATGGTTTGTATTTGTATATCCTCTACCTTTTTTTTGTTCTACGAATTGTTTAGTAACAAAGATTCCAATTAAAAAGATCGCTGCTATTTTTAGTGTTTCGATTGCGATACGTCGAATTGTTGGAATGAATTTTTTATGAAGTGTTTTTTGCTCTGTATCCGTATGCCAAAGTGAAATATCATATAATTTACGTAAAGCCAGAAATTCACGCATGTTATCAGGACTTTCGTCCAGCCATGACACTACTTTCAGTCTCTCTTCTTCGGAAACCTTACCTCTTATGTACCGTTGTAGTAATTGCTCCATGAATGTCTGTTAATTTATTTTCTATTATAAAAACAACGCTGTGCGCTAAATCCCTAGTGGAAAAATGAAAAAAATTAAGAAAAAAGAAAATAAAATAAGGGTAGATAGTCTTTCAAGTTGATACGCAAAGCTTTTAAAGCCTTGGTTATGTGGTATTCTACACCTTTTATGGTGAGGTTTGTCTCATCCGCTATTTCTTTTACGGTTTTATTCTCGAAGCGGCTCATCTCGAATATTCGATGAGTTTGTTCTGGTAAGTTTTTTAAAGTTTTGTGGATGATCCTATTGACCTCATCAGAGAAGATCTCTTTCGGATCGCAAGCCTCGAGTGTGGAAATTCTAATGCTTAGTTCTCTATTTTTTATTTCCTCTAAATTTTCAATAGCGGCATCATGTATGGCTTTATGGCGTAAATAGTTAAGGGCTTTATTTTTCAAAATCGTGAGCAATAAGGCTTCTGTTATCTCGTTTTCTCCAGCAGAGACCAGTCGCCAATATTTTACAAGCGATTCAGCTACGATATCCTCAGCCACCATGTCATCATGTACATATGATTTGGTGAACAGGAATGACCGTCGGTAATTCCGTTCATAAATGATATTAAAATCGTCTCCTTTCATCTTCAATACAGATTTAGCGGTAAAAGTAGGAATTTTTGATAGAAAAATAGTTAAAGTAATCATACTTTCATTTTCCCCGCTTTCCGGTTATCTCAAGTATAATATGGGATGAAAGAAATTGATTGTTATCCATTTATCGCATTGATAGTAAAAGGTTAGAGTGGAAAGAGGTCTTGAATACGGAATTCAGACTAAGTTCTATTTACTCAAAATAGTTGGGGTTATCTGTTTTAATTTTAGATCATTATGAGGCGGTGTCTATATGTGGAGACGGGGCATGCCCCGTCTCTCTCTAAATCCGTTGTTCCTTACCATTCACGATAAATCGCTTGATAGGTTGTTTTACCGGTCTTAATAGGTAACTCCAATCCTTTTCAGTTGTATCTAACGTGATTTCCAATCCATCTTCCAGTTGTTTTACTTTATAATTAATCTTATTATTTCCAACAGGAAGATCTTTCATTTCAATAAAGTCCCAATCTGATGGTAAATTAGGACTTAGGGTCAAGGTCTTTTTATAGGCTTCTGGTTGTATGCCATATATATAACGAATCAAAGGTGTTGCTATACCATAGATGGTCCATGCTTGAACAGGGCAGCCATAATCAGGCATCATCTCATTAATTGATCCCGGAAGTGTACGGCCAAATGTATCGACGATGCGATTGATATACCATAAAGCCTCATCTACACGTCCGTAAGCGCATTCGGCCATCGCTTGTACGCCTGTTGCGATAGTCATCATGCGATCTCTTTCGACTGCGGATAAATAAGGACCATATTCGCCGCAATGCTCTTTTCGTACTTTATCCAATTGCCGAATAGCTCTGTCTTCTGAGGCAATATGAGTTTCTATTGGAGTGCTTATTACCCAATTCTTGTTAGTTAACCATCCTTTCATAATACCAGTTGGATACGCTTCAAATTGTTTATACATATCCTCATACATTGCGATATGCTTTTTCTTGCTATCCTCATATTCCTGTAAGGAAACCTCGGCAACATCCCACCTGTATTCTGTATTACGAACCTGTTCGATAGCACCTTTAGTCGTTTCTAAGGCTTGCTCTCTCGTTCCATAAAAATCACAATAAATTTCTAAATCCTTATCCCAAAATAGGTCGTTTATCCTTTCTTTCAAATCGATTGCTTGCGAGGCGCACTCACTGGCAAATGCTTCTTCTCCCATTATTAAGGCAATCTGCGACATAACTTCCAGTGCTTGCTGGGTATAAACAGAGACATCAATCAATTCCGCATTTAATCCTCTAACTTCCATGATTCCATACCCTTCGGGGAACATATTCTTATTTGTATCCATATCTTTCAAAAGGAAGTTCAGACCTTTTTGCATATAAGGATACATATCTGCAAGGAATTTGTTATCACCAGTCCATTTATAAACATTCCATACAGCGATGACAAAATGAGCAGTCTCTTGAGTATTTCCTTTGTGGCTGACGAATGCGTTGAATGCCATTTCATGCAAAATACGGCCATTCCTATTGGCTTTCTCTGACATCTCTTTGATAACTCTCAATGTCTCTTTTGCTAATTTTTGGTCACCTGTAGCGACAAGGCCTTGTAATGAATAAGAATTATCACAACCGAATAACCATGGATATTCAATTGCGCCCGCTCCCAGAAAGCGTCCTGCACTTTCCATATCTGCCGCAAGCCATTCCGTATTGATTTTGCACCAGTTATAAACCTCTTGTAACTTTTTATCTGGAATGTTAATCCGTCCTCTCTCTAATAGTTGGGTGTAATACATTTTTTTATCTTCCAACATTTCGGAATGGTTCGCTAAGATGTCTTTGTAACTTTTTAGGGCATCCTCCTCACTGTCTTTTGATCCTGCGATGACGAAAGAAAGTTTTTTCTCCTGATTCTTAGGAAGTGTAATCGTATAAGTAGAAGAGGCACTTTTACCCGTTCCTTGCGTATTTATATAAGTAGGAGTATCTAGTTGATAAATACTCGTATGTTGATCCGCTCCCCAAATCACGTTCCAGTTATTACCTAAATCTTTCGCTTTAAAAATGGCATCTTGGGCATCCCAGTTCACGACATCATTTGCGTCTTTTAACCCGATTGTCCCGGATGACCATACAGGCAACAAATCTGTTTTTGCGACAAAATCAAAAAGGACCGTTTGCTCTGAATCCGATACATTTTCGATGGTATAGGTAATAACAACACCATTTTTTCCTTGTGGGCAAAATTGGAAACGATTGACACGGATACTATTATTAAATAAAGGAGCGTACTCAAATTTACTTCCAAAAGGATAATTCGTATATTGTATTGCGTTTTCCAACCAACAAGAATTACCTTTATTATCTGTCATTTTTACCCAAAAGCCATCTAATAGCTTGATCAAATGATTCCAAACTCCTCCCATCTCTCCGGGAGTATGTCCACCAAGATCAGGGAAGTTTCCATCTTGCGTACCTATTATGTAGGTTTTATCTCCTGCTGTCAGATAAGGATTTTTTTCTTGACCCGCTTGATTCGAGATTCCTTCCATGATTGTTTGTATCTCCTCATCTTGAGTGATACTTTCATTTGTTTGACAAGATATAAATCCCCCCAGTAAACAAATGCATAGATAAAGTGACTTTAGATATTGCGTCATATTCAAATCTTTTGTAGATAAAAGTGGAGGGGATATTATGATACCCCCTCACACTTACTATAATTAATATCCCGGATTCTGTGTCAATGTTGGTTTACCATCGACATAGCTTCTATCTATTTCAGTTAGAGGAATAGCGTAATAGCGATGGTTCTTATCAAAAACGGCTCCATTTAAATATTGGATATGTCTTTTTTCTCTTTCGACATATTTATTTAAAAAATCCTCAGCGATATCCCAACGTACCAAATCGAAGAAGAAATGACCTTCTAACGCAAGTTCCAAGCGTTCTTCAAATCGTACACGTTTTCGTAATACATCTTTACTTAGTCCTGCCCATGAATCCTTATAGATATCCACTTTATAATTGGCGGCAGCTGGACCATTGCCAAAAGGTGCTTCATCTCCTAATCTCACGTAAGATCCGTCTTTTGCCCTTTGACGAATCATATTGACATATTCTTTTGCTTTCTCAGGGTTACCAACCTCTACCTCACATTCCGCAGCCCACAATAATACTTGGGCGTATCGAATAATATTGAAATTCATTGCGTTAAATTTTGCTGTATTGTCATAAGCGTATGTAGCAAGTTGGTTTTCTAATATAATCCATTTTTTTTGGTTATAAGGACCTGCGCTGACTTGATCCCTGATCCAAGCTTTTCCCGGGTGCAATCCCCAATCATGATATGGAACGCCTCTACGACCAACGACCCAGTCTAATCTCGGATCTACAGGGGTTTCCATATCCGGTTCCCATGCCTCGCTAGATTCGATATCTTGGTCGTTTTTGAATTCATGGTCAGCGTAAGTGTCAATCATGGGTAGGCCATTTTCGTCTACTTGATAGGCATTTACTAAGTCGAAAGTAGGTTGTTGGAATCCGGCTCCACTTAAGTTTGGTTGATCTGGAGCATTGGGATAAGATAAGTCGAAACCACGTTGGCTACGATCGTAACCAGCTCCCGCTACATTTACCGCTACCTGGTTAGACCATACCACTTCTGCGTTATTGTTTTGCTCCGCATTGAAGTTATCAAAATAATTGTCAAGTAACTTATATTTTCCGCTAGTGATGACTTCGTCTAATAAAACTTTTGCTTCGCTATATTTTTGCTGGAATAAATAAGCCTTGGCCAAGAACGCTTTAGCGGCGTTTTTCGTAGGTCTTCCAGGCTCACTCTGATTATCCGGTAAAATTCCGGTAGCAAAAGAGAAGTCTTCCTCAATATTAGGCCAAATATCTTTGTCATTGGGAACTCTTCTTTGCGGATCTTCCACGTATTCATCAATATAAGGGACCATGTTCCAGATTTTTTTCGCTTCAAAATGATAATATCCTCTTAGGAAACGGGCTTCTGCTCTAATTTCCATTTCACTTTCTTCTGATAAGCCATCAATTTTATTATCATTCAGCATACGAAGTACGTCGTTGCAACGCTCAATAGCTCCATATACCAGTATCCATTTATCCCGGATACGACCATTTTCAGCAGTAGCGACATAACGCTCCATCTGTAGCAGTTCGCCTTGATCGCCGGTAGTACTTCCTTTATGGATATTTCCAGCGCACATATCTCCATAGAAGACATTATCCGGCCCACTTGTTATTCCCCAAACTCCGTTGATAAATCCGTTTAATGGACTATAGCAGGCAATAAGGAGTTTATTCACGGTACTTTCATCTGTTAATACAGACTCATTCAATTTGCCTAATGGTTGTTTATCCAAAAAATCAGAACAACCATTAAACAGGCTAACAGCCATCGTGACGGTTACCCATGTGAACGTTTTTTTCGCTATATGAAATAGATTTTTCATGTTTGTTTAATTTTAAGTATTAGAATGATAAATTGAAACCAATGGAGAATACGCGTGCTAGTGGCATATTATTCATATAATCGACACCCATATTCTTGTCATCGCCGTTCTTAACCTCGGGATCAATGTTGTTATACTTTGTCAATGTCAATAAGTTTTCCGCATTCAAATAAACACGACATTGCTGGAGTCCAATTTTCGAAAGCGTTTGTTTTGGAAGGGTATATCCTAATTCTAATTGTTTCAAACGAATATAAGAACCATCTTCAATTAAGTATGAAGAAACCTTACCTGCCTCATCATTTGGATTCAAGATATTGATCTCCGGCAGTTCCGCATTTCTGTTTTCAGGAGTCCAAGTATTCAATATACGGGTACTTTTATTGAAATAATCTCCCCAGAAATCAAGGCCATCCCTACCGCCTTTCGATGCGAAACAAATATCATTTCCTTGACTGCCTTGGATATAAAGAGACAAATCGAAGTTCTTGTAATAGAAGCGTGAACTCAAAGAGTACTCGAAATCAGGGTGAGGATTACCGATATAGGCCCTATCTTGGCTGTCTATTTTTCCGTCATTATTCACATCTCTATATTTCCAACGGCCGATTGCTTTGTCTGACTGTTCTACATGCGAGTCGACCTCGCCTTGTGTTTGGAAAATACCATCGATCACATAGCCATAGAAAGAGGAAATCGGATGACCTACTTCTGTTCTTGTATATGTGTTCGATATGAATTGATTTGAAGCTAATTTCTTTACCTCATTACGATATCCGGACAAAATGAGCCCTAATTCGTACCGGAAACCATAGTCTGTCGTATTCTGGAAATTGATATTCAATTCATATCCGTTATTTTGCATTTCACCGATATTCATAAATGGGGCACTTGCCACTCCTCCGGTAGAAGGATAAGTAATTCTTTGCAAGATGTCGGTAGTATATTTATGGTAGAAATCGAATGACAAATTCAGTTTATTATTAAAAAGACCTGCGTCGATACCAATGTTTGTTTGTGTAGTCGTCTCCCATTTAAGATCCGGATTACCAATGCTCTCCTTACTGATACCTTGAGTGACAGAGTTTGGATCTCCCGCTATAGGATAGCTGCTAGTTGAGATATTCGTATAATACATGGACGCAAATGCGTAGTTATCGATATCCTGATTTCCTGTCAAACCGTAACTGGCTCTGATTTTCAAATCACTAAGAATATCTTGCCCTTTCATGAAGTTTTCTTCCGTAAGTCTCCATGCGGCGTTTACCCCTGGGAAGTAGCCATATCTATGATTCGCACCAAAACGTGAGGACCCATCTCGACGAATAATAGCCCCTAAATAATATTTGTCTTTATATTGATAATTGACACGTGCGAACAGAGAGAACAAAGCGTATTCATTTGCGTTGCCTGTATTGTCCTTGTTGGATTCGCCAGCGTCAAGGTATCTATAATCGGGATCCTCGATAATAAAATTACTTCTATAAGCAGAGAGATTCTCTATTTTAGAACTAATGGCTTCTGTACCTAGCAAAACATTCAGATTATGTGTTTCACGAAATTTTTTCGTGAAGGTCAAAGTATTGTTCCAAACCAATTCTGATTTACGGCCTCTTGCTTCCTTTAAAGAATTCACTAGCGTATTTGCGTCTCCTTTGTTCCAATAAGTTTTTGGATTGAACTCTTTGGAGCCGCTATCCTCAACGTTTACGCCGACATTTGTCTTGAATTGGAAGTATTTCAAGAAATTGATATCCAAATACAAATTACCTAACAAGTTGAGGTTGTCATTGTAATTCTCTCTTTGATTATAAAGTTGGGCTACCGGATTCTTGGAATCACCTAAACCATTAGCTTTTGTTCCGGCCCAATTACCTTCTACGTCGTAAACCGGAATAAGCGGAGCCATACGTACGGCCTCATGGTCTGATTTGCTTCCTTTGTATTTAGAGTAAGTTGCGCTTAGGTTTGATCCTAATGTGGCGAAGCTCAAAATCTTAAATTGAGAATTGGCTCGTAAAGAGAAGCGATCATAGCCCGCCCATTTTACAAGAGCTTCTTGTTTATAATAGTTTGCGCTCAAGAAATATTTAGACCCATTGCCACCTCCTTGTGCGCTGATATCAATGTTTGTAGTCGGTGCGGGGCGATAAACTTCATCAGCCCAATTAGTTCCGATCTTATTAGCGCGCATAAATTGATTTTCCGCAGTATTATAAGTGCTGAGATCTACCTGGCCTTCCATGGCTCCTGCCGGTAGAATATAATCAGGAATGACGGGTGTAGCTCCGTTGCCATATTGGTCATGCTGTGGTGTTAACCCGGCGTTTCTCATCGCATTCCACAAGACTTCTCCATATTGTTGGGAGTTTAGCATTTCCGGCAAGTTGGTAGGAAGTTGTACACCTACGTTTACTTTTACGTCAACGGTAGGTTTTCCTTCTTTACCTTGCTTTGTCGTGATTAAGATAACCCCGTTAGCTGCTTGGGAACCATAGATAGAGGCGGAGGAAGCATCCTTCAATACTTGTACAGACTCTATACTTGAAGGATTTATTTGGGATGCGATCTCGCTTTTTGTAGGAAAACCATCAATGACATACAACGGGCTGTTATTATTCAGTGTTCCGACACCTCGAATACGGATAGCAGGAGCATCGCCAGCTACGCCGGAAGTTGTTACGGACACACCGGATAACCTACCTTGAAGAAGGTTCTGTATATTCCCGGATGATTGAATAGATAAATCCTTCGTAGATATGGAAGAGATAGATCCGGCTACGTCTTTCTTGCGTTGCGTACCATAACCGATAACAACGACATCATCCAATGCTTGTGCGTCATCCTTCATGGTAATTTGGATGTTCGTCTGCCCTTTGGTCGGGATTTCTTGTGTCTGATATCCGATATAGGAAATTTGCAAGATGGCGTTCTCGGAGACCATAAGGCTGAAATTTCCGTTAATGTCGGTGATTATACCGTTTGTGGTTCCCTTCTCCACGATATTTGCTCCAATGATAGGTTCACCAATTGCGTCTTTCACAACACCGGTAATTCTCCGGTTACTCTGTTGTGTAACAGAAGTGTTTTTTCGCATTAACATGATGTTATTACCCTCCATCGCATATGAGATGTCTGTTTGGGTAAAGACAGATGATAACACATCTGCTACGGTTTTATTTTGCGCCTCTACGGAAACCTTACGATTTAGATCTATTTCTTTGGTGTCGTACACAAAGAGATAGTCTGTTTGTTTTTCGATTTCGTTTAAGACAATTTGAGTGTTTGCATTGTTCACATGGATATTGACCCGTGTATTTTGCGAATTAACAGATGCAAACATTCCTGTGGTTGATAGAAATAGTGTTATAAAAGTTAACTTCATAACTCTTTTTGTTTGATTTTTCATACATTTGTAACTCTTGAATTTGATACTGATGATTTAAGTGCATGTGGTATTGATTCTTTCCGGGGAGTGTTGCCGCATTTCCCGGTTTTTATATACCGTTTCTTTTTTGATATTTTTTATCTCATAGGCATACATGATTTATAAGGTTAACATTCTGTTCTTACTTTATGATTATTAGATTCTTATCGTCATCTTTGATGTATGTGAATTTATGTTTTAACTGAAGTACTTTTAATACATGCTCTATTCCATCTTGAATACGAAATTTGCCGGAATAGTGATGTTTCAACAATGAGGGACGTTGGATCTCAATCGTAGTATCATAATAAAGTTCTAGTTTCTTTATTAGATCTTGGATTGATTCATTCTCAAAACAGAACAGGCCTTCTTTCCATTTAAAATAGTCGCTATTATTAATTGTAGATTTCTTGAGCATCCTATTCTCTATACTAACGATTTCATTAGGCTTGAGTTGTAATCCATTTCTTAAATTAGGGGAACTGATTTTTACACTACCCTTTAAAAGGGCGGTTTCGAACAAGGATGTGTTATGGTAAGCTTTTACATTGAACTCTGTACCTAATACTTGAACATCATGATTTTGGGTATGTACGGTAAATGGACTATTTTCATTGTGCTGGACAGAGAAGTAACCTTCGCCGTCTAATTCCACGTTTCGGGTGTTTGCGCTGAATTGTTCAGGAAATTTTAGGGTTGAGCGAGAGTTTAGCCATACATGCGTACCATCGGCTAAGGTGACCTCTGCCCGTTGTCCGGCAGGGACATGAATGGTTTGCATTTGTTTCTTGTTCGATTGTTGTATCTGCAGTTGTTTGCTTCCCCAAAAGCCGATTAGAAAGATGGCTGCGATTTTTAAGATCTCGGCCATTACCTTCCGTATGGAATAATGTACTTTCTTTACGGAATTTGTCTTATCTGTATTGGCTTGCCAGAGTGAAATGTCATATAATTTGCGTAAAACCAGAAATTCACGCATGTTTTCAGGGCTTTCGTCTAACCATGATGCTATTTTCAGTCTTTCTTTCTCTGAAACCTCTCCTTTTATGTATCGTTGTAGTAATTCCTTCATGGTATCTATTAATTTCGCTTTATAAATAATAAACGATGCTGCAAGATAGATCCCTAGTGGAAAAACGAGAAAAGTCAAGAAAAAAGAAAATAGAATAAGG
>OAVH01001301.1_pt1 | contig 14068 bp, 15 predicted proteins | sample 1495281 | NCBI WGS metagenome assembly OAVH01 (sample SAMEA2580082, study PRJEB22360) | human gut metagenome | biome: human gut; feature: human-associated habitat; material: faeces | place: Denmark | collected 2008/2010
CATTTGACATTTCCTCGTTTCTGCAAGGTTATTCCTTACACTCTTATATACGAAAGGAAATGTTGTAATTCCTAAAAAAGTTAAAATTTTTCTATTTTTGTTAAATCATGGGTAGGAATTAGATAATTTTGGAATATCTATTTGCTTTCTATTGTAAAACATGTCAACCGATCTGTAAGGATCCAATCACGTATTATAGATTATGATTCTGTAAATAAGACTGTTTCCTATTGGAATGAATGCAGTATTTTCATAATATCTTTTAAAATTCCTTTTCGAAGGACTTTTCTAGTCAAAAAAAGAAAGGGCTACACCTTTCTTTCCGCCATTGCAAAGCGATAGGACAATAAATCCTTCAGCAGACCTATAGATGCATTCATCTGATCCTCATCCATGGTCTGAATGATTTTAAAGTTTTTCAACAGCATCGCTTCATCCAGCTGATACTCTCTGCTGAGATATTTTGCCCATTTATCCGCATCCTCCATCTGCTTCATAGCAAGGACACCTTCACTGACAATTACACAGTGGAAATCACCGCGTTTTACCGGAACCGCCCATTTGATCAGCCCGGCATGACAGGAATATACACATTCATGGTCAATGCTGCGGGCATTTTCATATGTTTCCTGTGTACATTCTTCACATTTTTTTAAAGCCTTACTGCTGGATTTCAGACACTTGCAAAAATAATTTTTCTCAGAAGCACTCTGAATCACCGTATTATCATACACAACATAGCTGCGCAGACCGGTGATATTCTGATAATCCTTTAAGGCACATTTGATGATTTCTTTTGTTTCCATTATCCATACTCCCTTTTCTCTTGTTTATATAGTACAATAGTAGCATAAATCAGGAGAAAGTTCCATATTAAGGTGATAAAACATCATACTTTTGTAAACGTTTCCAGCTCCTGGAAATTCAGCCACAGGTTCGTAGCGTTCTTCCATATGTGTTCAGAATCCTGAAGCTGTTGAAAAATAGAAGTATCCTTCCAGAAATGCATTGGCACCAGCAGATCACACGATGCATATTCCAGAAATGTCTGTACGCCCTGCAACGCACGCTCCTGTAGTCTTGGATCAACAGGAACAAAGGCGACATCAATATGCATTCCCTTTAATTTCCGCATTTCCCCTACATACTGCTGCTTCATGAGCTTTGACTCCTGGGGTGTATCCTCCTTCCCCCAATCCCACCAGTTCAAATCACCGGCATGGTATATGCACACAGAGCCGCAGTGCACCAGAAAAGCAACGCCTTCATCTGTTGAGGTAAGTGTTTGTACATGCAGACAGTCAATATCGTATTCCCGATTTGCCGCTACCTGAATATGTGAATGCGCGGTATGGATATCATTAGATAAAATCCATGTAACGGCATGATTTCTCAGCTCAAAAATACGGCTGCTATAATGATCCTGATGTGCATGGCTGGCAAACACATACAACGGCTTTTGTGCCTTTAGTTCAGGTAGTTTTCCTTTATAATAATCAAACAGCAGATAACAGCTTTCCAGCTCCACCAGAAAACAGCTGTGTGTGATATATGTTATATTCATAAAAATCCCTCTTTCTCTTTTACGGCTATCATAATGCAGAACAGGACTCTTTGCAAGCAGAACACACGGCATGTTCAACTTGTAAAAGAAAACTGCATACACTATAATATTGTCAAAAGAAAGGATCTGATTATATGGAATTAAAAGAAATACAGACAAGTCAGCTTCACAATGATGCTTTTACAATGATTGGTAAGGAATGGATGCTTGTTACAGCTCAAAAGGACGGTGTTGTCAATACGATGACTGCTTCCTGGGGAGGTTTGGGAATCCTGTGGAACAAGCAAACCGCATTTGTCTTCCTGCGCCCGCAGCGTTATACGAAAGAATTTATTGACCAGGGTGAAATCTTTACACTTTCCTTTTATGATGAGACTTATCGTAAAGCGCTAACCTATCTGGGCACAGTCAGCGGTAGAGATGAAAATAAAATCGAAGCATCCGGCCTGCATACCGCCTTCGTGAATGATGCGCCATATTTTATAGAAGCAAATACGGTACTTGTATGCCGTAAGCTGTATGCGCAGGAAATGAAAGAGGAATGCTTCCTGGATCTCTCTTTAATTGATAAAAACTATCCGCAGAAGGACTACCATACTATGTATGTTGCTGAAATAGAACACGCATATCAAAAATAGTAGCACCTTCACGCGTTTCACAAAGCATTAAGCATACACATAAAGAGGATGTTCACAGGCGTGAATGTTCTCTTTTTTCAGCTTCCTCTATTTACACTGATACGTATCTTTTGAAATACTTCCTACAAATATCGTTATATGCAAAATTTTGCGGCCTGTACCTTTCTTTAAGAAAAAGAAAATGCCTGATGCCAGTCATTCCATAAGCTGTACAGTTTTCTGCATCATTTCAATATACAAATGAAAAAACGATGCCACAGGGGCATCGCATAGGAATATTACTTGTGTTCGATAATGACAACCTCTACCTTTTTCTCAGATGGATGGTAGTCATATGTGATTTTTGCCAAGCTGCTGTCACCGAGATGCTTTGTCAGCACTTCAGTGATATTCTGTGTCAGATTTCTAGTATCCTCCTCGCTATCGCAGAAGTATTCGATCTGTGTAGTGATATGTTTTCTTGCGGACACATTTTTAGAAATCTCTTCCTGTAAACGCACGGTATGTTTCATAGCTATTTCTCCTTCATATACCTTACTATATTACCACGTTTTGACCCTCAGAAAAAGTCCTAATTTTCAATATAGATCGTATACGGTGCCGCAGAATCCTGCGTGCTTTCGATTTCAATGCTTCCCTTTGTATAATCAAAGACTGCTCTATAGAGCATATCATCCTTATAGTGAACACCGACATCGTTTAGATTGTACATATCCGCCGCACTAGCCTGTGCATAGAGGTAACGCAGCAAAGTCTCCAGTTGATCCTCATTTATTCTTTTCCTGACATCAATGCGGGCATCTAATTCATATTCGCTGTTATATGAAGTCGTTAATGTATATGCAACCTGCGGCTTTTCAAGCTCCATTTCATATACACCGTAAATTTTATTATCACAGGAGGATAAGGCTGCATCATAGATAAGTGTTTCCGTATTAGAGTTTGCTGGAAGGCTCAAATACCCTACCGTTTCATCCCCCTTCATCAGGTCACTCTTTACCAGATACGGACTCGTATTTTCCACAATAACGATCTGTGCTCCCTCAACATCCCCATAATCCATGACCATACAGGTTAAGTCTACCTTCTCATTCACCTCATGCATAGAAATATTACCGCTCACAAAGCCCTGATTTTCTTCATCCCCGTAATCCGGTATGCCAGCTTCCTCATTATGAGAGTTGCTATAGCCTATCACGATCGCAATCACCGCTATGATAATCACGCCCAAAAGAAATGCGCTAAGCTTATGCACTGCAGTTACAGCATACTGATTTTTCCCTGCTCTGACATGCTCATAATAAGGGTGCCCCCCTTTTTCCATGCGCAGCCGTAGATTTTTTCCGCCCACATGGTTAAAGCGATGCTCCTTTGTTCTTCCATCGTCATCCATGCGAGCTTTTTGTTCAAATACATCCTTCTTCTTTTGTTCTTTCTTCGTACAGCCGGTATTATCAGACATGCGGTATTTTGAAGCATCATAAAGTGTATCCTCCTGTCTGGATCCGGCATAAACCTTCGTTTTCCTTCCGCAGATGGGGCAGTTTACATCATTACAAATATTTCCACAGTCTTCACAGATGCGTTTTCTCTCCATTCCATCATCCTACTTTCCATTCCCAATCACTTTCAATCCCCAGATATTGGCAGACTCCCTGTTATATACAGCTGCTTTACTATCTATAATTTTATCATATGTATGCCGTAAATCATAGAACATAGTAAAAGAAAACCGCATCCTTTTTTTGTACAGTATACGATTTTTTAACAAAAGCAGACATATGTATAAGGAAAAGCATGTAGAATTTACACAGTAAATCTGTTTTTTATATGCAATTCAGTATATAATATAGGTAAGAACTACACACGAGAGGAGAATTCATATGAAACAAGTTATGTATGGAATCGAAATTGCAGATGTAAATGATTTTGGAGGCTGGGTTGGCTATGAGCCGATTAAGGAAGATGTTGCGAAGACATTAAATCATCACATGTACCTGTTCTTCCAGAATGAATATCATATCAGTCAGTTTGCGGAAGGGCGTAAATTCGTTATCAATGTTAAGGATGATTCCCTGGAAAAGGTGATTGGAAATGCCCGTATTCTGAAGGCAATCGTTGAATACGGTACCCCGTTAAGTATGAACGGCTATGAAATCAGCGCTCCTGCATACGCAAGAAATGTTATTAAGCCGTTAAGCAGAGCAACCGGCTTTATTCCGGAAGATAAAATCTATACCTTCTCTGACGCACAGTATAAGGAAATGAAAACAGATTTCAATTTTATTTCCGATTTAATGACACGCACCTCTATAGAATCGGTAGATATCCTGTTAGGCAGTATTTCCTTTGTGAATAAGAATCTGCTGTATCATTATCCACACTACTTCATTATTGGAGACAGCCAGATCAAGGTACTGGATGACGATTATCAGATTGGCGGTTAAACGGGCTATGGCCCGTTTTATTTGAAAAGGGAGGCTTCGATATGAATCCTACAGGTAGCCGTATTTCTATTGCAGCTATGGTATTGGGTATTGTTTCCGTATCGCTCTGTATACTGGCTATGATTTTTTCGTTCTTCTGGATACTGCAAGCGATAGCTGTAGCCGCTGCTGCTCTGATATGCGGCATCCTCGCCATTATCCTGGGTGTAAAGGGCAGACAGCTGCAGTCTGTAGGCAGAGCCATTGCCGGCTTTGTTCTGGGAATCATCGGCACCAGCATTTCAGGACTTCTAGTTCTAAGTCTGCTAACCCTGTGTATTTTATTTTGAGACAGTCTTTCATGACTGCTCTTTTTTTTCATGTGCGAACATGGTAAAATCTTTATAGAAAGAAAAAGGAGAGTGCGTCTATGAAAACACGAATCGAGCATGATTCTATGGGTGAAATCGCTGTTGAGGAAGATAAATACTGGGGTGCCCAGACTCAGCGCAGCTATGAAAATTTCAAAATCGGAGACGAAAAGATTCCACTGAGCGTTATCAACGCCTTTGCTCATCTGAAGCTGGCATGTGCAAAGGTCAATCATGAGCTTGGACGGCTGGAGGAACGAAAGCTAGATATGATTGCCACTGCCTGTGATGAAATCTTGTGCGGCAGACTGGATTCCCACTTCCCGCTTGCCGTGTGGCAGACTGGAAGTGGTACACAGAGCAATATGAATGTCAATGAGGTTATCGCCAACCGCGGCAATGAGCTGGCAAGGGAAGTGCTGCTGCATCCCAATGATGATGTAAATAAGGGGCAAAGCTCCAATGATACCTTCCCCACCGCTATGCATATCGCAGCGATTGAGGCAATCCGAAAGCAGCTGCTGCCAGAGCTGGAGGAAATGATTTCAGTATGCAAGCGTCTGGAAAAGGAAAATTGCAATATCATAAAAATCGGACGTACCCATCTGCAGGATGCAACACCTCTGCGCTTTTCCCAGGAAATCAGTGGCTGGCGCGGGATGCTGGAAAACAATATCGATATGCTGCAGAAGGCAATCGATTCCCTGCGTAAGCTCGCTATCGGCGGTACTGCGGTTGGAACCGGCTTAAATGCACCACAGGGCTTTGGTGAGCGCGTATGTGAAAAGCTGAGTGAACAGCTTAACACCCAGTTTATCAGTGATCCGAATAAATTTCATGCCTTATCCGCAAAGGATGATATCTGCTTTGCTCATGGCGCAATAAAGGCACTGACGGCAAACTGTATGAAGATTGCAAACGATGTACGCTGGCTGGCAAGCGGGCCGAGATGCGGTCTGCAGGAAATCCGGATACCAGAAAATGAGCCAGGAAGCAGCATCATGCCGGGAAAGGTCAATCCAACCCAATGTGAAGCAATGACCATGGTTGCTGTACAGGTCATGGGAAATGATGCAGCTATTGGATTTGCGGCAAGCCAGGGAAATTTTGAGTTGAATGTATTTATGCCCGTCATTATTTATAACTTCCTGCAGTCTGTGACCCTGCTTAGTGACGCTCTGCGCAGCTTCCGCATCCATTGTGTAGATGGCATTCAGGCTAATCAGGAAAAAATGAAGGAGTATCTGCAGCATTCCCTGATGCTTGTGACAGCATTGAATCCGCATATCGGCTATGAAAATGCTGCAAAGACAGCAAAAAAAGCCTTTCAGGATGGAATTTCTTTAAAGGAAGCATGCGTATCCCTTGGATTCCTGCGGGAAGAGGAATTCGATGCCTATGTTATTCCTGAAAACATGGTATAGGAAAGTTCAGAGCCTTTCCTGTCTATCAGTAATCCTGCTTGTAAAATTAACAGAAAATTATCCGTACAGCTAAGCTTGTAAAATTGGCACAAAATCATCCGTACAGGTGAGCTTGTGCCTTTTTTGCATATATGAAAACGTACTGCTCTGATTTCTATCAGAAGCTGCTTTTTTAACAGCTATGCTCTGGCAAATTGCAGCGGAAATCATCTAAAGAAACGATACAGCTTCATATGCGCATACACCACAGACACTATATTTGCATTGCTGACCAACAAAAACAGCTAGAAGATGCTTAGTTTGCTGTCATGATGCTTCCTTTTTCATGCTGCTGTGCGAAAAAAAATACGGCTTTTACACCGTATTGCTTGTATTTCTCTATATGCGGGCTACACCGCTGTCCCTTGCGGCCTGTGCAACTGCCTTGGCAACCACTGCTCCCACTTCTTTATTCAATGCGCTTGGAATGATGTAATCCGCATGCAGCTCATCCTCTTTTACTAAGGAGGCAATAGCATATGCTGCCGCTACCTTCATATCCTCATTGATATCCGTTGCACGAACATCCAGAGCACCTCGGAAAATACCCGGGAAGGCCAATACATTATTGATCTGATTTGCAAAATCGCTGCGTCCTGTACCAACGACATACGCACCCGCCTTTTTCGCCTTATCCGGCATGATTTCCGGTACCGGATTTGCCATTGGCAGTACGATGGATTTTTCATTCATAGAAGCAACCATGTCCTCACTGACTACATCTGGTGCAGATACACCGATAAAAATATCACTGTTCTTCATGGCATCCGCAAGACTGCCCTTCAGCATTCCTTTATTCGTAACCTCAGCAATTTCCTTCTTGCCTTCGTTCATGCCTTCCCTTCCTTTATATACGCTTCCTCTGGAATCACAGAGAATGACATCGCCGAATTTCATGTTAAGCAGCAGCTTGGCAATGGCGATTCCTGCAGAACCTGCGCCATTGATAACGATACGCAGGCTTCCCATTTTCTTCCCTGTCAGCTTCACCGCATTTAACAAAGCCGCAGCCGTAACGATTGCAGTACCGTGCTGATCGTCATGGAATACCGGAATATCGCATAGCTCCTTCAGCTTCGCTTCAATTTCAAAGCAGCGTGGTGCCGCAATGTCCTCCAGATTGATACCGCCGAAGCTGCCGGATAATAACGCAACCGTACGGACGATTTCATCCACATCCTTGCTTTTTATACATAGCGGAATGGCATTCACACCGCCAAATTCCTTAAACAGAACACATTTTCCTTCCATGACCGGCATACCTGCCTCCGGCCCGATATCCCCCAGACCAAGAACAGCTGTTCCATCGGTAACAACAGCTACCAAATTGCCTCTTCCCGTCAGCTCGTAGCTTTTGTTGATGTCCTTTTCAATTTCCAGACAGGGAGCAGCAACTCCCGGTGTATATGCCAGACTCAGATCATCCTTGGTATTGATTTCCATCTTGGGATCGATATCCAGCTTTCCTTTCCACTCTGCATGCAGACGCAGTGCTTCTTTTGCATAATCCATCTTCGCATACCTCAACTTTCTTTTTCGTTCAGTATTATAGTATCACAAGCGAAAAAAGATATAAACAGAAAATGTAAATATTCCGCTTGGAAACTACCTCAAAAGAACAATGGATTCTTTTTTCTGCTGCCGTTATAGAACAGTGATTTCTGTCCACAATATACAGCAGGAGGAGACTTGCCATGGATAAAAAAAGAACTGCATTCGCCAACCGGATCTGTAATGAAAAAAGCTATCTGCAGACAGATTTACTGGCTGATTTACATGTCACACTGCCAAGACAGAATACCAGACTGGAGGCTGCACTGGAGGATATGTGGAAACGCAAGGTACGTCATGTCATCCTATGCGGTGATCTGACAAACAACGGATATTCCTTTCAAATGAAGCAGGTACTGACACAGCTGCAGGAATTTCCCATTCACGTCCTTGCGGCATTGGGAAATCATGATCTTTATAATATATTTTCCCGCACGCAGAACCGTATTCATCCGGAATACCGTAAGCTGCTGCCAAGACATGCGGAAAGCATCTACTTTGATCAATATGTAGAGGGCATTCATTTCTATATACTGAACAGTGAACAGCCAAGCAAGAATGATATGATTCTTTCGCATAAGCAGGTGGACTGGCTGCTCAATGGTCTGAAACAGGATGATAAAAGCAAACCGGTCTGCATTATCGCACATCAGCCTCTGCAGGATACCCATCCGCGAAGTGAGCAGCATACCGGTACCCAGCAGCAGCTTACTAAAGATATGCTGAAAGCGCTGCATCCGCATATTCTTATTATCAGCGGACATCTGCATAACAGCTTTGCACTGTGTGAGGTATTGGCTACAAATAACCTATTCCTTATCAATCTGCCCTCCTTTGTCCGTATCGAGCATGGAGATTCACAGGATCAGATCGGGTTTCATTTACGCTTCTATTCAGATTTTCTCTATTTGCGGACACGGGATTATAAAAAAGGACGCTGGATTCTATCCCATGAATATATCCTTGACATGAAAAAGCAGGAGGTCATCAGCTTTGATGCGGATCTTCTGCCATCAGAACCTTTGTAAATAAGATAAGAAAAAAAGCAAACAGGACAGCAGCAAGCCCAATAAAGAAAGTTGCCGCCAGACTGGCAAGCGGCAGAATCCAAAGCAGATTCTGTCGTTTTTGTATGAAGTAATATTGTAAAAGCAATGCAGCTGCCGGTATCAGCAGCCAGGCAAGCACCAGCAGTTCGTTCATAGACATCCCTCTTACTACAGTATATGCACTTCCCCATCGAAAACTACTGATAACAAAAAAAGACTCTCACACATTTTTGTGAAAGCCCGTTATGTTTCAGATTCCTCCTGAATCATGATTTGGGGATGCTCCAATTCATGACGCACATAAATTGTATAAGCCACTGCCTGTACGGTATTACGAATCAAATCCACCACCAGACTGCCATCATCATCACTTGGCGCATGATGTACCTTTTTGTGCGCGAAAATACATTTCAAACAGCATTCCAGCTCTGCACAAAAATAATTATACGCCTGGTCGATTGGATATTTATAAATCTGCACACGAATCAACTTACTGATTTCATCCATGCGATATACGATTTTCAAAATACAGACAACCATCAGATAAGCAACATGATTTTTTGTATATTTCTTTTTAATGGGAGGAGAAACAATCCCATGCTTCACATAGTTGTTTATCATGGTGGAGGTTACCATCTTTTCCTGATCCTTGGCGTGAAACGGCTTGAGGTATTCATTGAGCAGCGTTACCACCTGATCCATATATAAATCCATATCCGGCAGCTCCTCCCAGCGGGGACAATGAAATGCCGGTGCTTTTCTTTTCTCTATCATATTTATCACCAAGCATATCGTAGCATTCCGTCAATGAATTGTCAACTAATATATTTTACCAGTTTATATGTTTTTTGATACTAAATGATGTATATAGGAATATATTAGCTTCCTATAGCTGAAACCCTTTAAAAAGGAGCGATTTTCACAGATGCAGACAGCTGGAGGACAGTTTTTTCTTAACCAAAAGAAGCTGATACAAAAAATCAAATTCAATTTTTTGAGATTCAATCGTATAGCAATCAGACAGAAAATCACCCCCATACAGCATAAGCCTGCATGCTATTTTGCCTGTATGCAGATATGAATTTTCTGTTGTTATCTTCCTGAGCAGGTATTACAAAGCTTATGGTAAAGTGATTTCATTTACATAATTCGTTTCAAATATTTTTTTCACTTCCGCTGTGTCACTGCTTCTTCCCAATGCCCACATTAGCTTGGTGACACATGCCTCACTCGTCATATCATAGCCCTGAATCACACCATGCTGCAAAACCTTTTGCCCAGTTTGATAAATAGAGAAATCACTATATTCGTAAAGGCACTGGCTGCATACCACCACGCTGATACCGCAGGATACGATTTTCTCCAGCTCGCTGATCAGGTCGCGCCGCACAAAGTTGATTCCTCCTGCCCCAAAGGCTTCGATAACGATACCGCGGATATCCATTTCCGCCAGCTTATCAAAAAGCTGCGGGTTCATTCCCGGAATCAGTTTAATCAGTACCACATCTTTGCACAGCTCATCCTCCAAGGCAAAGGCGCCCTCTGTATGGATGAGCAGCTTTTTATTCATATGCAGTCCTCTGGCATCCACCAGTCCGCACGGCTCCAGGTTGACACTTTCAAAGGCGTCAAAATTCATCGTACGTACCTTGACAACTCGTGTTGCCAGCATGATTTTACGATTAAAGCACACATAGACTCCCTGAATATCCTCGCAAACGGCAGTAAAGGCCACACGTATATTCTCCACGCCATCACTCAGCGGATGCAGCAGCGGAAGCTGGCTTCCCGTGATTATGACAGGTATATCGAGATTGCGCAGCATAAACGAAAGAGCACCTGCCGTATAGGCCATCGTATCCGTACCATGGCTTAACACGATACCATCATATCCGTTTTTTGCCTCTGCGATCCGTCTGGCGATCAGCTGCCATTCCTCCGGCTGCATATTGCTGGAATCCAGCCGCAGTAAATCCTCACATACGATTTCAATATCATCGTGATGCTCACCAAGATAATGCAGTATTTCCTCACTGGTCAAAGACGGTACCAGGCCTTCCTCACTGGAGCTGGATGCAATCGTTCCGCCAGTTGTTAAAAATAATATCTTCTTCATCTTTTTACCTCTTTTTCCTAACCGCATATATTATACGCAGAATCCCTATATATTGAAAAGCATTATTATGAAGAATTCGCAGCTGCTGCCCGTTTTCGCCTCCTTCGACCGCATATGTTATGTAGTAAGGAGATATGCAGACCCAGCAAAGTGTTGAATGACGAGTAAGGCCACCGTACCTTTCAAGAATGAATATTCCTTATGACGATATGCTCGCAGTAAATCACATAGCTATCGTATCTTTCCTGTATAGGATGGAAAGCAGTAACGAATGATGGTCAATACACCGCTAATAAAAAGCAAGGCTTTCGATCTGGAATTATAAAATGTTTTCTGTTTTGTACATTAAACGCAGCAGGTACTATTTACAGCCATAACATACAAGAATATTGAAAGGATGCAAAAGATGGAAATAAGAATTATATTACATCCGATTTCCTTTTCCCTGTTATAATTAACTATAATAAGAACCTGTGGCAACGGTGTACCATAATATAGTACTATAATTTTTTCATTTTTTTCAATAAAAGTCTTGCGCCCTGCTCCTTCTTATGATATTATAAACAGGCATTCGCGGTTAATACTGATGGCGCGTTGGAGAAACGGTTAACTCACTTGCCTTTCACGCAAGCATTCACGGGTTCGAATCCCGTACGCGTCACCAATAAGGTAAATGAAGTCCCTTTATGATAGGGGCTTTTTTTCGTGTTCTCCGTTATATGTATATCAGTCTTCTACATACACATAAAAAGGTTTCTATATGACAAAGGCCTAGTGATTATCCTTAACCAGCAATCCTGAAAGAGTATCTATTAAATTCATAAATGCAGCCTTTCTTCCGACAGATAAACCATTATAGAACCTTATTATAATCACCCTGTGTTCTTCATCAGCTTTAACCTATCCTTATTTATAATATCCCTCTCTCTTTTGATATCATAGGTCATCATCGATATAGCCTGATATTCGGCAATGCTCAATATAAATATCTGAATTATAATCTACATAGAAATGAGGTAATTACATGATAAGCTATGAACCATTATGGAGAACATTAAAGGAAAAGCAGATTTCCCAATATACCTTAATAAATAAGTATCATGTAAGTACTGGAACACTGGATGCATTTCGTAAAGGAAGCAGTGTCACACTAAATACATTACACGATCTATGCATGATCCTTGAATGTGATATACAGGATATCGTAACATTCAGGCCTCTCTGTTGGGGGTAGGATTAAATAAAAAGAAGATTAGAATAGCTACAGCTGATAAACGTAGGATTCTAATCTTTTTACATATACAAGCATTTAAAATGCAGTGATACAGAAATCAACCATGTTTGTACGAACACTTCAATTTTCAGAAAGTATTCATACATATTTAAAGTGATACGTTTGACCCTTTAGTCCATATACCAATAACATACACCTTTACCATTTAGCTGTGACATAATATATGGTATAATAGCATGGTTATAGAGTAATAGTGAGGTAAAAATATGAATAGAATGTATCCAAAGGTCACCATTTCTGAAGAAGGAGAAAAGTGGCTGAACAACGGACAGATGTGGATGTATAGAAATAATGTGGTACACCTTGATGAAAGTATTGAAAACGGAGCACTGGTTGATATAGTAACAACGAATGACCGATATCTTGGTACTGGCTTCTTATCCAAAAACAGCCATATAACTGTTAGAATTTTATCCAAAAATAAAAGCGATGCTTTTGACAGAGCCTTTTTTAAGGAACGAATAAAATTCGCTTATGATTTTCGCAAAACACTGGAATGCAGAAATATCACAAACTGCCGCCTGATTTTCGGTGAAGCCGATCAGCTGCCTGGTCTGACCGTAGACCGCTATAATGAAATTCTTGTTGCCCAAATTAGTTCTTTCGGGCTCGATCAGCGCAAAGATATGCTGTACGAGGTACTGCTGGAGGTGCTGCATGAGGATGGTCAGGATGTCAAAGGAATATACGAACGAAACGACATTAAGGTACGCACTAAGGAAGGGCTGCCATTGGAAAAGGGCTATTGGCGTCATGCTGATTTACCAACAAAGACCATCATAAATGAGAATGGAATCAAGCTGCATGTAGATGTTGAAAAAGGACAGAAAACAGGATATTTTCTTGATCAGAAGGCAAACAGAGTACTGCTTCGCGAAATGTCACAAGGGAAACGGGTCATGGACTGCTTCTCTCATACCGGAGGCTTTGCACTGAACGCCGCTTATGGCAACGCACAACAGGTAGTTGCAGTTGATGTATCACAGACCGCTCTGGATCAGGCCTATGAAAATGCAAAATTAAATCAATTAGAGAATCGAATTTCCTTCGTAAAAGCAGATGTATTCAAGTATCTGGACGCATGTGAGGAAGGACAATTTGATATTATCGTATTGGATCCGCCTGCCTTTACGAAATCAAGAAGAACCATTGATCACGCCTATAACGGCTACAAGCGCATAAACAAGAAAGCCATGAAGCTGTTAGGCAGAGGCGGCTATCTGATTACCTGCAGCTGTTCCCGTTTTATGGAGATAGATAATTTTGAAAAAATGCTGAGAGAAGCAGCACAGGAAACCGGTGTTACTCTGAAGCAGGTTTCTGTCACACAGCAAAATCATGATCATCCAATTTTGTGGACAATGGAAGAAACCTCATATTTGAAATTTTATATCTTTCAGATTGTATAAGGGCAGCTTCTGTAAGGAAAATTATACATAGGAAAGCTGATGATTCAGGAGGAAAGAATCCACTTGCTGCTCTTTCTGATATCCGCTTTCTTTTTTAATAATGCTTCAGCAATACTACGCCATGTCAGCTTGTAAGCTATTGCCTGATGATGCAGGATTGAGATAACGAAAGCCTTATAAAAATACA
>OAVH01001308.1_pt1 | contig 13976 bp, 9 predicted proteins | sample 1495281 | NCBI WGS metagenome assembly OAVH01 (sample SAMEA2580082, study PRJEB22360) | human gut metagenome | biome: human gut; feature: human-associated habitat; material: faeces | place: Denmark | collected 2008/2010
ACTGGCCACAGCTACGATACTGGCCGGTCTTATTCTCGTTATTATGGGCTTTCTGCGCCTGGGCAGCCTGATCCGGTTTATTCCATATACCATTACAACCGGCTTTACAACCGGTATCGCAGTGACCATTTTTATCGGCCAGATCAAGGATTTCCTGGGACTTACCTTCAGGGAATCACCGGTGGAGACCATGGAGAAGCTGGGCCAGGTTATCTCCTGCATGGATACCCTGAACCTTCAGGCCCTGGCAGTGGGAGCTGTGTCACTGGCCATTCTCATTCTGTGGCCCAGGTTCTTTAAGAAGGTGCCGCCTTCATTGATTGCCGTTGCGGCTGCAGCGGTGCTGGTTAAGGGAATGGGCCTGAGGGTCAATACCATAGGGGATTTGTATACCATTTCCTCCGGCCTTCCCGCGTTCCATCTGCCGAATATCAGCTTCAGCCTGGTACAGAAGGTGATGCCGGACGCCATTACCATAGCCGTGCTGGCTGCCATTGAATCCCTGCTTTCCTGTGTGGTGGCAGACGGAATGATAGGCGGAAAGCACAACTCCAACGCAGAGCTGGTGGCCCAGGGAGTGGGCAACGCGGCCTCAGCGCTTTTCGGAGGCATTCCGGCCACAGGCGCCATCGCAAGGACAGCTGCCAACATAAAGAACGGAGGGCGCAGCCCGGTGGCCGGCATGGTCCACGCGGCGGTGCTTCTGCTGATCCTGGTATTCCTTATGCCCTATGCGGCTCTGATTCCCATGCCTGCCATAGCGGCCATCCTGTTTATGGTGGCTTACAATATGAGTGAGTGGCGGTCCTTTGCAGATGTGGTGAAGACAGCGCCCAAAAGTGACACGGCCGTGCTGGTGCTGACCTTTTTTCTCACAGTGGTGTTCGATCTGGTCATGGCCATCGGCGTGGGACTGGCCCTGGCCTGTCTGCTGTTCATGAAGCGCATGGCGGATGTGTCTGATATTTACGGATGGAAGTACGCAGAGGATTACGAGGAGAGCACGGACAGGGAGCGCATTGACTTAAAACCAGTGCCCAGGCAGGTTATGGTGTTTGAGGTGAACGGTCCCATGTTCTTTGGTGCGGCGGACAAGATTGGACAGATTCCCCTGGATTCAGACAAGAAGGTTCTGATTCTGCGGATGAGAAGCGTTCCCGCCATGGATGCAACCGCCCTGAACAGTCTTAAGAAGCTGAACGCCAGGTGCCGCAAGGCCCGCATCACCATGATTCTTTCCCATGTAAACGAACAGCCCCTGTCTGTGATGGAGAAAGCAGGATTTGATAAGGAGATAGGAAGGGAAAACATAGCGCCCCGCATCGACGATGCAATCTGCCGGGCAGGGGAAATCCTCTCAGAGGCCAATGCAGCCGATTGACAGAAACAGGCAGTCAGTATAAACTGGAACATAGTAACGGGTGACAGAATATTTCCGGTTATACAGGAATAAATTGGGAATACCAAAGAACAGGAAAGAGGACAGGGATATGAAGGTTGTGGATATGCACTGCGATACCATTGCGGAAATCTATAAGGACCATAAGAAGGGAGGCAGGCAGTCCATCCTGGAGAACCAGATGATGCTGGATTTGAAAAAGATGCAGGCAGGGGATTACGGGCTGCAGAATTTTGCCCTGTATGTCAATCTGGAACAGGCCAAGGGAAGGCCCTTTGAATTCTGCATGGAACTTCTCGATACCTTCTACCAGGAAATGGAAGCCCATGAGGATATCATAGGAATCGTCAGATCCTACGAGGATATCAGCAGAAACTGGGAGCAGGGCAGGATGTCGGCCCTTCTCACAGTGGAGGAAGGCGGGACCTGCCAGGGTAAAACGGCGTTTCTGCGGGATTTTTACCGGCTGGGTGTGCGCATGATGACCCTGACCTGGAATTTCCCCAATGAGCTGGCATTTCCCAATGCCAGGATGACAGAGGAGGACGGCACCTTCAGGATGGCGCCGGATACAGAGCATGGACTTACGGATACCGGGATTGCATTTGTGGAGGAGATGGAGCGCCTGGGAATGATCATTGATATTTCCCACCTGAATGACGCAGGCATATGGGATGTGTTCCGGCATACCAGAAAACCTTTTGTGGCCAGCCATTCCAACGCAAGGGCCATGGCTTCCCATCCAAGGAACCTGACCGATGATATGATACGCGCTCTGGCGGAACGCGGCGGCGTCATGGGCATCAATTACTGCACTGCCTTTCTGCGGGACTTCGGACCGGGGGAAGAGCAGTTAAGCCGCATATCCGACATGGTGGAGCATATGAAGCATATTCGGAAAATTGGCGGCATCGGCTGTATCGGGCTGGGTTCCGACTTTGACGGAATCAGCGGGAATCTGGAGATGGGGGATGCGGGAAAGCTCCCCATGCTGGCGCATGCCATGGAAAGGGAAGGCTTTACCCCTTTGGAAATAGAAGCTGTATTCTGTAAAAATGTGCTCCGGGTGTATAAGGAGGTCCTGTAGCGGGAAAAACTTTACACAAGTTTTACATTCCCATGAGGTGGATTTTACTTCAGTCTGGTATGCTGTTTACATAGGCTGTATGCCGGGAAAGGCGGTAGTTGGAAAATGGAACGGATTTATATTATTGAAGATGATGAAAACATCATGAATCTGTTGAAAATTGCCCTGGAGGGCTTTGGATATGCGGCGGAAGGGTTTGAAACCGCGGAGGAAGGCCTGGCCAGGATGAGGGAGGAAAAGCCGGACCTGGTAATCTTTGACTGGATGCTTCCGGGGATGGACGGCACAGAGGCCATCAAGGAGGTAAGAAATACGGAGCAGTTAAAATATGTGCCCATCATGCTCCTGACGGCCAAGGAAAAGGAGCTTGACAAGGTGGTTGGGCTGGACTGCGGGGCAGACGATTACATGGTAAAACCCTTTGGGGTTCTGGAGCTGTCGGCCCGCATCCGCAGCCTGCTGCGCAGGACCAAACGGGAGGAGGACAGGGATGTGTTGTTCTACCAGGACATCCAGGTCAACCGCAAGACCAGGGAAGTGTCAAGCGGCGGCCGGCTGGTAGAGCTTACACTGAAGGAATTTGAGCTGTTGGTTTATCTGCTGGAGAACCAGTCCAGGGTGGTGACCAGGGATGAACTGCTCAACCGCATCTGGGGTTATGAGTACGATGGAGAGACCAGAACCCTTGACATGCACATCCGCACCCTTCGCCAGAAGCTGGGAGAAGAGGGCGGTGCCTGCATTAAGACGGTCCGGGGCGTGGGCTACCGTATGGTGAGATAACATGACAGGAAACCAAGGAGGAAGACATGCGTAAAGCATTATTGGAACGTTTTATCCTGGTACTTTTGGCGGCGCTGTGTATTAACAGCGTCATCTTTTATATTGCCAGCAGCAAAATGATGTTAAAAAACTCCAAAAATGATATGACCTACACCATCAAGGCCGTGGACAGCATCCTGGATTATGACAGGGACTTAATGGAGCAGATGGAGCGCCTGGAGGCGTTTACGGACCAGGATTCCAGCAGGGTGACCCTTATAAAGTCGGATGGAACCGTTGTAACAGATTCTGACGCGGATGCCGAGTACCTGGACAACCACCAGGGACGTGAGGAGATACAGGCAGCCATGGAGCACGGGGAGGGGTATGCCAGACGCTATTCCAAAACACTGGGAAAAACCATGCTCTATGTGGCCTGCCGCTCTGAGTATTCAGACATGGTGCTCCGCCTGGCCGTGCCCTATTCCGGCATACAGGAATACCTTCCCATGCTGTTTCCGGCAGCCATTTTAAGCTTCCTTATGGCCATGGTCTGCTCCGTGGTGACCACCAGGCGCTTTGTGTCATCGGTCACCAGACCCCTGCGCGATATCTCGAAAGCCGTGATGAAGGTAAAGGGGGATTACACGGAGCTGCAGTTTGAAAGCTGCCAATACCCTGAAATCAACGTCATAGCCGGGACCATCATGAATATGTCAAAGGACGTAAAGGAATATTTAAGCCAGATTGAAAAGGAAAAACAGATTCGCCAGGAATTTTTCAGCAACGCGTCCCATGAGCTTAAGACTCCTATCACCTCCATCCAGGGCTACGCGGAGTTACTGGAGAGCGGCATGATTCAGGATGACGGCCTGAAGCTGGATTTCGCAAAGAGAATCAAGAAGGAGGCCGCTGGAATGACAGGGCTTATCAACGACATTCTGATGATATCCCGCCTGGAATCCATGGATGCCGAGGTAATGTTTTCCGATGTGAGAATCAGCGTGCTTCTCCAGGAGATCATGGACAGCCTAAAGCCGCTGGCCGCCTCCTGCCAGGTGTTTCTCCATGTGGACTGCAAGCCCCTGTGTATCCGTGCTAACCTGCAGCAGATGAAGGAGCTGTTTACCAACCTGGCCACCAATGCCATCAAGTACAACCGGCCCGGAGGCCAGGTGTGGATTACGGTGGGGGAACAGGGAGATGACATGCTGGTAAGGGTAAAGGACAACGGCGTGGGAATTCCAAAGGAAAGCCTGGACCGCATATTCGAGCGGTTCTACAGGGTGGATAAGGGCCGCAGCCGCAAACAGGGCGGTACGGGGCTGGGGCTGTCCATTGTGAAACACATCGTGAATTTTTACCATGGAACCATCCATGTGACCTCTGAGTTAGACAAGGGCACAGAGTTTACTGTCACCATTCCTCTCGATATGCATAAATAAGAATGGAAATATCTGCAAAAAACACCAGTTTTTCACTTTATTACTTTAAAATCACAGAAATTTAAAGTAATAAAATTGACGGCGCAATTTTTTTGTAGTATGATAGGAAAAGTCCTGACAGAGGACGAATTCTTATGTGGAAAGAGGAGATAGTATTATGAAAAAGACATCAAAAATCATGTCCCTGGTTTTAGCCGGCGCCATGGTTCTGTCCATGACGGCCTGCGCAGGCAATACGGCTGAAACCACGTCAGCTGCTGCCAAGACCCAGGAGACAGCAGCTGATACGGCTTCAAAGGCGGAGGAGACAACCGGGGCAGAGGCCTCAGAGAGTGAGACTGCTGCAAAGGCAGAGGGAACCACCTATAAGATTGGCGTACTCCAGCTGGTGCAGCACACCGCCCTGGACGCTGCCAATGACGGTTTCATTGCTGCTTTAGACGACGCTGGAATCGCTTACGAGGTTGACCAGCAGAATGCTTCCGGCGACCAGTCAGCCTGCCAGACAGTGGCGTCCAAGTTCGCCAATGAGAAGAAGGATTTGATTCTGGCCATCGCCACACCGGCTGCCCAGGCCATGGTGGGCGCAGTGGAAGATACCCCTGTCCTGATTACCGCAGTGACAGACCCGGCTGAATCCGGTCTGGTTGACACCAATGAAAAGCCGGGAGCAAATGTTACAGGAACCTCTGACCTGACTCCTGTGAAGGAGCAGATTGACCTGCTTAAGCAGCTGGTTCCGGAAGCCAAGACCGTGGGCGTGCTGTACTGCTCCGCAGAGTCCAACTCCAAGATCCAGGCTGACATGGCAAAGGAAGCCATTGCGGCGGCAGGCATGGAGAGTAAGGAATACACGGTATCCAGTTCCAATGAGATTCAGACCGTGGTACAGTCCATGGTAGGTGCCGTGGATGCGGTTTACGCCCCAACGGACAACGTAATCGCAGCAGGTATGGCCACAGTTGGAATGGTGGCAGGAGACAACAATCTGCCGGTTATCTGCGGCGAGGCAGGCATGGTGCAGAACGGCGGACTGGCTACATACGGCATTGATTATTACCAGCTGGGATACATGACCGGCCAGCAGGCTGTGAAAATCCTCACCGAGGGAGCGTCACCGGCTGATATGCCGATTGAGTACCTGCCGGCTGAGAAGTGCGAGCTGACAGTGAACGAGGAAACAGCCCAGACACTTGGGATTGATGTATCCGGATTAAAATAGACAGTCAGGCAGCTCAGGATGATACAGGCGGTGCTGCGGGGCAGAGACGGTGAAAACCGCTTTGGCCTGCAGCACCCTCTTTTCGGTCATCGGGCAAAATGGCGTCATCGGGCAAAATAGCGGCCATCGGATAAAATGGCGTCCGGCAAAGAAGGTAGATGGTTTGCTCAAGCTGTAAGGCTTCCGGGAACAGCGGTTTGGGCAAGCTATTTACATCATCAAATGATACAAAGGAATAGAGACGGAAAGGGAGGTAAATATAAGATATGAATTTTGCGAATCTGATGCAGGGCATGGGCCCCAATCTGTTAGATGCAGTGGGACAGGGCGTGCTCTGGGGAATCATGGTGCTGGGGGTATACATCACCTTCAAGCTTCTGGACATTGCGGATTTGACCGTAGACGGAAGCTTTGCACTGGGAGGCTGCGTCTGTGCCACGCTGATTGTGGGCAGGGGAATGAATCCGGTGGCAGCCCTGTTTATAGCCACCCTGGCAGGAATGGCGGCGGGTTGTGACAGGCATCCTTCACACGGTATTTGAGATACCTTCCATACTGGCCGGAATTCTGACCCAGATATCCCTGTGGTCCATCAACCTGTGGATTATGGGAGGAAGCAGCAACATTCCCCTTCTCAAGTCCAAGTCCATTGTGACCATGGTTTCTTCCGCCACGGGCTTTAACCAGGCCCAGGCGTCCCAGGTCATCGGCATCGCGGCAGCCATACTTATGGTTGTCGTGATGTACTGGTTCTTCGGCACGGAGATAGGCAGCGCCCTGAGGGCAACGGGAAATAACGAGGACATGATCCGCGCCCTGGGGGTCAATACCAAGTGGACCAAGCTGCTGGCACTGATGCTCAGCAACGGTCTGGTGGGCATGTCCGGCGCCCTGGTGTGCCAGGGGCAGAAGTACGCGGATATCCAGATGGGTACCGGAGCCATTGTTATTGGACTGGCAGCCATTGTCATCGGGGAGGTGCTCTTTGGCTGGTTCCGCAACTTTGCCCTTAAGCTGTCAGCGGCAGTCATCGGCTCCGTGATCTATTTTGTCATCCGGGCCTTTGTCATTAAGATGGGCATGAATCCGAATTATATGAAGCTTTTATCCGCCATTGTGGTTACCCTGGCTCTCTGTATCCCGGTAGCTGCCAATAAATGGAGGACCTACAAGGAATACTCGGAAGGGGGGAATGTATAATGCTGATCATGACCAATGTGCGCAAAACATTCAACAAAGGCACCATCAATGAGAAGAAGGCATTAAACGGCATTGACCTGACCCTGAACGACGGGGATTTTGTGACGGTCATCGGGGGAAACGGAGCGGGCAAGTCCACCATGCTCAACATGATAGCCGGCGTGTACCCCATTGATTCCGGAAAGATTGAGATTGACGGTGTGAATATATCCAGGCAGCCCGAATACAAGCGGGCCAAATACATTGGCCGGGTGTTCCAGGACCCTATGAAGGGCACGGCGGCCGGCATGGAAATACAGGAAAATATGGCCCTGGCTTTCAGAAGGGGCCAGAAAAGAGGGCTGGGATGGGGAATCAGGGCCAATGAGAAAGACTATTACCACGACCTGCTGACCAGGCTGGGACTGGGCCTTCAGAACCGCATGAGCAGTAAGGTGGGACTGCTCTCAGGCGGCCAGAGACAGGCCCTTACCCTTCTCATGGCAACACTGCAAAAGCCCAAGCTTCTCCTGCTGGATGAGCACACGGCAGCCCTGGACCCGCAGACGGCCAGGAAGGTGCTGGACCTGACTAATGAGATGGTGACGGAGCAGAACCTGACAGCTCTTATGGTGACCCATAATATGAAGGACGCTATCCAGATAGGAAACCGGCTTATCATGATGAATGACGGGCGGATTATCTATGACGTATCCGGCAGGGAAAAGCAGAACCTGACCGTAGAGGACCTTCTTGCCAAGTTTGCAGAGGCCAGCGGGGGACAGTTTGCCAATGACCGCATGCTGCTCTCAAAGTAATCCCTATCAGGCGGTAAAATTGCCGGTTTCCGGGGCATTTCATGTAAATACTTCGGGGACCGGCAAAATTTAAGAAATTTTTCACATTTTCGAGTCTGTTTTTATGATATACTTAACGTCATATGAGCTTTTATGGCGAATAATGAGTTGGAGATTATAGAATCATGCTTGAACATAAGGATTATCTATCGAGCCTGAACAAGGCCAGAAAAAAACGGAATCAACGTCTGGACCCCAGATACCTGGTGCTTCTGCTGGCTGCCATCGCAGCAGTGGGAATCATTGTGCTGGGAGTAAAGTCAGTCAAGAAGCCGGTATCCGGCAAAGCAGCGGGACCGGCCCCCACGGGACAGGTGGGAAACGCCACCCCGGCCCAGGCAGATCCGGCCGGTGTTTCCCCGGAGGAGGAAGCAGCTCAGAAGGAAGCCCAGGAGATTGACAATGTAATCAGCTCCTACAGCAATCTGGGTATCGTGCAGGTGTCCGGCTACCTCAACATAAGGGAGACTCCAAGCACTGACGGCAAGATCATAGGTAAGCTGTCAGGAGACGGAGCCTGCGAGATTCTGGCGACGGAAGGGGACTGGTCCCACATCACCTCCGGCGGGGTGGAGGGCTACATCAGCAACCAGTACCTTCTGACCGGAGACGAAGCCAGGGAAAAGGCAAAGGAGCTTGTTAAGCTGCGTGCCACGGTGACGGCGGACAACCTGAACATCCGTCAGGCCCCTGCCCTGGATCCGGGAAATGTTATCGGACAGGCCTTAAAGGGAGAGCGCTACGTGGTCAAGGGACTGGAGGACGGCTGGATTCAGATAGAGGAGGGATATATTTCCTCTGAATATGCTGAGGTGGCCTATTCCCTGAACGAAGGACGTAAAATGGATATGAAGGCCATGGCCATCAACCAGTATGACAATCTGGTGATTTCCAAGGTGAACAACTACCTGAACGTGCGCCAGGAGCCAAAGTCAGACGGCAAGATTATAGGTAAGATGACCAGCAAGGCGGCAGGCGAGATCCTGGAGACCCTGGACGGCTGGTATAAGATTAAGTCAGGCCCCATCATCGGTTATATCTCGGCAGACCCCCAGTACACGGCCACAGGCCAGGAGGCAAAGGATATAGCCATGCAGAACGCCACCCTCAAGGCGGTTATCAACACAGACGTGCTGAATGTACGCACGGAGCCCAATACGGAGGCCAAAATCTGGACCCAGATTGTAAAGGACGAGCGTTATCCGGTTGTGGCTCAGTTAGACGGCTGGGTGGAGATTGATCTGGATTCCGTGGATGAAGAGGACGGAAGCAAGGTGGATAAGGCGTTTATTTCCACCAGGGACAACAACGTGGAGGTGCGCTACGCGCTGAACGAGGCCATCAAGTTCTCACCTGCTGAGGTGGCGGCCAACAACGCGGCGTCCAGGCGTTCCAAAGTGGTGAATTACGCCCTTCAGTTTGTGGGCAACCCCTATGTATGGGGCGGAACCAGCCTGACTAAGGGTGTGGACTGTTCCGGATTCACCATGCAGGTCATGAAACAGTTCGATGTGTCCCTTCCACATTATTCCGGCTCCCAGGCCAAGATGGGCAAGGCGGTTACCTCCGGCAACATGCGTCCCGGCGATTTGATATTCTACGCGGGCAGCGGCGGACAGGTAAACCATGTAGCCATCTACATCGGCAACGGCCAGGTAGTCCATGCGGCCAGCCGTAAGAGCGGTATCAAGATTTCCACCTGGAATTACAGGTCGCCGGTTGCTATCAGGAATGTGTTGGGCGACTAGATTAAAAAAATGGTATTTTATTCAGAAAGCCGGTCAGCAGTCTCTGCTGGCCGGTTATTTTTGCGCGAAACTCTGTAAAAGACAGCGCATATTTTATGGTTCACGGTGCAGACTATCCTTAATTGATGAATGTTCACGAAAGGGTGGTCTGATTATGGGACAAGGAAAAAACAACAGGAAAAAAAGAGACAGTCAGGCGGAAAACGGAAACGGACAGGTACGCCAGCAGGACGATGAAGCCAAAAAGCTTGAAAAGGAAATAGAAGAAAAGGAAGACAATAAGCTGGAGGAGTATGGCCAGGTCATTCTGGAGGACAACCGCAGGCAGAGGAAAATCCATCTCATCACGATCATTGGGGAGGTGGAGGGACATGAGAATTCCTCCGGGAGCAGCAAAACCACAAAATACGACCATATACTGCCGAAGCTGGCTGAAATAGAGGATGACGACAGTGTGGACGGACTTCTGGTGCTGCTTAACACTTCGGGAGGGGATGTGGACGCGGGTCTTGCCATCGCGGAAATGATTGCGTCCCTCAGTCTTCCCACCGTATCGCTTGTGTTAGGCGGAAGCCACTCCATCGGGGTTCCCCTGGCCGTGTCCACAAATTATTCCTTCATCGTGCCGTCCGGCACCATGATGATCCATCCGGTGCGGATGACGGGGATGGTTATAGGCACATCCCAGACCTACGAGTATTTTGAAATGATACAGGACCGCATACTCACGTTTGTATCAAACCATGCCGATATCGCCTATGACCAGCTGAGGGAGCTGATGCATAATACAAAGATGCTGACCAGGGACCTGGGCACTGTTCTGGTGGGAACCCAGGCCGTGGAGGCGGGACTTATCAACCAGGTGGGAGGCATCAAGGAAGCCCTTGGAAAGCTTTATGCCATGATTGATGATCGGGAACGCAGGCGGTAGATTCCGTCTTTTGAAACAATCCACTTGAATTTTAACCTCAAATATAGCATAATATAAGTTAACTGTATAAATGAGACAGCCTGCTGTGGGAATGGGAGGCTGATACGGTATGACAACTTGTAAGAGAATGACAGGAGGCTGTATCAAGTGGCTGAAACAACAAAACGACAGCAGAGTGGGAACAGAAAACCGGGAAGGCCAAAGGGAAGCACGTCCAAAAAGACAGGCACTTCCTCCAAAAGCCGCGGGACATCCGGAAAAAAGGCCTATGAACAGGATAATACGGAATTCATGAGAGCAGAAGTGGTCATCATCTGCTCTTTTGCTGTTGCCATTCTTTTATTTCTGAGCAATTTCAAGCTGTGCGGCGTGGTGGGCGATGTGCTGCGCGGAGTACAGCTGGGAATATTTGGAATGGTGGGATATCTATTCCCCATACTGATATTTGTGGGCACCTGTTTCCATCTGTCCAATCAGGGAAACATCCATGCTGCCATGAAGCTGGCAGCCGTGGCAGGGGCTGTGATTACGGTCTGCGGGCTGCTGCAGCTGGCCTTCGGTACGGTTCCGGCCGGCGCGAAGTGGATGGAATATTATAAGCAGTCCCCCCTGACCGGTACGGGCGGCGGATGGCTGGGAGGCGTCCTTACCTCCTTCCTTACCATCGGACTGGGGAAGCCGGGAACCTTTCTGGTTCTGGTGGTCCTGTTCATCATCTGCATGGTATGCATCACGGAGCGCTCTTTTGTGTCTGCTGTGAAGCGGGGAGGGGACAAGGCTTACCAGTATGCCAGAGAGGATATGGACCGGCGCAGGGAGCTTCACGCCATACGGGAGGAGGAGCGCAGGCGCATCCGCGAGGAACAGAGGGTGAGGGGCGTTAATCTGAATGCCACCAGGCTGATGACACCTGAGGAAGAGGATTATGACGAGGAGGCATTTGACCGTGAGTTTGGAGCGGATCTGGAGGAAATGCCGGAAATGCCTGAAATGCCCGATACATACGAGAAGGACTGGGGCCCGGCCCAGACAGCCGGCGCAAAGGACAGCCTGCCGCCGGATGAGTTTGTGGGCAGGTTTGACCCGCCTTTGGAGCCGGGGACCGATGCCGGGGATTCCTACGACACGGATGAACTGGGGGCCCTGGCCAGGTCTATAGAGGGCCACAGCCGTTTGGGACGCCGGGAAGAAGCGCCGGTGGTCACCGGCATTCTTGTGGAGGACGAGTATGGGACACATGATGGGGAGGACTATGACACCATCCATGTGAAGAAGGATTTAAAGACCCTGGAGGAGATGGAGTTTCATGTCAGGTCCTCTGCGGACAGGGACGAGAATCCTGTAAACGGTTATGACCATGACCGGGGCCGTGAGGATACGGTTCCCTGGGAAGAAGAATATGGGACATCTGGGGATATGGCAGAAGGAGCTGCCTTGTCTGCTGAAAGCGCGGGTACGGCCGGCCTTCACGGGACAGGACTGCACGGAGCCGCAGACCATGAGGCGGGAATTCCTGAAACGGATGTTCCGGAAACAGATATCTATGAGACAGACCCGTCGGAACAGGGTATCAATTATGACAGCATATTTGTGCCGGAGGAGCCCAAGCGGGTGGTTACGGCATCAGGCAAGGTTATAGAGACTGAGACAGAACTTCTCCAGAAAAAGATTGAGAAGAAGCGGGAGGAGGCCGGACAGACCGATTCCAATATGGCGGTGGCCCAGGAAATCAAGGAAAAGGAAGAGGCAGTAAAGAAGGAATATGTGTTCCCGCCTACTACCCTGCTTAAGAAGGGGGCTAAGAATGCCGGTTCCTTTTCTGGGGATGAGTATAAGGCCACGGCCATTAAGCTGCAGCAGACTCTCCATAACTTTGGTGTTGGGGTGACGGTTACAAATATCAGCTGCGGTCCTGCTGTGACCCGGTATGAGCTTTTGCCGGAGCAGGGCGTGAAGGTCAGCAAGATAGTGGGGCTGACCGACGATATCAAGCTGAGTCTGGCTGCGGCGGATATCCGTATTGAGGCGCCCATTCCCGGCAAGTCGGCGGTGGGAATCGAGGTGCCCAACAAAGAGAACAACATGGTATACCTGAGGGATTTGCTGGAAGCGGAATCGTTTAAGAACCATAAGTCACGTCTGGCCTTTGCCGTGGGCAAGGATATCGGCGGACAGGTGGTGGTGACGGACATCGGAAAGATGCCCCATCTGCTTATTGCAGGCGCCACTGGTTCCGGTAAATCGGTGTGTATCAATACCCTGATTATGAGCATCATTTTCAAGTCCAAACCAGAGGATGTGAAGATGATTATGGTGGACCCCAAGGTGGTGGAGCTCAGTGTCTATAACGGAATCCCCCATCTGCTTATCCCGGTGGTGACAGACCCCAAGAAGGCCTCAGGGGCACTGAACTGGGCTGTGGCCGAGATGACGGACCGCTATAAGAAGTTTGCGGAGTGCAATGTCAGGGATTTAAAGGGCTACAATGAAAGAGTTGAAAAGATAAAGGATATAGAGGATGACAAAAAGCCGGTGAAGATGCCCCAGATTGTCATTATCATCGACGAGCTGGCAGACCTTATGATGGTGGCTCCGGGAGAAGTGGAGGATGCTATCTGCCGTCTGGCCCAGCTGGCCCGTGCTGCGGGAATCCATCTGGTCATTGCAACCCAGAGGCCGTCGGTCAATGTCATCACCGGACTGATTAAGGCCAATGTGCCGTCCAGAATTGCTTTTGCCGTGTCTTCAGGCGTGGACTCCAGGACCATTATTGATATGAACGGGGCCGAGAAGCTGCTGGGAAAGGGCGACATGCTCTTTTATCCGGCTGGATTCCCCAAACCCCAGCGTGTACAGGGCGCCTTTGTGTCCGATGAGGAAGTGGGCCGGGTGGTGGAATTCCTGACAGAACAGGGCATGGTGGCGGAATATAATCCGGAAGTGGAGAGCCGTGTCTCTTCCCCGTCCATGGACGGAGGAAGCGGGGCTTCTGAACGGGATGAGTACTTTGTCCAGGCTGGCAGGTTTATCATTGAAAAAGAAAAGGCATCCATCGGCATGCTCCAGAGGATGTTTAAGATTGGCTTCAACCGGGCTGCCCGGATTATGGACCAGCTGGCGGAAGCAGGGGTAGTGGGCGAGGAAGAGGGTACCAAGCCCAGGAAAGTGCTTATGAGCATGGAAGAATTTGAGGAACTGCTGGAGCAGGGGTATTAGAAACTGTTCCCTGAAAGCGCGGCGCATGCGGGCCGGAGCAGGGGAACAGGGGTGTATGGGGAAACAAGAGCAGCGGCTGCCGGCAAGGGCAGCAGCGGCCGGTGCTTTTGAATAAAACGTTGACGGACCT
>OAVH01001309.1_pt1 | contig 13967 bp, 10 predicted proteins | sample 1495281 | NCBI WGS metagenome assembly OAVH01 (sample SAMEA2580082, study PRJEB22360) | human gut metagenome | biome: human gut; feature: human-associated habitat; material: faeces | place: Denmark | collected 2008/2010
TTAAACCTTTCCCATAATAACCTTACATTTTCTCTTAGTTCATCTGAAAATTCGTCCAAATCATCAAAAATAATCACTCCGTCCTGTAAAAAACGGACCAAATCAAACATCATGTTTCCTTTATTAAGTTCTATACATACACCCGGTGTTTTCTTATCCGCTTTGATACGCTTTTCCATTTCCCAAAACTTTGTTGAGGCACGCTCATCACTGCTTAAATAAGTGATATAATCCTTAATAAGCCTTTCCATATAATTTCCTGCTAGCCGGAAACTTTTTCCCTATAAAGCCTCCAATCACTTTTTGATGGTTCCATAAAAGAACTCCTCCTCTTCTATTTTCCACTTCGATTCAGCTTCATACAGTTCTCACAATATGTTGCGGCTGTGAAAAAGATTCCCGAAAGGCACAGTTTGATTTTGGCAGAGCCATTATAATTCTCCGTTATAAACGCTTACTCAATCACTTTCCAATAACCAGTCTTTTTAGAACCAACTCTTTCTACATATCCATTTTTCTTCAAGAATGTGAGATTATTTTCCACCGCTGTTTCACTAATCCCCAGTATGTGATGCAATTCATTGGTAGTAATATTCGGATTTTCTCTCATTTCTGTTACGATTCTTTGTCTTCTTGAATTTAATCCTTTTTTATCCCCAACTTTTTTCCCAACCTTATTCCCAGCTTTTTTTATTCGCTGAAGCGGGATTGTAACAACAATTGAGTTTTCTCTAAAAGTAAATGCTCCCTTTCCGTATGTTTCAATAATCTCAGGCACACCACGACCTGATTTTTCACTAATATGAAGCTGCAGAAAGATTTCTGATAACTTTTCATTTACAGGAATCGATTTCCCTAAGAAAAAGCCTTCCATAGTCTGTGCCGGCGCCAATGTTCCTCTTGATAAGATTTCAATCCTATCTGAGAATACAGAAATCATTGGCTCATTTCCACTTATCCAAAGATTATGCAAAATGGCATTTATGATTGCCTCTCTAAAGGCTTTGTTATCGAACAGTGGTGTTTCCGGACGTTTTACTACACGCTCACTCTCATCTGTCTGAATCAAATTCAATACATCGTATACCTTAAAACATCCTCTAAACTATAGAGCAAACAATCCTCCCCAACATATATCCACAGAATTCCCCCGCGGCATTCTCCTCTATCCACATTTTTTTCTCCCCGGAATAGCATTCCAGGGCTTCCAGAATCAGGCCGGTATATTTTTCATCCACATTCCTTCCTCCCCATTCCCCTCCAGCTTTCTTGGAGAGGACCAATCCTTCCTCCGCATACCCCAGCACACGGCACAGATTGAGGATTACATAAATCGGATTTTCACGGATGTCCTCTCTGGCGGATGCAATATCATTCATGATACTCTCAAAATACATCTCCCTTGGCACCTCACCGAAAACCTCCGAAACGGCCGCTCCCCACAGGCATATTCCATAATGGCGGATAATCATGAAATGCCCGGCCAGATCCGGATCTGTCCCCTTCATATTCCGCACATAATCCCCGGGATTTTCCTGAAACCATTTTAAATGCATGGGAGAAAAATGCAGTTCAAAGGGAATGGGATGCACCACCTTTTCACAGCAGCTGCGTTTCACTACGCTCATTTCAATCCCTTTTTCCGGCGCCAGCTCATTCAGCCTGACCGTCTGTTCCATAAGCTGTAGCTTCTGTTCTTCTGTCGGCGCTTCCTCCGTTACGATAATCAGATCAATATCGCTCTTATCCGGATTAAAGCATCCCATGGCAAGGGAGCCGTGCAGATACACTCCCGTCAGATTCTCCCCAAATATTTTCCGGCTTTCCTCTGTAAGCCTGTCCGTTATCAATTGATAATCCATTTTAACTCCTGTCCGCATGCTCCGCACGCCTGCTGCCTTTTTCGGGCCTTCAGAAATACCCGCTTATTTTGCTTCCTCTTTCCCATTCCCATAGATTCCATAAAGCCCGTCCACATACCTGCTCACATTCCTGTCATACTCCGGATAGGAATACCCCCACACCGCCGCACATTCCAGCGCTGTTTTCCGAAACAAGGCATGGCAGGTGAACAGAGCCTTCCACATATTTTCATAGGAATCCTCCCTGTAAGTGCTCATCAGCATGTCCCATGTTTCCTCCGCCAGATACCGGCTGATAAATTTATAATTCTTTCCCACGCTGAAACCAAAACCATATTCCATGCCCACCTTCCAGGAAAGCATTCGCAGCAGTTCATTCCGCAACAGATGCAGATGGTCAATGGCGTATAAAATTTCTCCCCGGCACAGACCCTTGGCAACATAAATTGTCAGGTTCCAGAACTCATTGCAGCAATCGTCAAAGCTGCGCGGACCTGGTTTTTTCAGCCAGTACTCCCGATCGGAGGGAATTATTTTTTCAGGCACCCTGCCGTCCTTATCAAGCAGGATGGTCCGAAGCCCGTCCCCCTGCAGATAATCATGAATTTGCTTCGTCTCCAGCAGCGTCAGATCCATTTTATTATAATCGTCAAACAGAATCAGATAGGAATAACCTTCCTCCTCTGCCGGAAAAAGCTCCATATCCTCCGGCTTCTGCATCATGACGATATCCCCGAAAAAAGAAAGCCAGCCGTCATTTTCCGTAAATGCACCGATATCGTCCACAAAATATGTAATGTCAAAGTCCTGAAAGGAATCAACGGGGATATTTTTGTTCACCCTTGAACCTTCCATGCCCACCATGCGGATATGCTCGTTTTCCCGGGCAAATGTTAAAACCAATTCCATAAATTCTTCCGGCGTCCTCATATTTTCTTCCTTTCTTCCATGCTTGTTTTTTTATATCCTGCAGGCAGCGCTAGGTTTTCCGTTTTCCTTCCCGGACTCCGGGGCCTGCTCTTTTTTCCCGGGCGAAGCTACCGTATTCTCACCTTCCAGTCTTCCCCGTCCACAATGTATTGAAATTCCGTCAGCTTATCATCCTCCATCACATTCAGCAGCTGGTCAAAATCCCCCACCGTTTGACAGGCGGCCAGCTTTTCCCTGTCCACCCATTCCATATTCCCTTCTTCGGAAGAAACGACCTCTCCCTCAAATTGATCCGTTTTAAACAGAAATACCAGATAACGGCCGTTTTCTATGGGAAACTGCTTAACTCCGCACAGCTGCGGCCGCAGGACGGTAAGCCCTGTCTCCTCCTTCATTTCACGGATAACGGCATCCACAATGGATTCCCCTTCCTCCACATGGCCTCCAGGCAGCGTATAGCCCTTCCAGTCCTCTTTGACCCGGTTCTGCAGTAAAATCCTGTTTTCCCGGTATATCAGACAGATAACCGTCAGCTCTATATTTTCAGTCCTTGCCATATTTGAATCCTCCTGTAAATGTCAAACACACTTTCCTTTAGAATAGCACGGCCATTTTCCCTGTGCAAACGAATTAGTATATTCATTGTAACTGTTCAGCAGGTCTGTGCAGTAAACGCGTTTATCCTGGTAAATGCGCAGACCTGCTGAACAGTTACTATTCGTTTTCCAAAAAATCTGGTATACTGAATTTATTCTGAAGATCCTGGCTGCCCGGGCTGATGCCGGATGCATTTTTCTGCGTTCTTCCGCCCTTTACCGGATTTTTTCCAGCTAAACCAACGGTAGAATTGCAGATTCGCCTGTAAATCGGTTTCTTTCAGCCTTCAGATATATTATCCTGTAAGCAAAGGTATGTCGGTACAACAGAAAGGGCACACGCTGAAATGAATAATGAAAAAATGGGGAAGTTCATATGTGATATGAGAAAGTCGCAAAAACTGACACAAAAGGAGCTTGCGGAGAAACTGAAAATAACGGATAAGGCAGTCTCCAAATGGGAGCGGGGAATCAGCTGCCCTGATATTTCACTTCTGGTTCCGCTGGCGCAGGCCCTGGGCGTAACCACCAGCGAATTATTAAATGGGGAAAAGGGAGTGCAGCCGGAAAAAACAAAGGATGCCATCGTGGAGGAAACGCTGCTCTATTCCAGCAAAAGCACTACCCAGAAGCTTGAACGCGTAAAAAATATTGTTTTTTCCTTATTATCCTCGGCAATCATACTGACTGCGGTGATATGCATGATCTGCGATTTCTGCATTGCAGGACGCCTGAACTGGTCCCTTATCGTATTAGCTTCGCTTTTGTTCAGCTGGCTTCTGCTGCTGCCGCTGTTGAAAGCCCGCGGCAGGATTATTGTTAAATTTCTTGCCCTGCTGAGCGTTGCGGTTTTTCCTTATCTGTTCATACTGAGCCGACTTGTGGAGGCGCCGATGCTGTTTCGTATGGGCGCTTGTATTTCCCTGATTTCCCTTATTGGTATCTGGTGTATTTATGCATCCTTTGTAAAAATATCCAGCCGGAAAATCCGGGCGGCCGGAATCGTGCTTCTGATCATTATCCCGATGATGTGGGGGATTAATTCCAGCGTGGCTTACTTTCTCCGGCAGCCGCTGGACAGCTCTACGAAATTTGTTGACAGTCTGATGACCGTACTGCTGATAATTTCCGCAGGAATCTGCTTTTGGAAGGGCTTCTCAGTGCAGGACGGGAAATAAAAACACATACATAACTTTTTGAGCGGGCACGCCGGTATCCACCGACGCTGCCCGCTCAATTTATTTCCGTAAGCAACGAGCCATGCAGCCATGCCCGGCATGGACATCTGGCGACTGCCGCGAGGTCAAAGACCCCGTTGCCTGCAGCAGGGTCTTTGATTTCCCTGATAGCTTACTGCCTTTATCAAAGCATCAGCTGAAACGCTTCTGCATTCACTTTCTTAAGCCCGTTCACATCCAGATTCTGAAGCACTTGATCTCAAACGGCCCGAAGTCAGCGCAGATTGCACTGCCGTCCGTTTTTTCCTCATATTCCTCCAGCAGATTGCAGGCTGCATACGCTTTCACGGAATAATCGGAGGTCAGCTCCACATGCGCCCTGCCGCCGGCACATTCATGCATGTGAACCACATAGCCATCCCCGTCCTCCGCCAGCTTGACGGCGTCGATAAGCACGGTGCCGCAGTTTTTCTTAAGGAACTGCCCTGCCTGTTTTTTCACGGCTCCCGGAACACACAATGCGGGCTGGTTCAGCAGAATGCCCTGGGTGACAGTCTCCTTTCCCAGACTGCCTTTATGAGGCAGCAGCGCATAGGTGAAGAAATGCTCGCCCATATCTGCCTCCGTATCCGGGGATTTTGCGCTCTTCAGCAGAGAAAGGCCCATGACGTTGTCCCGGATTCCATAGCCGTACTTGCAGTCATTGAGCAGGCTGACGCCGTAATCCGACTCCGACAGATCCGCCCATTTATGGCCGCATACCTCAAACCTTGCCCAATCCCAGCTGGTATTCCAGTGCGTAGGACGTTCCACAAAGCCGAACTGGATATCATAGGAAGCCTTTGTGGAGCGGATGTCCACCTCAAATAAGGTTTTTAACAGCCGGTGATCCTCATGCCAGTCGGCTTTGGTTGCAAAATCAATCCGTCTGTTGCCGGAATATACCATAAGCTCCTGCTCGATCAATGAAGCGCGGTAACGGTAAACAAAACTGATTTTCATGCGCAGCGGCCCATCCTCCGTACAGCGGATCTCGCAGGCCGGAATATCCTCGAATTTTTGTCCATAGAAAATATCAATATCCCAGGCGTCATAATTCATGGGCTTATCTTCGTAAATGCGAAGCACATTTCCCCTGCCCTTTAAAACCTGTCTCCCATTTTCCTTATCCCACAGGCTGGTAAACGCGCCGCTCTCATCCCACTTAATGCTGTAAAAAGGGGTATCCAGGCAGCGGCCTTCCAAATCCAGGGCAAAGGGGCTGTCCGTTTCCGGCTGCTTTTCTTCCGTAAAATGAACCTCAGTAAGACCAAGCGGCTTCACCCCGGCCTCCACCAGCCAGCCATCGGAGACCTTCTGGGCCGGCAGGCATTTTCCCTCCTCGTCCGTGAAGGAGCCGTCCCTGCTTTCCGGTATCAGCACCGCTTCCCGACAAACGGTGTCCGCAAACCGCAGCAGGCTGTAGCTGTTATGGCTGTAACTGCCATTATTGCGACTGCTTTCATCCCTGTAACTGCCATGGCCGCTGCCATCCCCATCTTCGTATAAGGCTTCAAACGCTTCCTTTTCCATAGCGTCCACTTCGCGCCACAGCGCTTCATATTCCTTCCGTGTATCCTCATAAACCTCATGGATGGAAGAACCGGGAATGATATCATGGAACTGATCCCGCAGGACGGTTTCCCAGCAGTCATGAATCCGCTGCGCCGGGTAAGCCCCGCCCGCCAGGCGGGAAAGCACCGACAGCCATTCCAGCTGACCCAGGGCGTTTTCCAGCTTGCGGTTGTTACGTTTGTTCCTCGCCTGGGAGGTATAAGTCCCCCGGTGATATTCCAGGTAAAGCTCTCCGTCCCAAAGGGGCACATAGCGATCCGTATTTTCCACATTCTCATGGATTTTTTCAAAAAATTCCTGGGCATTGGCCGTTTTGATCCGAGGCATGCCGGGAATACGGTTAATGGCCCGGATGTTTTCAATCATGCCCCTGGTGGTGCCGCCGCCTCCGTCCCCGTGTCCGTAGGAAATCAGCACTTCGTGGCTTAATTCCTTATTCTTGAACTTCCGCCAGGTTCCCATAATCGTTTCCGGCGTAATCTCCCCGTTATAGGTAGAACCTCTCCCCGTTACCGACATGCCGGGAGCGGGCACATCGATGAAATAGGTCAGCATTTCCGTCCCGTCAATGCCGCGCCAGCGGAACAGGTCGTTGGGAACGGTGTTGAACTGGTTCCAGCTGATTTTCGTGGTCATAAAGGTATCCAGGCCGCAAAGCTTCATGATCTGAGGCAGCGCCCAGCTGTAGCCGAACACATCCGGCAGCCAGAGGAACCGGCATTTTTTCCCGAACTCCTCCTCAATAAAACGGATACCATATAAAAATTGACGCGCAAGGCTCTCGCCGGAGGTCACATTACAGTCCGCCTCCAGCCACATGCCGCCATCCGCCTCCCAGCGTCCTTCCTGCACTCGCTGTTTGATTCCTTCGTAAATTTCGGGACTGTCTTTTTTCAGAAATTTATATAATTGGGGCTGAGTCTGCAGGAAATGATATTCCGGGTATTCCTCCATTAGCCGAAGCACTGTGGCAAAGGAGCGCTGGGCTTTTTCACGGGTGTGCTTCAACCGCCACAGCCATGATACGTCAATATGGGTATGACCCGTGGCATAAACCGTTACCGCGTTGTTTTTGGGCATTCCATCCAGCGCTGCGCTGAAAAATGCAAGCGCTTCCTTTCCGGTTTCCGGCAGCCTGTCCGCATCCCAGTCCAGAATGGAAAGCGTTCTGTCAAGCGCTTTCACAAGCTCCGTCCGATCCGTGCTGTCCTCCGGCAGATAGGCCAGGCTTTCGGCCGCTGCGGACAACAGGTAATAAAGCTCATCCAGTTTTTCATCCAGACAACCGATTTGCGCCTCCGCAATCCTGTGATACTGAAGCCGTACAGGGCCGCCGCCCTCCAGGCCTGACCACACCAGGAACGTCATCAGGACCGTCTGGCCCGCAAAAGGAGTGAGCATCACCTCCCTGTGATTCGTATCCACCCCCTGATAAGGATGGCCGTTTATGTACAGGAGAGACTCAAAACCGCTGTTTCCGCCGCCTCCCGTTCTTCCGAAATTAAAATATCCCATAACCTTACAGCCAGGCTTCAAAGCGGGTATGGCAACCTCTCTCTGCAGCCAGATATAACGGTCCCGGCCTACAAATTCCTCTCCCAGCCTGATTTTATCGCCTTCAAAGGCTTCCGGGCAGCTGGTGTATACCTCATCCGCACCAAGTCCGCCCTCCTTTGTGTAGAACCATTCCACACTGCTCTTCTGCGCCCATCTGTGGCCTTCCAGCTCTGCGGCGCGCTGTCTGAATTTCTCCTCATTGAAAAACATAGCTTTTCTCCTCCTTTAATAAACAGGCGCGGCTCTTCAGCCCTCCTGTCCCCTTTCCCTTCCTTCCATCCGGCATACAAGCGCTTTCTTTACGCCGGTAACTACATCCCCTCCGTTTAACTGCTGCTGCATCACCAGCAGGGTCATATTCTCCCGGGGATAGTTAAAAAAGCTGCAGCCAAGCCAGCCGTCCCAGCAGTATTCCCCTTTCAGCCCGGGTGAAACAGCCGCCGCCGGATCCTGCAGTACGCGCATCAGGCATCCGTAACGATAGCCCTTCTGCCCAAACCAGCCATCAAAGGCCGCCTGCTGTCTGTCGTTCAATCCGGCATTCAGCATACGATCCACCGCTTCCGGCTTCAGAATCCTGGTTTTGCCGAAGCTCCCCCGATCCAGAAGCATCCGCGCAAATACGGAATAATCTTCTATGGTGGATACCAGGCCGGCGCCGCCGGATTCATAGGCGGCCTTTCTGTCCATACGGTTGCGTATTCCAAGGAAACTGCCTTCATACTGCACAAGCCTGTTTTCCTCATCTCTTATATAGGCCTTTGCCAGCCGGTCCCTCTTTTCCTCTGGAACATAAAAGCCCGTATCCTTCATTCCCAGAGGGGTGAAAATCCGTTCCTCCAGAAACTCGCCGAAGGTCTTATGCGCCGCCTTTTCAATGACCGCTCCCAGAATATCTGCGGAAATCCCATATTTCCAGGAAGCCCCGGGCTGGAACAGCAGCGGGATCCTGCCGGCGCGCTCCGCAAATTCCAGGGTGGTCATGGGCCTTTCGTCCTTCAGGCCTTCCTCCACCTCGCTCAATAGCTTCCTGGCCGCCAGCTCCGGAACCGTGTCATTGTCGCCATAGGTTAACCCGGAGGTCATCATCAGAAGATCCTCTATCAGGATCGGCCTGTCGGCCGGTTCCCTATGATCGCCGCACCAGACCTGAGAATCCCGGAATACAGGCAGGAAATCCCCCACAGGCTGCTTCAGATCTAAAGCTCCGTCCAGCCACAGCCGTAACCGGCTTTGTCATGGAATACAGCCGGAAAATGGTATCTCTTTTGATTTCCCTTTTATTTTCCCTGTCGGCATACCCCTCGCCAAGCCAGCAGATTTCCTTTCCATCCTTTATAAAAAGCAGACTTACGCCCCCCACCTCGCCGCGCTGTACCGCCCCTTTGACTATACTGCGCCACTCTTCAGCTAATTCTACCATATTTTTACTCCCAAATGCATTACTAAATAGTTTAAAGAAAATTTGAAAGACGTTTCATAATTTACTGACTTTCACCCCGGCTTTTCTCTGTTACCGGCTCCGTACCATTTCTGTACTGGGAAGGGGTAATTCCCAGCTCCTTTTTAAATTTTCTCCGGAAGCTGGAAACATTCTCATACCCCACAGCAATACAGATTTCCTCCATCGGCTTTGATGTGCCCCGCAGCAGCTCCTTCGCCTTTGCCACACGCAGCTTCCAAAGATAATCCGAAAAATATTCATTAAAATACTTTTTAAACAAATAACTCATATAGGCAATGCTCACATGAAACTTTTCAGCCAGCATTGCAATCGTCAGATCCTTTGATGTGTAGGATTGATTTATGAAATCCTGCAGCTCCCCGCTTTTTATTGTGAGATTAGACAGTTCATCCTCAAACAGGGAAAGCAGCATAATAAAGTGAGCATATATGTCATTGCTCTTCTGTTCATAGGAAAAGCTTCTGATAAAATAAAGCGTTTCGAAGTATATGTTGTTGTAAGCGCTGAATTTAATGTTTTGCTGATTCATATTGGTTATGATCGTGGTCAGCACCTCCGTCAGCACACTCCTGGAATAAAAGGCGGGAAAATCCGTCTGATCCAGCGTCTGGAAAAAGCTGCGGATGGCTTTTTTCGCCTCCTCAAATTTCAGCTGCTGCAAAAGGGAAGCAAAGCTGCTCAGCTCCTGATAAGGATAGGTATAAGCGCTGTCCTTAGGAATGTCCATCTCATCATAAAATGCTATCGGATGGGAATCCCAGTAATTTCCCGCCTGCATCGCATTCGCGTACAGATTGGGAATATCCAGAGGGGAGGACGAGCCGTTGCTCAATGCTATCCTGCAGCCGTATTCCTTATAAAAATCATGCAGCAGATACTTTATAACATTATACTTATCCTGGTCCTGGCCTCCGTAATAGATCAGATAGGAGCAGTATTTCGGCGTGATTTCCAGCCGTATGCAGAAGGAATCATTATTTGGAAAGGTTCCAAGGAAAAAATCCCGGAAACTTTTGGTTACCCACGCCATTCCTTCCCCATCCGCCGGAGCGGATATTTTAATCACAAACATCAGACTGCCCGGCTCTCCGTTAAAAAGTCTGTCCATATTCTCCGCCGTAATCTCTTCCCCATTTTCATTAACAATTGTATCAAGAACCGACTCCTTCATTATACTATGGTATTTCTCTATCTTTTCCTGCAGCTTCCTCTGCTCCTGAAGCGCTGAGGACAGGGCAAAATCCAGCTGGGATTCCAGGCCCTTATTATCGCCTGCCCTGTCTGCAAACTTTTTACTCAACCGGTGCAGCGGCGAATAGGTAAGTCTCATGCCAAACAGAATCAGCAGAAAACCAGTACAGCCGATAGCTGCAAAAACCATATACATATTAATAAATGCCTTGCTGGCATACTGAAGCAGCACATCCTTGGAAAAACATACCGTTAAGAACAGATTGGTATGCAGCGGAACGGTATAGATGATTTCATCCCCTTCATCGTTTTTCTGAAGTCCGTAGGAGTCCGTCAGCCTGTAAACCGGCGGCACGCTGTAATCACCTGATGCTGAAATAATGTTATTTTCAGAATCCGTCAGATACACACCCGAAATTTCCTCTGACAGCATATTGTTAAGCCTGGCAATGATCTCGTCGGAGTCAATTACATAAAACAGCTCGTATTTACTGCTTGCCACATTGGGAAATAGCAGCAGCAGGGACAGCTCCTGGTTTTTGATATAGACCATGGTATTTTTATTATCGTGGCCATACTTACCCACCGGGATTTTCAGTGCCTTATGATTGATTGAAAAATAGTATTCATCATTGGATTTGTAAATATAATTTTTGCAGGCAAGGACTTTTCCTCCGTTTTTCTGGATATAAATAATATCCGATACCAGCGGATTCGCACTGGCAAACTCACGCATATCTGTAATTCCCAGGGAACTGTACCAGGAAGAATCAAAGGAATGCCTCAGCATTTTCAGATTCGTGTTATTGCACAGGTTATAATGGATATTAAAAACGTGGTCGAGATCATTATTAAAGCTCTGCTGGAACAGAACAAGCTTTTCCTGAATACTGTTGTCCCTTGCTGTGGAATACGCCGTCCGCAGCTGTTTCCGGAATGCAATAAAAAAACACAGCAGAAGAAAACTGAGCAGAAAAAAATAGGACAAAAAATATTTCAGCAACGTGTAATAATTGATCTTTTCAAAGCGCTTTCTTATTTTATCCATGCAACCACCCTCATTAGTTTTGTGAAATCAGCCTGCTGTATAAGTCAGACAATATCGCTCTTCCTATAGACGCATCCGGTTATCCCGCTTTTATTTCCGGCCGTGCTCTTAAGCATAATGTGATTATATGCCCCGCTTTCCATTTTTGTAAAGCGGCAGGAAGACGGCCCGTTACAGCCGGCTGATGCACAAATATGTCCCCGTTTTCATTGGCTTTTCACAAAATCCATCCTCAAATTCCCATCCTGCAGGCAAAAGGATCCTGCCTCTCAGTCCATTTTCCACTGTAATTTCCAGTCTGATAACCTCCTCCCCTTCCCTGCAGTCCTCAAGCCGGGACCAGTGTGCTGAAATCCAACCCGAAGGCAGCCGACAGGAGCCTTGCGCATAAGCAAGCGCCCTGATAAAATGAGGCTTCACCAGACAGTAATCCGCATCCTCCATATATGGATTGGGAACGATTCCTGCAACCGCCTGAATAAACCAGCTGCTTATATCCCCAAAGAAATGGTGGTTCCTGGAATGGGCATCCGCTTCCGGCGGCAGGAAATCCTCCCAAAGAGAGGTTGCCCCTCTGGCAATCCAGTTTCCATAGGAGGGATAATCCTTTCTCGTAATCATTTCATACGCCAGATCCGCCTGGCCGTACTCGGACAGGACATGGAAAAGGACTCTCATTCCCAAAGCACCCGCGTTCATATGATCACCGTTTTGATGAATGATTTCCAACAGCCGCTTAAAGGCCGCCGGCCTTTCCGGCTTTTTAAACAGACCGTAATATATTGCCATGGACTGTGAGGCTTCACAGCTTCCCGCTACTGTCATCGTGGAAAAATCAATCAGATATTTCCGGAATGCTTTTTTCAGATCTTCCCTAAGCTTCCTGGCATAACGGGCCTCTGACTCCATGCCCAGCTTTCGGAAAAGCAGCCCCGCTTCCTCCAGCAAATGTACGCTTATGGCAGTATCCGTTACCTCTATAGGCGCCTTATGGCCGCCTCCGCTCTTTCCCGTCTCACACCAGTCGCCCAGGCCCGTATCTACCAGTCCTCTTTTGTTTCTGCTGCCGGAAAGGAAAAACAGATACCTGAAAATGTAGGGTGCGGCTTCCCTTGCCGTATCCAAATCTCCCCGCAGCTTAAACAAGCAGAAGGGGATTTCCACAATAACCTGATCCCATGCAGGTCCGTTTCCAAAGCCCCAGCCCCCTGTGGGGACAATACCGGGCAGCCCGCCGTCAGGAGCCTGCGCAGCTTCCACATTACGCAGCCACTCACGCAGGGAGTCCTCTACGGAAAGGTTCAACAGCATATGCTCCGCTGAAAGCGCCGCATCCCCGGTCCAGCCGTTCTTTTCCCGATGCGGACAGTCCGTGGGAAACCACAAAAAATTGGAAAGAGTCGCTCTTCTTGTCATGGCCTGCAGCTGATTGGCGGTTTCATCGGAGCAGGAAAAGCTGCCGTTTTCCTCAAACGCCCCTCCGCAGATATGATACGTCAGAAGCTCCGGAACGGCTTGTTCTTCCTTAATCCCTCTCACGTATGCATAACGGAATCCATAATATGTGAAGGAGGGCATGTAGGTCTCCTCCCCGCCCCCGCGGCATATATAGCAGCTGTCCTGCACCCTGTCGGTATAGGGAAAATCGTATTCCGGGAACATCAGGTTTTTCTTCTCCAGAATCCCGTCATGGTACCACTCTGCATAGGATATCCGTATTTCCTGTCCCGGCGTTCCCATAATTCTCAGTTCACATATCCCGGCGGCATCCACGCCGAAGTCATAAAGATACCCGTCCCCATAAGGGATTATGGAAACGGCCCTCCGGCGCTCATAGACTTTGATCGGTGATGCCTTGCACAATCTCATTTCCCCACGCGGCGGCGTCACCCTTATCACCGGCTTCCAATCTTCTTCCCGGAAGGCAGAAGCTGGCCCATCCTCAACAGAGGAACAAGCCGGGGAGCACCAGTTATCGATGCCAAGTCTTGCATCATAGCATTCTCCGCACCGAAGCTCATCCTCCAGCAAAGGCGAGGGATGGGTGCGGAAGGTGGTGTCGCTTTCCACTATAATGTGAGCTCCGTCATTTAGCAGGATATCCAAACGCAGGGCCGTCATAGGCGCGCCTCTCCACCGGGCCTTGTCAAAAGCCCATACGAAACCGCCATAGGCATTCTGCATGCCGTTGCCAAGTATTATCCCGATTACATTGCTTCCCTCGGTTAAGTACGGCAGGGCGTCATAGCGGTCATAATAAATGATATCATCCGGATTACTGATATATGGGGCAAGAATACATTTGGTAAGCTCCGTACCGTTAATGAACACACGGTAAAATCCCAGCCCTGTGATCAGCAGCTCCGCCGATTCCGGGATGTCACTAAGCATGAATTCTTTTCTTATATAGGGTGCCGGCACCTGATGATTAAAATCAGCGAAGTCCTCCCCGGCACTGATGAACTGACATGGAAAATTCATAATCCCCTCCCGTCTGTGTGCCACAGGCACACTCTTAATTCAGGG
>OAVH01001331.1_pt1 | contig 13723 bp, 13 predicted proteins | sample 1495281 | NCBI WGS metagenome assembly OAVH01 (sample SAMEA2580082, study PRJEB22360) | human gut metagenome | biome: human gut; feature: human-associated habitat; material: faeces | place: Denmark | collected 2008/2010
TATATATGGGACGTATTGTATATAGAGTTGAATATGCAATTTTCTTATCTCTTGGCATGCATATATTACTACTGTATATAGTAGAAGATAATTTGAAATCGTATAGGTTTGAATCATGTGTTCCTATAGTTCTTGTATTGCTAGCATTCCTCAAAGTATATGGGGTTTTACCAATAAATGATATGTATAATTTTGAGGTAATGAACAAATCATGGCTGAATGATTTAAGAAAATATAGAGTAAGTTTTACAGAAAATAAACAATCTGATTTTTTACAGACAATGTATGAGGAAACAGATAATTTATATTTACTTGGATTTCAAACGACGATACAATCGTTGTATTTAAACTATGATCCTAGATTCTCAGTAGAACCACAGGCGTTTAAAAATTTTATTTATTTATCCGGAGTAGATGCAGAACATCCAGAACGTATGACATGGTACTCTCAGAGGAAATTAAAGCATTCAATGGATATACTTTTAAAAGAGAATGTATACCTTGTGGAAAATAGTTATCAGAATGAAATTTTGGATTTTGTAATTGAGAATTATAAAAAAGATGCCACAATGAAGTTATATGGAGATATAGATGGTTATAAAATTTGGAAACTCAGTTAATTGAGAATATCTATGATTATTTTTTGAATTCTAAAGTGAAAAGTTAAATTTTACTTCAAAAAGGAGAAAAACAGGTGGAATTTACTGTTTCAAGGTGAAAATCACGGAAGACAATAAGAGTATATGATGTTAAAATTGAAAAACACTTGCAGGATTTAGATTTTTAGGTACACTATTAATGTAGATAAGTAAAAAAATGCATGATGAAAAGCAAATGGAATTAGCTATATAATAACTTGTATGACTAAATTTACTTTTATAGTAAGATCATGTGTAGGCTGACAATTAAATTTTACTTATCTATTTCTTGATAAGATAAGGTTGCAGTATGATGCGGACCTTATCGACTTTGGTTATTCCAAAATCATAGAATTTCTTCATCATTGGTGGATTTAGAAATTCGAGATACTCAATGGGCGATTTTCCATTGAGTTTTTCTTGTACACCCGACATGGGTGATAACTAGACGGTGAAAGTCCGTTGCGTGGTTGTGGCAACATGCAGTAAAGTGCTAGCCAAAGGCAAGGTGATTATCGCGAGGTAATGATTGAAGGAAGCCGGATATTGGGTAAAAAAAATCCAATGGGCAAAATCTTGGGCCTACAAACAGAAACAGGATATGAGGCTGTTAGTCTGGACGACCTTGCAAGACAAAGAGAAGTCCAAGTTGCCAAATATGACGAAGCAGTAAATCCTGAGGCTGCACGAGAGGAAAGTTATCACACCTTCTTCGGGGAGGTCTCATCGGCGTAGAAACGAGGTGGAGAACGCCACGCAGTAGAAACGTAGTAACAACGAACGGTGAGAAGTACCTAAGGGGCAGACTCTCAACAGAAGCCGTAGTAGTGAAGAAGTTCCGTAATGGGAATGGAGCGAAGGGCAGAACAAAGAACCGGCTTTCGAGGTTCATGGATGTACGTTATTTTCTCAAAACAATCTGTGGTCGACCCAAGTGGTCGTGAGGGTTGGGAAATAACAAGCGACGGAAAGGAAGAAGCAAAGCGTAAGGTAATGAGTAATAAAGGCTCTGCCGGACAAAATGACAGTGTTCCAACTTCCAAAGTATATTGAGGAGCATGGCGATGAACTTTGCGAAACCATAAGAAAAAGAAAATATAGGCCGTTGCCAGTCAGACGAGTGCAGATACCAAAGGACGACGGAAGTAAAAGAAATTTGGGTGTACCAAGCGTAAAGGATAGGTGGATAGAACAAGCAGTATGCCAAGTATTGACACCAATCTTTGAAATGGAATTCTCAAATGCTAGTTACGGATTTCGTTCAAGAAGAAAAGCGGAACAGGCAGTCATAAAAGCATTAGAATAAATGAATGATGGCTATGATTGGATAGTAGACCTAGACCTTTCAAAAATTCGATAATGTGAATCAAGATATTTTAATGATTCTAGTACACAAAGTAATAAAAGACCCAGATGTAGAATCATTGATTCGTAGATTCTTACAGGGAGGTGTACTGGTAGAAGGAACGTTTGAGGAAACAAAAGTCGGAACGGTGCAAGGCTCACCAATCAGTCCATTACTAGCAAATATCTATCTAAATGAATTCGACAAAGAATTGAGTGCAAGAGGATTGAGATATGTGTGTTATGCGGACGGTTGCATCATTTGTGTAAAAAGTGAAATGGCAGCAAATAGAGTGATGAAGTCGGTCACAAAATGGCTTCATGAACACCTGCGTGTAGAAGTGAATGCGACAAAGACAAAGGTGAGCAGACCTAACGGCATCAAATATTTAGGTTTTGGCTTTTATCATAAGCAGAATGAATGGAGACCAAAGCCACACATCAAATCGATAAATAAATTAGAATATAAACTGAAACCACTGTTAAAGAGGAATTGGGGTGTATCTATGGTATATCGAATGAAAAAGATAAATGAAATCGTAAGAGGATGGATAAACTACTATCGAATAGCAGATATGAAAGCAATCATGGAGAGAATGGATCGAAAGATACGATTACATATCCGAATGTGCTATTGGAAGCAGTGGAAAACAGTCAAAAACCGAGCTAATCACTTATACTTTCTTGGTATGCCAAAATATTGGTGCTGGCTATATGCCAATACCAGAAAAGGATACTGCAAAGCAGGTCAGTGGCTTGGAAGATGGATAACAAATAAATTACTCAATCAAAAAGGCCTACTATGCTTAGTAGACCATTACGCTAAAGTACATACATCTCAACAGTTAATGTTGGGACTTTGAACCGCCGGACGCCGAACGGCATCTCCGGTGGTTTGGGAGGAATAAGGTTAAGGACGGGCAACCCATCCTTAACTACCTACCCGATTTGGTGAGGAATTGACATTCGATAGGACAGCATTCAAATCATTCTGATTGTAAGCGGTCTAAAATCAACACATATCCAAAAGAAGATGCAGATACCCTTGACTATCAGGTGTCTGTCTCTTTTGCACTACATAATTTCTGTACGTTCTGATGCCAGGGCATCAGTCGGTAACTCGTATTCACCTGTTTCTTCCTTTAGCGGAAGTTCCTCCAATAGGTGATTCAAGTAGCACCTCGGTATCAATCCATTCTCTTTCGCACTCTCTACGAGGCTGCACACAATGGTGGGCAGAGCCTATATTACCGCGCTGCTCTGTGTTCCTCTAGCTCTGCCCGTGAACATACTGTTCTTTCTTCCTATGATCACTGGCCTCTGACTGCGTTCTGCCAGATTGTTCGTCAACTCCAGCCTGCCATCTTTCAAGAATGTATACAGTTGCTCTTTATTCGTTCTCGCATATTGTATTGCCTTGTGTAATTCACTCTTTTCTGATACCTGATCTACGATTTCATCAAGGTATGTGAAAAGATCATTCAGCTTTGGACGTATGTCTGTTTCACGCCTTTCCCTGATCAGGATATACTCTTTCCCACATTCTTTCCGGATCTTACTGTCCGTTTTGAATATGCCTTATATCTCTTTATGCCTTCTTTCGCTACCTCTACACTGCCATTTCCTTTTTGCGCTTTTACGATATCCGCAAACTTTCTCCGTACATGCGCATGACATAGTACTCTCGTACCTTTCACCCCGTTATAACCGGCATAATCATCACTCTGCAGATAACCATGGTAATCTTTCAGGAATTCCGTCGCGATCTTTCCGCTCCTTCCTCTTTTGTGGACATAAAGCACGATATTTTTTCTGCTGTCGCTCCTGTTCGGAACATCCAGATATAGGCCTGCTTCAGCTGACTGCCTTTTCTGCCATCTGTAAATACATCGTGATGTGTCTCATCCGCATAAATGATATCCTCCTCCAGTAGTCTTCTATGTATATATGTATAGACCTTTTCCAGATATAGATCACTGCTGTCTAACATCCATCTTGCGTATGTATGTCTTGGAAACAGGATACCCTCCTGCTTCATGCTCTGCTCAATCCTATATATTGGCACTCCCTTAAGACACTAGACTTGCGGATGCTGGCGATTTAGGAAACAGCGTTACTGGTCCTGCGGCCTTGATCACAGTTCCTTTATCTTTCTTATGACAGCTTCGACAGGTATATTCAGGGATTCTATGGATGATCAGCTTCTGTTATGCAGGTATTATCACCAGCTCCAGTTTTTCGTCAACACGGATCTGATGTAGTTTACCTCCACATGTTGGACAATCCTTATTTTCCAGATCATAATCACGATATTCCTTTTCAATATCTCTTGGCAGGTTATCCATCGTGTATTTTTTCTTTTCATGACGTTTATGTTCAGCGATATTGACTGCTTCTTCCTGCTCATCCTCATAAGCCAATGTATCTGCTTCATCGAAGAGGTCCATCTCATTCTACAGTACCAGAGAAATCTTTTCACTGGATTTTCCATACAGCTTCTGCTGGTTCTTTTTCAGCTGCTCTCTATAGAGTTCTGTATTCTTCTCCAGATCTGCGTTCTTCTGCCATAGTGTCTGATACATGTTGACTATCTCTTCTCTGGTAAGTTTATCATAATCCATCCTGCAGACACCTCCATCTTTACTCATTCAGTATAACAGGAAAAAATGTAGAATTTAAGTCTTTAATATTCTACATTTTTCGTTAGAATATGCGTTTCGAGGTTTCTTTGAATGCTCGCTTCTGATCGATGGATAGTCCCTCCAATAGCCAGCGCAGTTCCTGCTTTTTGATAGCCATTGCTTTCTCTTATGACTTTGGCCACTGGTATTTGCTTTCCAGCAGCTTCATTGTAAGTAGCTCAAATCCGTTCAGATCAAAGTGCAGTACTTTTATCGCATCTTTTTTTCGATTACAGAATAGGAATACGGATTCTGAAAAAGGATCAATTTCTTCAATTAGTGATATGATCCTTACACATCCCTTGATCCCTTTCCTGAAATCTGTACTGCCACATATGATGTAGAAATGCTCTACATGTTCGATATCGATAAGCATTAGCGGACGAGGGTAAGGATATCTTTCAGAAACTCCTTATCCGTATCTGGTGTAACTTTGATACGTACGCCATTGACCTCAAGTTGAAGGAACGGCTGTTTCCTTTTCTGCGATTTGACCTCGACTACTGCCCCGACAGAATCCTGTCTGCTCTGTTTGTAATGTGCCTGTAGCTCCGCTACACCTACATTTAGTTTTTGGCAGAATTCATTTACTGACTCTGTTGATTCTCTTTTGATAAACTACTTTATGAGGGGACTCCAGTCTCTTCTCTTGTCATTTTTGCACATACCTTTTCTATATGCTTATTATCACATATCTTTTTTCTTTCTGGTAGTGTGTGTTTTTTAGATTGCTTACATTCTGATCCACTAACACAAGGCTACGTAAGTCTGTACCACTTGGGCATATATAGCGCAGCTCAATATGATTGTTATCCAAACTGCCTTTTGGCACGATTGCAGAGGATCACAATAAAAAACGCTTGTTCTTCTTGTGCCGCCGCTCTGGTTTCTATGGTTTCAGCAGCAGTAAATTCAGAGCCTCTGTCTGTAAGAAGTATCTGAACTTTGTTGTGGAACAAGTCTGAGCCGATGATAGAGTCCAGCAGAACAACACCATCTAACATACTCTGAGCATCCTTTTTATCGCGCAGGTGTGCAAACAGAAAGCCATATTTGATAATGTTTAAGCAGAGAAAGCAGGATTTCATCAAGCTGTTTGATTTCATCGATTGTGGCATAGATACCGATGCGGTTATTGATGAGGGAAGAATGATCGTGTCGAGCATGAAAAAGGGATTAGATCAGAAAAGGAAAGGGAGCAATACGAACCATGTAATTCTACTGGAATTACTGAATGGCTAATTTCAATTTTATTTCTTTGAAGTAGAATTTAACTTTTCACTTCAGGCTTTTTTACTTCAGCCTATTATAATATTGCTTTTTCTAATAAAATGAGTTAGTATTATTATGTTTATGAAATGTTTTTTCAGATAAGAAAGAAAGTCAAGAGGGAATGATATGAAAGTATACTTAGTAACTGGCGGAGCAGGATTCATCGGAAGTAATTTTATCTACTTTTTATTAAAAAAATACGATGATATAAAAATTATCAATGTAGATAACATACGCAGGAAATTTAGAAAATTTAAAAGAAATTGAAAATGATGAAAGACATGTATTTGTACAGGCCGATATCTGTGACACAGAAGCTATTGCATCACTTTTTGAGATGTATGATATTGATTACGTAGTTAATTTTGCGGCAGAGAGTCATGTTGACCGCAGTATTTTAAATCCGGAAATATTTGTAGAAACAAATGTTAACGGAACAGTAAATTTATTGAAGAATGCAAAGAAATACTGGACAATAGGGGAGGATACATATAAGGCGGGAGTTAAATATTTACAAGTATCTACAGATGAAGTTTATGGTTCGCTCGGTGAAACCGGTTATTTCACAGAAGAAACTTCAATCACACCGCATAGTCCATACAGTGCTTCAAAAGCAAGTGCTGATTTGTTTGTTAAAGCATTTGCGGACACATATAAAATTCCGGTAAATATTACGAGATGTAGCAATAACTATGGACCATATCAGTTCCCGGAAAAACTGATTCCTCTAGTTTTTAATAATACTCTGAATCACAAAAATCTTCCTGTTTATGGGGATGGTTTGAATATTCGGGATTGGCTGTATGTAGAAGATCACTGCAAAGGGATTGATATGGTAATCAATGGTGGTCGCTTAGGTGAGGTATATAACATTGGAGGACATAACGAGAGAACTAATATTTTTATTGTGAAAACTATTATTGATTATGTAAAAAACAATATTGATGATAAAGTTGGCGAATATATGATTACATATGTAAAAGATAGAAAAGGCCATGATCGCCGTTATGGAATTGACCCTGAAAAAATTAAAAATGAATTGGGGTGGTATCCGGAAACGACATTTGAAGAAGGAATTAAATTAACATTAAACTGGTATCATACACATGGAAACTGGATAGAGCATATAACAAATGGAAAGTATCAGGATTACTATAAAGAAATGTATGAGGGACGGTGATAGATATGAAAGGGATTATATTAGCGGGAGGATCAGGAACGAGACTATATCCATTAACAAAAGCAATTTCTAAGCAGATATTGCCTGTCTATGACAAGCCGATGATTTATTATCCGCTTTCTACGTTAATGCTTGCAAATATTCGTGATATTTTAATTATTTCAACACCAAGAGATATTGAAATATTTAAGAATTTGTTAGGTGATGGCAAACAGTTAGGTATTCATTTAGAATATGCTATACAGGAAAACCCTCGTGGTCTTGCTGAAGCCTTTATAATTGGGGAATCTTTTATTGGAGATGATCGGGTTGCTCTAGTATTAGGAGATAATATTTTTTATGGTAGACATTTTTCTTCTGTTTTGGAAACTGCTGTATCACAAAGTGGTGCAACTATATTTGGATACTATGTGAAGAATCCTAAAGAATATGGAGTTGTTACTTTTGATAAGAATGCAAAGGTTCTGACTCTTGAAGAAAAGCCAGAACATCCTAAATCTCATTATGCTGTACCTGGTCTTTATTTTTATGATAATGATGTTATTGATATCGCGAAAACTATCAGTCCTTCTAAACGTGGAGAGTTAGAAATAACTGCTGTAAATAACAGATATTTGGAAAGGGGAAAATTGAATATTAAGATTTTGGGACGCGGATTTGCCTGGCTGGATACAGGAAATCATGATTCTTTATTAGAAGCCTCAGAATATGTAGCATCTATACAGAAAAGACAGGGACTTTATGTTTCATGTATAGAAGAAATCGCCTATATCAAAGGATTTATCGATCGGATGCAATTATTGAAATTGGCAGAGCAGTTCTCGAAAACTGAATATGGTGGATATTTACAGCGTTTAGCGGATGAAAATGTTGAAGAAATAGCGATAAGTAGAGGATAAAGGGATGAGTGTAAAAAAACTATGTTTTGAATCATGGATTTTAGAAGACGGAAATGTATCTAAAAATGCAGACATTGATGAATGGATTGATAGATTAAACAACACGACAAAAGTTGATATAAACAAAATTGACTTACAAAAAAGTGATTTTTGGTTTTATGATGAAAAAGAAGGGGTCATCAGAAATAAAAATCACAGTTTTTTCACAATTAAGGGGTTTCAGAGAAAGAAAGAAAACAAAATTGTTCAGGAGCAGCCCGTCATTATTCAGGATGAAATAGGATACTTGGGTATTATTTGTAAAGTAATTGACGGCGTGTTGAATTTTTTAATGCAGGCTAAAATAGAGCCGGGTAATCTGAATAATATACAGCTTTCTCCTACGATTCAAGCAACAAAAAGCAATTTTATGCAAAAACATGGAGGAAAAAAGCCTAATTATTTAGACTACTTTATGGATGCATCCAATTATGAGATTATAGTAGATCAGATACAATCTGAGCAGTCCTCTAGGTTTTATAAGAAGAGAAACAGGAATATTATAATCAAAGTTAATGATGAGGATATCATACTTGAAAAAAATTTCAAATGGATGACTTTAGGACAAATTAAGCGATTGATGAAGCGTGATAATATTGTGAATATGGATACAAGAACAGTTTTATCTTGTATTCCGTATTATAATCATGCGTTAAGTCAAGATGAATTAAAAGAAATGATGGAAAAAGCAAAAGACAAAGCATTATTTAAGTCAGTTTTTTGTGCTAATGATGAAGGGATAATACCTCGTATATATCAGTTTATCAATAATATAAAAATGTTTGAGGAAACTAAAGATTTTCTTGTTCCATTAAAAGAATTGTCTACATGGGAGAAAAATGGGGAAGAGTTTGTTTGCAAACAAGAGCACAATTTTAAAGTAGTGTTCTGCGACATAATGATTGAGGGAAGAGAAGTAGTACGTTGGACACAGCCTTTGTTTGAAGCCACTGGAATTGCCATATTTGGTCTGTTTACATGTGTTGAAAAAGGAATTCGCAAGTTCTTGGTGAAAGCAAAAAGAGAAATTGGATGCTTTGACATTTTAGAGCTTGGGCCGACGCTTCAAATTGAGCCTTCACATATAAATGGCGCTACCGATAATGTTATTTCAATCTTTCTTGAAAAATTAGATAAAGAGGAAAGGGTTCTTCATAACGTCTTGCTTTCTGAAGAAGGCGGACGGTTTTATCATGAGCAGAATCACAACGTAATTATAGAAATAGAAAAAGAAGAAGTATATGTATCAGAAGAGGATGGATATTTCTGGGTAGATTACAGTACACTTAATCAATTGGTGCAGATTAATAATTGCCTGAATATACAGTTACGCAATTTGATTTCATTATTGGAGGTATGATAAAATGAAGAATATCAGGATAGGGATAATTTGTCCGTCAGATATCGCGTTTAGAAGGTTTCTTCCATCATTGACAGGAGAAAAAGATTTCACTTATGTTGGAGTGGCAGTTGCTGATAAGAGCGAGTGGAATGGCGATGTTGCTGATGAGGTAATCGCAAAAGAAATAAAAAAAGCAGAAAAATTTGCTGAAACTTATGGCGGTAACGTATATACTGGTTATAAAGCTTTAATTAAATCGAATGATATTGATGCTATTTACCTTCCTTTGCCTCCAGCATTGCATTATAAATGGGCAAAATTGGCATTGGAGGAAGGAAAGCATGTATTTGTAGAGAAACCGTCAACGGTTTCATATGAAACAAGCAAATTGCTTACCGCATTAGCGAAAGAAAAAAAATTAGCATTACATGAGAACTATATGTTCCAGTATCATTCTCAAATAACTGAAATTAAAAAGATGATTGAGAATGGAGAAATCGGAAAGGTTCATTCATATCATGCTAAATTTGGTTTCCCTATGAGAGCGCAAAATGATTTTCGCTACAATAAAGCGTTAGGCGGTGGAGCTTTGCTGGATGCAGGTGGCTACGTGATTAAACTAGCAACAAAACTTTTAGGGGAAAATCTTACAATGCTGGCAAGTACGATGAAAGAGTATAATGATATGAATGTAGATATGTATGGTTCCTACATGTTCAAAAATGAAAAAGAAGAAGTATTTGTTGGTGAATATGGTATGGATTGTGAATATCAATGTAGTTTATCTGTTTGGGGTAGTAAGGGGATTTTATCAACAGATAGAATTTTCACAGCTCCAGACAATCTAAAACCCATAGTTCAAGTTTTACATGACGGAGTAACAAATAAAATTGAATTGCAGGCAGATTCTCATTTTAAAAAGTCTATTCGTAAATTTTATGAAGCTGTAAATAATGAGATTATAAGGGAAAAAATTTACCAGGAAATTGAAAAGCAAGCAGAGCTAGTGGAAAGAGCAAGAATATTATCAGGAAGGTAAGGGAGCAAAATGATTAAATTTAATAAACCATCTATTACGGATAAAGAAAGGCAGAACGTTATTGAAGCAATGAATGGCAACAATATTTTATCAGGTGATGGAAAATTCACAATGCAGGTATATAAACAGTTTGAGGAGCGCTTTGGAATTAAAAATATGCTTTTGACTACTTCAGGAACTACTGCACTGGAAATGGCGTCTATTTTGATAAATCTGGAACCGGGAGATGAAGTAATTACGCCATCGTTTACATTTTCTTCTACTGTCAACGCATTTTTACTACGAGGGGCAAATCCGGTGTTCTGTGACATTCGAGAAGATACTTTCAATATTGATGAAAGATTGATAGAAGGACTGATTACTCCAAAAACTAAGGCAATTTATGCAGTTGATTATGCAGGTTTCCCATGTGAAATGGATTTGATTAATGAAATTGCAAATCGTCATGGATTGTTCGTTATAGAAGATGCTGCACAGGCTGTGGGATCCACATATAAAGGAAGATATGCAGGAACATTAAGTGAGTTTGGCTGCTTCAGTTTTCATGAAACAAAGAACTATGTCATGGGTGAAGGCGGCGGAATTGTTATCAATGAAGATAAATACATGGAGCGTGCTGAAATCATTAGAGAAAAAGGTACAAACCGCAGACAGGTTGTGCAGGGCTTGGTTGATAAGTATACATGGCATGATGTCGGGTCATCCTTCTTGCCAAGTGATATTTTAGCAGCGATTTTATCTGCACAAATGGATAGATATGATGAGATTATGGAAAAGCGTATGAATGTGTGGAATATCTACTATAATGGATTAAAAGAGCTTGAAGATCAAGGTGTCCTAAGACGTCCAGTATTACCACAAGATATTGAACATAATGCACATATGTTTTGTATTGTTTTACCAAGTGAAAATATTAGAACAAAATTAATCAATAAGCTTAGAGAAAAAAACATTGCAAGTTATATTTGTTATGTGGCACTACATTCATCACCATATGGATTAAAGCTAGGATATACACCGGATATGTTGCCGGTTACAGAGGATTTATCAAAACGAATCTTACGTCTTCCACTTTATGTTGATATGACTACAGAAGATGCTCAATTTGTGGTAGACGTTATTAAAGAAAACTTTAAGAGAGAAGGTATGCAATTATGAAAAAGGTTATTATTTTAGGCGCCGGTATATATCAAGTACCATTAATTAAATGTGCCAAGAGTCTTGGTTATTACACTATTGTTTGTAGCATTGAAGGAAATTATCCTGGATTTAAGTACGCAGATAAAGTCTATTACATCAATACGATTGATAAAGATGCAATACTTGAGGTTGCTATAGAAGAAAAAATCGATGGAATAGTGACAGCTGGAACAGATGTTGCTGTGAATACAATAGGTTATGTATGTGATAAATTAGGACTTAAAGGACTTTCAGCTAAAAGTGCAGAGATGGTTACTGATAAGAGTTTAATGAAGAAAGCATTTTTCAAAGGGGATGTTAGTACAGCTAAATATTTTGAAATAAAATCAAAAAAAGATTTGATTGATTCGTTTTCTGAGTTAACTTTCCCTTTGATTATAAAAGCTGTTGACTTATCTGGAAGCAGAGGTATAATCATTGTTGAAACGCATGATGAAGCATTGACTGCATTTGATAAAGTAATGAAAGTAACTCATAAAGATTATTGTATTGTTGAAGAATTTATTACTGGTGTAGAATTCGGAGCACAAGCATTTATGTATAATGGAAAAATGCAATTTGTGTTACCACATGGTGATTATGTTTTTCAAGCTGATACAGGCATTCCTATTGGGCACTTTGCTCCATATAACATGGGGGAGGATATCGTAAAGCAGGCAATAGATATCACAGAAAAAGCTGCAAAGGCATTAAATATAGATAATGCTGCAATGAATTGCGATTATATTTTGAAAGATAATAAAGTATATGTTATTGAAATTGGGGCTAGATCTGGTGCTACATGTTTAGCGGAGTTGGTAAGTATTTATTATGATGTGAATTATTATGAAATCATCTTAAAGGCAGCAGTAGGAGAGATACCAGATTTTTCAAAAGTAGGTGTTACTAAAGGTATACCAAATGCAAGTATGTTATTGTATACAGATTATGACGGCATTATAAAGAAGCAAGAAAATAATATTACTGAACAGGAAAATGTTGTAGATGTCTCTTTTGATTATCAGATAGGCGATGCTGTTCATGCATTTAAAAATGGCACACATAGAATTGGGCAGCTAATCGTAAAAGGTAGTACACTGGATGGCTGTGAAAAATTATTACATAAATGCTTAAATGAAATTGCTATTGAAGTGGAGTAGATTTTACAATATGATAGATGGTAAATTATATTCAATTGTGATACCTTGTTATAATTCAAGCAAAAGTATTTTAAAAGTTATTTCTACTACAATAGACGAATTACATAAAATCGGTATTGAACGGTATGAATTTGTTCTTGTTAATGATTGCTCACCTGATCAAGGTGAAACAATAAACATTTTGGAAAAACTTGCGAATGAACATGAATTTGTTAAGGTAATTGATTTAGCAAAAAATGCTGGACAGCATAACGCAACAATGGAAGGGTTGCGTTATGCTGCAGGTGATTTTATTATTAGTATGGATGATGATTTACAGACAGATCCTTCGCAAATTTTAAGGCTATTGGATGCAATGAACGAAAATAATCAAGACATCATATATGGTTATTATCCGAAGAAAAAACATAATGGTTTTCGCAATCTATTAAGTAAATTAAATTATGCCTCAGTTCGATTTTTGATAGGTAAGCCGAAAGGGCTTGAGACAAGCAGCTTCTGGATAATAAAGAAATTTGTGCGCGATTATGTGATTCAATATAATAATGCCTTTCCTTATCTTCAAGGACTATTTTTAAGAACAACTGATAATATAGGATGCATAGCAATCGAGCATCGAAAGCGAGAATTTGGAGACTCTAATTATACTTTAAAAAAATTATTCAAATTATGGACTAATATACTTGGATTTTCAATAAAACCATTAAGATTGGCCATGTATATGGGAAGTGTTATTGCATGTTTAAGTATTATAGCAATTATCTGTATAATAGCTATAAAGATTACAAATACTAATGTTGCTGCAGGATGGCCGTCTGTAATGGTTGTGGTTTGTTTCTTTTTTGGGTTGATTTTATTTTTCTTAGGATTGATTGGTGAATATATAGGACGAATTTATCTTGCAATCAATGCTGATCCTCCAAGTGTTATACGAAATTTATATAATATAG
>OAVH01001334.1_pt1 | contig 13698 bp, 11 predicted proteins | sample 1495281 | NCBI WGS metagenome assembly OAVH01 (sample SAMEA2580082, study PRJEB22360) | human gut metagenome | biome: human gut; feature: human-associated habitat; material: faeces | place: Denmark | collected 2008/2010
TGTCATTCTCCTGTTTACAAGGTCTGACATCCTTTTCATAGTTTCTGAAGGCTTCTATTCCTCTTCCTGAACGGCAAAAAACTGATTGGTCGCTGCTGCGATTTCCGTAGCCAGATCACGCTGCTGGAAATTTTCTTTTCCACTGTCGCATAACGGGCACAGATAATCGTCCGCTTCTTTTGTGAAATCTTCACCGTCATAGGTATATCCACAAATACTGCACATCCATGTCATATCATATGTCCTCACTTTCTCTGTGCTTTATTATACACAAGAACGTTCATTATGTCATTTATTTTGCCAGCTTAGATTGCAGAAAAGCCCTGTTTCAGATCCTCCAGTATATCATCAATATGCTCTGTGCCAATAGAAAGGCGAATTGTTTGCGGTGTGATTCCGACAGCCGCAAGCTCTTTTTCGCTCATCTGGGAATGTGTGGTTGAGGCTGGATGAATGACTAATGATTTTACATCAGCGACATTTGCGAGCAGAGAGAAAACCGTCAGCGATTCGGTAAAGGTCTTTGCCTGTTCCTCACTTCCGTTCAATTCAAAGGTAAAGATAGAGGCACCGCCATTTGGATAATAGGATTCATACAATTCCTTTTCTCTGCCCTGTGCGAGTGATGGATGATGTATACGGCCTACCATAGGCTGCTTCTTAAGAAATTCAACGACCTTTACTACATTTTCCACATGCCGCTCAACGCGCAGGGAAAGGGTTTCCAGCCCCTGCAGAAGTAAAAAGGAATTAAACGGAGACAGGCATGCCCCCTGATCACGCATCAGTGTGGTGCGAATTTTCATGATATAGGCGATGTTGCCGCATGCCTGTGCAAAGACGATGCCATGATAGGACGGATTCGGCTTGGATAGGCCTGGAAATTTTTCATTCTGTGACCAGTCAAAATGACCGCCGTCTACAATGACACCCCCCATTACCGTTCCATGCCCGCCAATAAACTTGGTTGCGGAATGGACAACGATATCTGCCCCATGCTCTAGCGGACGAAACAGAAACGGAGTCGCAAAGGTATTATCCACGATCACCGGTATGCCATGACGGTGAGCAATGGCAGAAACAGCCTCCAGGTCAATGATATCCGCATTCGGATTCCCCAGAGCTTCCAGATATACAGCCTTCGTATTTTCCTGAATCGCTGCTTCAAAATTATTGGGATTGTGTCCATCCACAAAGGTTGTTGTGATCCCGCTGTCCCTTAATGTATTAGCAAACAGATTATAGGTTCCTCCATACACCGTGGAGGAGGATACAATATGGTCTCCACATGCTGCGATATTACGGATTGCATAATCAATTGCCGCAGAACCGGAAGCGGTAGCCAAGGCTGCTGCGCCCTGTTCCAAAGCTGCCATACGCTGCTCAAATACATCCGATGTCGGATTCATCAGACGACTGTAGATATTGCCCCCCTCTTGTAAGGCAAAACGCTGGGCAGCCTGCCGGGAATCCTTAAAAACATAGGAGGTTGTGGCATAAATCGGCACAGCTCTGGCATCGGTAGTGGGGTCTGCCTGTTCCTGTCCGGCATGCAGCTGCAGGGTTTCAAACTTATATGCTTTCTCTTTCATTTAGGTTCCTCTCTTTCAAACCCTATTAAATCAGTAGGTTTAGTGAGATTATACGGGTGTTTTGCCTTATTGTCAATATACTTTCATACATTTTTGAAAATAATTATCATACGATTGTAAATAATTTCATACAAAATAAGCGCACGTTTAACAGCATACCGCCCCATACGAATCCGGCACCGATCTGTCCGACTGCCAGCAGCTTGGAGAAAAATACAACAGAACGAATTGCATAGTGTAAAGTGACATGCAATCACCTGCAAAGCAGCATACAGATTGTCTTTTTACAGGTTAGCGTATTTCGCAAAGGAAAAGGAAAGCGCCCGTTTATCCTCTGTGGATAGAAGACTGCTTTCCTTTGCTTGATTTAGGATAGTACCTGTCGCAAGGTAATATCGTATCTGGCATTATGTGTAATGTGGCGATTGTTTACATCACTTTCTGATCTTTTCATTTAACTGCCTTATGGTCATACCGTGTATAGGATAGCACCATCCAGCTGCTTTCCAGTATTGGCACATATGAAATATCCCAGTCCAACTATACTACCTGCATTCTTTTTATTCCGTGCGAAGTGCTGTCACCGGATCCTCCAGTGCTGCTTTCTTAGATGGAATCAGACCACCGAGCAGCGTCAGAATCACACTCAAAACGATTAGGATGATACCGCCGGCAATCGGCAGTGCCGCACTCACCTCTACATTGCCTGCAAGATGATGTATCAGCATATTTCCCGGAATGAGCAGCAGTAGGGTAATGATAATACCCAGAAGTCCTGCCAGCAACCCGATGATAAACGTCTCGGCATTGAATACCTGAGAGATATTTTTCTTGGAAGCACCGATCGCGCGCAGGATTCCGATTTCCTTCTTACGCTCCAGTACGCTGATATACGTGATAACACCAATCATGATGGAGGATACGACTAGGGAGATTGCCACAAAGGCAATCAGCACATAGCTGATAACGTTAATGATATCTGTAACAGACGACATCAGTGTTCCAACATAATCGGTGTAGGAAATAACCTTATCCTCATCCACCTTTTTCATATCAGCGTTGTAGCCGTCCAAAACGTCAATCACCTTCTGCTTGCTTTCAAAATCCTTTGGATAAATACTGATACCACCTGGCTTATCCAGATCGGCATATCCCAGATTTTTCAGATTTCCGTCATAGGAGGAAACCTCACTCGTCATTAACGACATCATCAGCTCGGATAATTCTTCTTCATTCATATTCATTTTGATTGCCTTTGCGAATGCACTGGCATCAATCTGTATAGCATCCTGCATATTGGCCGCAAACTTACTCATCTGGCCTTGCAGCTGTCTGCCAAGCTCCTGCTGCAGCTGCTTCGTAAAGGATGATGCGTACTGTGTCATCATCGCTTCCATCTGCTTTTGCAGCTGTGTCTGAAACTGCTGTGTCAGTCCGCTTTCCTGCAGAACATTCATCAGCTCTCCCTGAATGAGCTGCTGTGCAGGCTGTGTCTGTACATAGGCAATCATGTATTCATTCATTTTGGTTGGATCCAGCAATGCATTGTTCATGAGATATTTCTGGAAATCCGTTTGCAGTGTGGCGGCCAGTTTCTGCAGCTGTTCTTCTGAAATCGTAACCTTCATCCCGGCTAGAACAGATTGGAAATCAAGCTGTGGGAGCTGTGACATATCCAATTTGATATTGCTTAAATCAAGCTGTGACATATCCATATTCAGCTTGCTCTGATCAAAAGAGAATGCCTGCTTCAGCATATCCGCATCAACTGTGAATAAAGAATTCATATCAAATTTACTGTGTTCTTTGTCTGTAAAGGACTTTCCGGTAAACACATCCGTATTAGGCTTTGCAAGCTGCTTTTTTACAATATCGCTGTCCTTCGCCTGATTGATCACGTGCATGGTCAAATCAGCTGGATAGGCAATACCCGCCTTCAGCATTGTTGCAGTTGCGGACTCTACCGGCTGAACAACACCGACGATTCGAATATCCTCTCCGTTGTTGACCAGCTTTTTCATATAGCTCTTATCGTCTGTCTTATCCTTATAAACATTATATTTCTCATCGTATTGATAATAATCCTTTGCATTTACAAGCTTAAACTGCTTACCGACAATTTCATCATAGGAATAGGAACGGCTTTCATCGGGAACCTTGACCTTTTCATCCTTCGAAAACTGTTCCACCATCTGATCCAGCTCCTTATAATCACGCAAACCCAGTGTATACAGCATAAAATCATTGATATTTCCGTTTTTTGTTAAAACAAGCACACATTCCTTGTAGCCTTTTGGCCATCTTCCCGCTTTGATATCATATTGATTTTCATACAGCTTCGCATTGCTTGGCATCTGGTAGAAGACATCTGTACTCATCATGGCGGACATCATGCTGTTGGTGTTGCTGGAGGAGCCAAATCCCAGCGAGGAAAAAGACGTATCCGGATGTACCTGACGGATCGTACCCGCATCCGTACGGTAAATCTGCGGTGCTACGGTGTACGTATATTCTATGGAATTTGTATTGCTTTCAATATCCGTCTTTCCACTGTCCAGATAGTGCTTTAAGGAGGTCAGATCGTTGGATCCGATCTTGGAGAACATATTGGTGATCATCTGAGATACATGAATCTTTGTCTCATCCTTCTCCCCCTGCTTCTGATTGGGGTTTCCATCCGTCATCATGGAGGTGATATCAAACCCTGTGCTTTGTATTTGCAGCGGATATTCCGATAAAGTATCCTCCTCTATGGATTGGATGTACTGATTGACTCCGTTGGATAGGGAGAGAATCAGCGCTATTCCTATAATACCAATAGAGCCCGCAAAGGAGGTCAGGATCGTTCGTGCCTTTTTCGTACGCAGATTATTAAAGCTCAAAAGCAAGGAGGTTGTAAAGGACATGGAAGATTTTCCCATATTTTCATGCTTTGGCTGTTCCAGCTCCTCCTCCCTCACCTCGTAGGGATCAGAATCACTGCGGATACGACCGTCACGCAGCTCCACGATACGTGTCGCATAGTCCTGTGCCAGCTCCGGATTGTGTGTTACCATGACGACAAGGCGATCCTTGGCAACCTCCTTCAACAGGTTCATGACCTGTACACTCGTATCGCTGTCCAGTGCACCTGTAGGCTCATCCGCCAACAGGATATCCGGATCATTCACCAAAGCACGGGCGATGGCAACACGCTGCATCTGTCCCCCGGACATCTGGTTTGGCTTTTTATGTTCTTGTTCTCCCAGACCTACCTCTTCCAGCGCCTGTTTAGCCTTCTGTCTTCGCTCTGCTTTCGATATACCGGAAATCGTTAAAGCAAGCTCAACATTTGCCAGAATCGTCTGATGCGGAATCAGATTATAGCTTTGGAATACAAAGCCGATCGTATGATTACGATAGGAATCCCAGTCTCTGTCCCTGTATTTTTTCGTCGATATCCCGTTGATAATCAAATCACCCTCATCATAACGGTCGAGCCCTCCGATGATATTTAAAAGCGTTGTCTTTCCGGAACCACTCGGCCCCAGTATGGCCACAAATTCATTGTCCCGCAAATTCAGACTCACACCGTCAAGTGCCTTCTGTATTAAACTGCCTGTCTTATACTGCTTGTGTATATTTTTTATCTGAAGCATACTACGAATCTTCCTTTCTGTCTGTTTTCTTTAATCGCCTAACATCCATCAGTATATAAAATAACCGGCACCGACATTCCCCTGGACTAGGTGTCTGCCCGATTGTTCTGTGGTACCCAATAAATACATTCTGTATGGATAAGAGGCTGCTCTATCTCAATCCTTACTGCTATCTGTTCAACAGCATTGTTTATTCTTCATGCAGCCGGGCGAGCTCCTTTCGGTATTGTTCCAGATATAAGCCTGCCTGATTCAAAAACACCCGGATGATTTCCGTATCGTGCTCACTGTAGTCCGATATAATTTCACTGATACCCTCATACATCTTTTTACGCAGCACACACTGTTCCCGATTCACCTGTTCCCCCTGCGGTGTCAGCTCCAGATAGATATCCTTGGCATTTGTTTTGCTTTTTATCTTGCGTATTAGATGCTTTTTCTCCAGCTTGGCAGCCATCTGTGAAACTGCCCCCTTGGTAATTCCCAGCACCTCTCCGATTTCCGACATTTTTATGCCCTTATGAGATGCAATGGCATCCATAAAAAATAAGCCTGCGGAATTTGTTGTAATATTCCCCTGAAAGGTAATCGGGGTGATTCTGATCTGGTTCATTTTACAAGAAATGCTGTAAAATTCATCCATAAACGCATTGATATCTTCTCTTTTCATATACATTTCCTCTTTAGATTTTAGTTTAACGCTAAACTATTGCCGTGTCAAGGAAACTTAGCGGGAAGCTGCTGTTTATAACAAAACTGTTATTATACATGGCTTGAAACCAATCAGAAAAATGAAGATAACACCTGTTTCCTGCTGCTTTCTTACTGCATTGTAAAAATCGTAAAGGATTAGGCATATCGTATATAAACACTCTTTGATCAGGTAGAGGAGGATCAGAGTATTCATGATCTATACCGCATCGAATACCTGCGGCAGCATATCGCACAGGTAAAGGAATGTATTCTTGACGGCGTGTCTGTTCTTGGTTATCTAAGCTGGGGGCCGATCGATATTGTATCCTCCTCCAGTGCGGAAATGAGCAAGCGCTATGGATATATTTATGTAGATTTGAATGACTGGGGAGAAGGCAGCGGCAAACGTTTAAAAAAGGATTCCTTCTTCTGGTACGCACGTGTCATAGAGACCAACGGGGATGCTTTATAGCGTGTACAGCAGGCAGATACTGCAGCAGAAATGTCTGCTGTATGAAGCATGATGTATGGACATATGGTTTCCTTATGAAAAAAAATCAGTATGCATGAAATTTACATACTGATTTTTTAAGTGTTTCATGAATTGGAGCAGTACAGTACCTTATCGAAGAAAAACTGATGATTTACGATTTAACGGATGCTTTCCAGCTATTTTCCTGTGCTTACAGAAAACAGGAATATAGCTGCGTTTGAATAAAGCTACAGGATAGCAGTGTCCTGCTTTCATATAATCTGTCCAACAGCAGGGCTTCGCTGGACAGATCATGTACGCATTTACCTCTCAGCATACGGCGGCATAGCTTTGTGTGAATTCCTCTACGCCTGCTTTTAACCGTCGCAGACCTTCCAGCAGCTGCTCTTTGGAACATGCAATATTCATGCGGATAAAGTCCTCTCCGGCTGTTCCGTAAGCCGATCCTTTGGATACCAGAAGTCCCTGCTCTGCACGCAGATAGTCACAGAGCGTATCGACAAAGGGATGCAGAATCGTGCAGTCGATCCACAGCAGATAGGTTGCTTCCGCTTCAACAGGATGTAGCTGCGGTATATGCTTTTCCAGAAAATGCTGTGCTGTCTTTCGATTCGCCCAGAGGTATCTTCGCAGGCTCTCCAGCCATTCCTCACCCTCCTGAAACGCTGCTGTAACAGCCTCACAGGCGAACACATTCGGCTCCGCCACCTCATCGTTGTTCAGTCCTCTCCAAACCTTATGACGGAGTGCTTCATTTGCGATGACAACACAGGCTGCCTGCAGCCCAGCAAGATTGAATGCCTTACTTGCGGATAAGCAGGTGATGCTGTTTTCCCGACACGCCTCATTTACTGAGGCAAACGGTATATAAGCCTTCCCCGGTGCGCATAGATCACAGTGAATCTCATCACTGACAACCGTCACATGATGTTTGACACACAACGCATTGATTTTTGCTAGCTCCTCCCTGCTCCAGAGCTTGCCGATTGGATTATGCGGATTACATATAATCATCAGGGTTGTTTGTAAAGCCGCGAGCTTTTGTTTTAAATCGGCATAGTCGATATGATAATCGCCGTTTTCATACACCAAATTACTGGTGATCACCTTACGTCCATTGTTGCGGATGGAATTGTAAAATATGTTATATACAGGGGCCAGTATCAGCACCTGCTCAGCCGGTGCTGTCAGTCTTCTGATAATGGAAGAAACTGCCGGAACCACTCCGCTGCTGAACAGCATCCATTCCCTTTGCATATCAAAGCCGTACCGTCTGCTCCACCAGCTTTGGTATGCCATATAATACGTTTCCGGTATATCACTGTAGCCATAGATTCCAAAAGCCGCCTTTTTCTGTACAGCCTCGCGTATACAGGGAGCCGTTTGGAAATCCATATCGGCCACCCACATTGCCAGCTCACCCTCCTTTACGTTCCATTTCAAAGAATTTGTGTTTCGCCGGTCAATCAGCCGGTCAAACTCATACTTCATGCCACCAGCTCCCGTACACTGATCTGGGTTCTGGAGGGATCCACATATTCCTCTTCGAAAATAATCTGCTTGATTTCCTCTGCCCGTATAATCCCCTCATATGGATTCGTAATACTGTCCACGGAAGAAACGATATCCGCTTTCACGCTGGAGTATTCAAAGGCCAGTGTCGTATTTAACAGCTTACAATTTTCAAGAATAACATTGTCCATATAGCACATCCCCTGCAGACTGTCGATTGTACAATTCACAAAACGGATATTTTTAGAATTCCAGCCCAGATATTCGCCAACGATTAAAGAGTCATATACCGTGACATTTTCACAGTTCCAAAAGGCATCCTTGGATAACAGCTTAGCGTTGCGGATTTCCATGCTTTTAGCTCCGTCAAATGCGTAATTTCCGGATAATGTAAAATCGCAGATACGAATATTTTCAGAGTTCATCGCAAAATAATTCCCATTGGCACTCATATGCTTTATTGTGATATCCTTACAGCTCCACAGGGTTTCTTCCGCATTGGGAAGCTGTACATTCACTAGCGTAACTCCCTCACATCTGCGAAAGGTCTTCGGTGCCTGGATAAAGCAGTCCTGCATGGTTATATTTTTCGTATACCAGATACCGGAGCGTGCGGTATCCAGCAGGGTTGTATGCTCACAGAAAATATCCTTACTGTACCATAACGGATACTTCCATTTGAATATGCTGTTTGTCAGCCTGATGTTTCTGCTTTCCTTTAACGGCGATTCACCATCGGCAAACGTACAATCCCATATCTCCTGATCCTGTGCATGAAATAACGCTCGTTCTCCTGTTAAATATTGTTGTTTGATTTGTTTCATCATGATTCCTCCTGATCCTATACCATTTTTCCCATTTCATAGGCTGTCTGCAAATGGGAAGAAAGCTTCAATACCGCATGCTCCTGTTCAACACCGGTTCCGTAGACAACTCCCTGCAGACTTGCCTTTTCAAAACAATCGATCCATCCGCACATACCCTTTACCACGTTATCCATAGCAGCTTTTTCCCGCTCTGCGGCTGTTGTGATGAGATAGACGGTACGAAATGCATATTCCAGTGGAAACAGCGGATTGGTACGATCCAACAGGGTTTTCAGTTGTCCGCACATTTCATAGAAATATACAGGTGTTGCAAAAACGATAACATCGGCGGCAGACATCTTCGCTATGATTTCATCTGCATCATCCTTTATCACACAATGTCCGCTCCTGCTTTTCTGACACGCCAGACAGCCGTTACAAAAATGCAACGCCTTATCCCGCAGGGTAAGCTTTTCTACGAGATGTCCATTTTCTCTGGCTCCTTTTATAAATGCATCTGCCAACAGCTCAGAATTACTTCCTGTTCGCAAGCTGGCAGATATCACAAGCACATGTTTTCGAATGATTCTTCGCCTCTTTTCTATATCTACAGTATAAATGGCAATATCTAAAATGTTAAATACCTATATCACATACGTAATCATAACCAAAAGGCATTGTTTAAGCTGCAGATAGTTGTCACTTTTCTAATTTTATATCTCACATCTGTTTACCTTCCACTTTATCACCCTACAGACAATATCCGCTTGCTTTTCAGCTTTCCTGCGCTGATTGTCTATGCTACAATGATGACAAGGAAACAAAAGGAGATGGTATCATGGAGCTCAGAGTACTGCAATACTTTCTTGCAATCGCACGGGAGCAAAGTATTTCAGGTGCGGCAGATTATCTGCATATTTCACAGCCCACCCTGTCCAGACAAATCAAAGACATGGAGGAGGAGTTAGGAAAGCAGCTATTTATACGCGGCAGCCGGAAAATTACATTAACAGAGGAAGGAATGATCCTGCGTAAGCGCGCCGAGGAAATTCTTGGTCTGGTCAAAAAAACAGAGGATGAGATTGCATTAAGCGCTGATATCAGCGAGGGTGATATCTATATTGGAGCTGGAGAAACGCACGCAGTACAATATCTGGCGCAGGGCGCCAGGCAACTGCAGGCAAGCTATCCGAATATTCGCTTTCATATTGCAAGCGGTGATACTACGGATGTATTGGAGGAGCTGGATAAGGGCTTGCTTGACTTCGGCTTATTGTTTGGCTTCGTAGATACGTCTAAATATGAGCATCTGGAATTTCCTGTTAAAGATACGTATGGCATTCTTATGAGAAAGGACAGTACATTAGCAAAAAAAGACATAATTACAGCAGAGGATTTATGGGATCAGCCACTGATCTGTAACCGAAACGCTACCAGACATGAGAATGAAATTTTCAAATGGCTGAAAAAGGGACATACAGAAATACAGCTGACGGCTACCTATAATCTTCTGTATAATGCAGCAATTCTGGTAGAAGCCGGTATTGGCTATGCATTCGCTCTGGATAAGATTGCCAATGTTTCACCAGATTCCCCACTCTGCTTTAAGCCACTGTATCCCTGTCTGGAAGCCCGCATGTATCTGATATGGAAAAAATACTGCGGAAAAATATCTGATAACTATGCAGTCCCTGTTATCCGCTGAATAAGATGGATGCATCCGCATATACAATACAGCTTTCATGAGGTAGCTGAAAAAAGAGATTTCAAAGAATGACGGTATGCAGGAAGTACCCTCATGCTAGAAATCTCTTTTTTTCATGAAATACATGGATGCCGCCTGCTTTTCATTGCAGCTGCTTCCTTTTTTATTGATAAGAACAGGTTATTTGTTTACTGATTGCTACCAGAGCCCTTGCAAATCCTGTAGGTTTTTCCTAATTCTCATTCAGAGACTCTTTTTGTCATGTTTCAGCTTTCGCATCACAGCCGCACATTTCAAACAGCAGATAGTCTATGCAGCTGACACTTTTCTCACGGATGTGAATTTCAGATAACAGCAATGCCCGTTGTGCCTTTAGGATGCGCTTTCTCTCACAAATAGAAGCCTCACCCGATTCCTCCAGCTTCAAATAGCCAGTGATTCCTGGCAGATCCAACCCGATTTTACGCAAGGACAGCACGTGACTCAGCTTCTGAATATCACCGTTTTGAAAATCCCGTTCCCCATTTCTACAGCCTACATCATCAAATATGCCGGCCTGTTCCATAGCCGCAAGCTCCTCCAATGCCACTCCATAGGTACTGCTTACCTCTTTTCGATTCATAGCTTCCTCCTAAACTGCAAAATAATGCAGATATATATGATATACCTACATTTTAGATTCTGTTCATCCTATTGTCTAATACTCCTTTTCTATCTTTCCATATGCTTGAAAAGCATGCTTCAGACAGGTGATAAAGGCAGCGGCAGCCGGTGAAAATAACTGGTGCTTTTTCCATACAAGAACACAGCCGGTTTCCAACGAAGGTGAAAGCGGCCGGAAGCAAATCGGATTTTCAGGATATTCTGCAATCAGATGCTGCAGGGTTATCAGATAGCCCAGTCCATCCTCTACCATCATGGCAGCATTGTTTACCAGATTGATGGACGCAACCTCCTGCACACTTTCATACACATCCTGAAACCAGTTTTCTATTTCATTATGTACCTGTGGACGCTTCGATGCGATGATGGTCTTTCCTCTTAAATCTTCAGCAGTGATAACCGCCTTTTCTGCCAGTGGGTCAGCTTTGGGTAACACAACACCCCAGCAATCCTTATCGGGTAAGCGGAGAAACTCATAATCACTGATATCCACCGGCTCCAGCAGCAGACCGATATCCAGCAGTCCACTATTGATACGCTCCTTAATATCATCCGCATGCGCACTGAAAAGCTCGAATGTAACTGCCGGATACTGCTCATGAAACTGCTTTATAATACGGCTGAGTTCATGAAACTGGCGTGTTTCTCCACTTCCAATAAAAATCCTTCCCGCCACATGCTCATTGCTTTCCTTCATTTCCTGTTCTGTTTTGGCTGCCAGTGCAACCAACTCCTCTGCTCGTTTTTTAAGAAGCATTCCCTCACTCGTCAGGGCGATTTTCCCCTTACCGCGAACAAACAGCGTTTTACCAAATTCATCCTCCAGCTGCATCAGTTGTCTGGACAGGGTGGGCTGTGTAATGTGCAGTGCTTCGGCTGCCCTTGTAATATTCTGTTCCCTGGCAACCATCAGAAAATATTGCAACACTCTTAGCTCCATAATATCTCCTTTCCAGCAGCATTCCTAGCTATACCGCTACTGTATTACTTGCTTTTCCTTTGAAAAAAGTAAAAGGCACTGGCATCAGGGAATGCAATCCTGATGCTGTTCATCTTTATAGGCATCCTTTTCTGTATCGTATCCACATAGTATAAAAGCGTGGTGTTTTTACAGAGGCTGATGCAGGGATTTCCTCATTTTCTTAGCTTTTCCTATATGCTTTCTATCCTATTATACAGCATAAGCTGCAGCCCCGGTGTACCATTTTGTATAGAAGAACTGATCATCACCAGCTCTTTTAATCATTATACATTCCACTTTGATACGATTGCAACAATAGAAAAGCAGCAGTCTGATCCCAGTCCTTTTATTACTGCGTTGTGGATACTTCTTCTATGATCTGTATAGCATTCAGTGTTCTTGGAAAGCCGATATACGGCTGACATTGTGTGATTGCCTCAATCAGTGTGGCTCTTGTATTTCCTGCCTGCAGATTGGCTTTGGCATGTGCACGTAATTGATTTTCACATCCGCCCAGTGATGCAATCGTACAAAATGTCAAAAGCTCACGCTGCCTCATATCCAACCCCTTTCTTGTATAGAAATCACCAAAGCAATGCGCGGATAAATACCTTTGCATATGCTTGAGATCAATCGCAGCAGCATCATGTCCCCCCTGTATTGCATCCTGAGAAAAAACAGAGCATTGTGCATCAAAGCCCTTTTGAAAACGGGTTTCCTCTGTCACCGTGCTTCCTATCTCAGGTTCCTCAGGATTCGTCAGCTCCTGCAAAGACTGATGAACATAGTTCAATGCCTGATGTGCCTTCAGCAGCCCTGCATAGGGAATAATCTGATAGATTACTTCCAGGATGAGCTGTGGTGCGGTACCGGTTTCCAGCAATGCTTTCACATGATCCGTGATCAGCTCCTCAGCGTTATTTGCGGCCATAACAGCGAGGGTGATATATTCCCGCATCGTAAAATCCAGGGTACCGTGGCCATATACATCCGCAAAAAGATGCGGCTTCATAATTTGCTGCATTTCCGGATCCTCCTGCAAAAAGGATACCTTAGGAAAATGTGCCTTTTCCATTTGTTTTGCTTTCTCTATTCTGTTCATGTTATCACCTCTGTTTTCATTGTAAGTTTCTACGCATGGAATGTCCAATACCCTGTCAGAATCGTACAGCATGCTTAAAAGGCATGCATGTAAGAAAAAGCTGTAAAGAATGTATGCCGTTTATGTATTGTTTATTCACAATCTATCATAACCTTACAAGATTCATAAACATATTAAAAAGATTGTCTATGTACTAAATATTGTTCAGTAACTGGAAACACATTATAGAATAGAGATATCCTAATGGAACCATAGAATTATACTCCTAAATAAAATGCCCCAACTAGGGGCAATTTTTACATTCGTCTTTTATCCCGTACACGAATTAACGGATCATATTTGAATGCTGGTCTTTTGTATCCCGCAAGCCAGCTAGCGGATAATATTTGAACATTGCTGTTCATTTAATAGTATCCGGAAATAGATAAATATTCATCTATTTCTTACAACTATATTTAAACGAATTTTGATATTTAAGTCAAGAGTGATAATTTTTTTTGATCTTCCTTTACGGGCAAATACAGTCGAGCTTC
>OAVH01001338.1_pt1 | contig 13634 bp, 10 predicted proteins | sample 1495281 | NCBI WGS metagenome assembly OAVH01 (sample SAMEA2580082, study PRJEB22360) | human gut metagenome | biome: human gut; feature: human-associated habitat; material: faeces | place: Denmark | collected 2008/2010
CCTTTCTATATGAAAAAGTCCTTGTCAAAATGCTTTTCTCTGCTTATAATATGATTACAGCATATAAGGAGGAGCAGCATGGCAAACGAGAAACGAACGGTCAAAAAGAAAAAAAACAAGATTAAAACCTTTTTAAGTCTGGCTGCTATTTTCATTGCATGCTTTCTGATTTATGCTGCAAGCTCTGATCTTATGATGACAATGAAGCTGAAGGATGAAATCACTTCTTCAGAGGAAATGATAAGCTCTTTGGAAAATCAGAAAAATGACCTGTCCAAGGAAAAAGAAAACCTGGAAAATCCGGAATATGTAAAACGGTTTGCCAGAGGAAAATATATGGTCAGCAAGCCAGGCGAGCAGGTGTTTAAGCTACCGGCTAAAAATGATAAAGATGATGACTGATTCCCTATAGTGAGCTATAGGGATTTTTGATATGGAGGACTTGGCAATGAAAAAATGGGAAGCGGTTATTTTTGATATGGATGGAACGCTGTTTGATACAGAGACAATTTCGATGAAGGCGTGGAAAAGAGTTGGTGAGAAGCTTCACCTTCCCACTAGTGACACATTTATCCTTTCACTGATTGGCAGAACGAGAAAGGATCAGCAGGTTATATTCGATACATACATGCCAAAGAGCTGGCCGCAGGAGGAAGCATGCCGTCTTCATACGCTTTATAAAAAGGAAGAAAAGCAGCAAAACGGTGTACCTCTTATGGGAGATGTCAAGGGTTTACTGGAAATGGTTAAGGATAAGGGATACCGTATTGCTATGGCGACTAGTGCTTCTGCAGAGGATGTAGAATTCAATTTACATCATGCAGGAATTGCACCTTACTTCGAAATTATCGTCAATGAGGAAATGATAAGTCAGGGAAAACCAGCGCCGGATGTATATCTAAAGACGGCAGAAATGCTGGGTGTTCAGCCGCAGAAATGTCTTGTGGTAGAGGATAGTCTGAATGGTGTGCGTTCTGCATATCGCGCAAATACAAACGTTGTGATGATACCGGACAAGGTTCCGCCTACAAAGGAAATTGAATCCATGTGCAATTATATATTACATAGTCTTGATGAATTGAAAAATATGATCTAAGGACATCAAATAAAAAGGTATAAGAAAAAGGTTAATGTAAGGGAAGATGCAGTTACATCTATAGGGGTGTGGCTGCTTTTTATTTATATAGTTATTAGTTAAATATAGTTTCACTGTTCTTCTCTTAGAAGGGGAAGTTAAAGAAAACATGAAATTTGCTGCAATGATATACTGAAATCGAAAGGAGGCATGGCAATGGAAGAATTGGAAATCTCTCTTATGCAGATTATATCCTATAGCGGGGAGGCCAGATCACTGTGTTTTGAAGCATTAGAAAATTATCGTGAGGGGAAAAAAAATACAGGATTAAACCTTTATAAAGATGCTGAAGAAAATCTTTATACTGCGAAACGTGCTCATAGTAAAATTTTGCAGCAATTTGCCAGTGGTGATTTTGATCAAGTCAGTCTATTGATGGTTCATGCAGAGGATCAAATGATGGCTAGTGAAATCATTTATCAAATGACAAGGGAATTATTCAAATGTTTAAGTGAAATGAAAGGATGATGCATAATGTTAAAAATTATTCTCGTATGTAATGCAGGGATGTCCACAGCAATGATGGCAAAAAAAATGAATGAGCAGTCAGAGGGGTATTGTTATGTTGAAGCATATGGTGATGGAGATTTCATGAATTATTTACAAGGCTGTGATCTGATTCTGGTAGGCCCTCAGATCCGCCATGAAATTCCGCGAATTAAAAAATTTGTGGAATCTTCAGTACCTGTTGTAAGCATGAATCCATCTTATTATGGGTTGATGAATGCAAAGGGTGTTATCGAGGATGTTAAAAAAATAATGAAAGAGAGAAATTAAAAAATGGAAAGTATGAAGGACAAAATTGAGGCTAAAGTGCTTGATATTTCTGCGAAGCTGAGTACGCAGACACACTTGCTTGCACTTCGAAACACATTTATGACCATACTGCCTATTATGGTTTTTGGCGGTTTATCAGCGGTTATATCAGCAGCTCCTGTAACAGAAAAAACAACCAATGGCTTTCTTCTTGCATGGGCAGGCTTTGTGTCAGATTACGGGTATGTATTTTCCTGGATTTCTGTTTTAAGTCTGGGCTTTATAACATTATATGTTGCGCTGGGTATTACACATTATCTGTGTAAAAACTACAATATTGAGGAACTGATTCCAAACTTTATCACCGTTTTTGGTCTGTTTATGCTGGCAGTGAGAATAGAAAAATTACAATATGGGTTATCGCTTGCAGATTTGAATTTTCTGGATGGGAAGGGTCTTCTGGTAGGTATCTTTGTGTCTATTGTCACAGTGGAGATTTACCGCTTTCTGAAGTCTAAAAATTTCGGAAAAATTAAAATGCCGGACAGTGTTCCAGCATCTTTATCAGAGACCTTTGCATCCTTATCGATTGCAGTACTGATCATGTTTTTATATTTGATTATGTTTATTATATTCCATAATATGGATACAACCTTTGCAATGTGGCTTAGCTCTGTAATTGCTCCGCAAATTAAAGCAACAGACAGCTTATGGTTTATTCTGCTCATGACCTTTATCATAAATGCAGCATGGTTTTTCGGAATTCATAATGCAACGTTCTGGGGACTGATGGGGCCAATTATGATGATGAATATTTCTGCAAATGCAGGACAGCTTTCCGCAGGAATGGTACCTACTGCAATACTGACGGAAGCATTTTGGATTTATTTTGTTTGTATCGGTGGGGTAGGCTCCTGTCTTTCGCTTGCAATTCTCCTCTGTTTCTCGAAAGCAAAATTGTTAAAAATCGTAGGAAAGGTTGGGATCATCCCTGCATTCTTCGGAATATCCGAACCGATTACATTCGGACTTCCTATGATGTTAAATCCTATATTCTTTGTACCCTGTTCCCTTGTTTCTGTTGTAAATGCAATCATAGCATTCCTTTGTTTAAATACAGGACTGATAGGAAAAACCTATGCGATGCTTTCCTTTAATATGCCTAGTATTTTTGGAGCATATTTCTCAACAGGAGATTTTAAAGCAGTTATTCTTGTTGCTATACTGATTGTCATTGATATGATTCTATATTTCCCATTCATGAAGATTTATGAAAAGCAGCAGTTGAGAATAGAACAGCAGGATGAAGCACAGGCCGGATGATGTATAAAATGCAAGCAAATACGAAAAAGCTTACAGCTGCGGCGATGGGTGAAATAGAAAATGATTTAGTAATCACTGGCTGCAGAATCTTTAACGTATTTACGAAAGAATTTTTGCATGGTACTGTCTATATAACGGATTCGTTTATCACACATGTAGATTATGATACAAAAAGCCAATTACTACCATCAAAAGAGCATATGCATTTACAGGGTATCTTGTGTCCGGGCTTTATAGATGCCCATACGCATATAGAAAGCTCCCTGTTGGTTCCGGAAAACTATGCTTCTATGGTATTGCCGCATGGAACGACAACGGTTTTGGAGGATGCTCATGAAATCGCAAATGTTATGGGGGTTGAAGGAATCCAATATATGCTAAATGCATCAGAGCATCTGCCCATGCGACAGCTGATGCTGCTTCCATCCTGTGTCCCAAGTCTTCCAGGATTTGAATCCGCCGGAGCTGAATTATATGCTGACGATTATAAGGAATTATTTCATCATCCCCGTGTTGTTGGGTTAGGGGAGGTAATGGATTATGAAGGTGTTCTTTCCGGTGATAAACGTATACATGATCTACTGGAGGCTGCCAAAAAGCAGGACTGCTTTTTACAGGGTCACTCTCCCATGCTGCAGGGGAAAAAGCTTTCCGCCTATCTGTGTGCAGGCCCAAAATCCTGTCATGAAGTAAAAACAGGGGAAGAAGCTCTTGAAAAGTACAGAAAGGGTATGTGGATTGATATCAGAGAGGCGAATACGCAGGGGCGTATGAAGGAAATACTGGAGGCCTTTCAGGATATCCGTGACTATAGCCGTATCTGCTTTTGTAGCGATGACCGCCGCTGTAATGTGACAGAGGATTTGGGACATATGGATTATATGATAAAAAAGGCAGTAGCCCTTGGTATGCCGGTTGAGGATGCATTGCTTGCTGCAAGCTATCATGTTGCTCAGGAAGCGAATCTGCCACAGCTTGGAGCCATTGCCCCTGGATATGCTGCTGATATAGTGCTGTTAAATGATACAACCAATTTACAGGTACAAGCTGTATTCTATGAGGGAAAGCCTGTATGTAAAGGACAGAAATTATTAAAGCCAATAAAAATTTCTGCATATACTAAGCAAATGGAAAAGAAAAATACCGTTCGTATGACACCGTTTCATATGTCTGATTTCATGATAAAAGCAAAAGGTCCATTTTCTAAATTAAATATCATAAGTTTTGAATCAGAATATACATCGACATCATATTTAAAAACACGAGTTTGTATGGTTCACAAAGGGAACGTTCAGCTTAATAGAAAGCATAAGCAACTGTATCTTGCTGTATTCAACCGTTATAATCAAAAGCAAAGAGCAGTTTGTATAGTAGAAAAATTTGGCATCGATCATGGTGCCGTAGCCAGCAGTATATCGCATGACAGTCACAATATATGCGTTGTATACGATACTCTGGAGAATGGCTTACTGGCTGTTACCCAGATACAAGAAATGAACGGCGGATTCTGTGCTGTTGAACATGGACATGTTATTGCAGCAATGCCGCTTCCAGTAGCCGGATTGATGACCTCAGCAGCTGCAGAGGAAGCAGCAGAGCAGGTAAATACCATGGCAGCTGCTTTCCGAAGGCTGGGAAATACCTTTCTTGAAAATCCGGTTTCCAGAATTACGATTATGAATCTGCTGGTTTGTCCATATTGCAAGCTGTCAGATCATGGACTTGTTATGACAGAGGATAAAAAGCTAATACCTGTAGTGAAAGAGGAGGGAATTATGTTAAATGATTGCTATGAAAATGTTGTATTAAAAAAAGTACCGTTTCCTGAAGAGGAATCTTGTACTCCGGTTTTATTATCGGATGCTACCATACAGGAAAGATTGGACAAAGTTATATGCAAAATGAAGGAGAGGAAACTGGATTGTATTGCAGTGTATGCAGATGTAGAGCATGGAGCAAATTTTGAATATTTAACCGGATTTATTCCGCGTTTTGAAGAAGCACTGCTTATTCTTCATAAAAATAAAGATGCATATCTGCTTCTTGGAAATGAGGTGCTTTCTTTAGCCAGGCATGCAAGAATTGCTGCAAAGGGATTGCATATGTCTTACTTTTCTTTACCGGATCAGCCGCTGAATGAAGAACAGGATCTCCTACATGTTTTGAAAAAAGCGGGAATTCAGGAGGGGATGCAGCTTGGTATTGTCGGGTGGAAGGGCTTTTACCGCCTGAAAAAGGAGCTGTTTGATATTCCTTTCTATATGATTGAAGCGATGAGAGCTTGTAAAGCTGTGTTAAGGAATGCTACGGATCTGTTTATATCTCCTGCCTATGGGGTGAGAACAATAAATAATGCAAATGAAATTGCACATTATGAATATGGTCAGATACTGGCAGCAAAAGGCTTGCAAAGAGCCATTCTGGCTTTAAAGCCTGGAAAAACAGAGGTCGAGCTGGGAGGATTGCTTGAAGCAGAGGGACAGGTACATAATGTTGTAACCATATGCTCCAGTGGGAAGCGTTTTGAAAAAGCGAATTTATATCCAATGCATAAACCTGTACAGAAAGGGGAACGTATTTCTTTAACTGTCGGCTATAAGGGTGGTTTAGCAAGCAGGGCTGCTTTTGTGGCAAATAGCAGAGAAGACTTGCCATCAAATATAAGAGATTATGAAGAAAAGATCGCGAAGCCCTATTATGCAGCTATCTGCACCTGGCTTGAACATATTCATATAGGTATGGAAGGAAAAGAGGTACATGATCTGGTAGATACAATACTGCCAAAAGATAAATTTCATTGGAAACTAAATCCGGGTCATTTAAGTGCCGATGAGGAATGGCTGAGCAGCCCTATATATGAAGGGTCGAAGGAACAATTAAGGAGCGGTATGATTTTACAGATTGATATCATTCCCTCAGTGGAAGGATATCCTGGCTGCTGTTGTGAAAACGGAATTGTTCTTGCGGATGATAATTTGAAAAAGGAAATTCAAAAGGCTTATCCGGATACCTGGAATCGTATGCAGGAAAGAAGAAAATATCTGGAAAAGACACTGGGTATATATTTGCATAGTGATGTATTACCGTTAACAAACATGGTAGCGTATTATACACCATATCTGATGAATCACGAATACGCATATACCTGGAATCAGTAAGTTAGAAAGGATGAGATATCGTGGAGATCAATGTGTCAAAGAGGCAAAAGAAAATTATTGATATACTATTGAAGGAATCCGAATTTTGCACAGCAGCTACTCTTGCAGGTATCATAGAGGTCAGCGAGAAAACGATACATGGAGAAATAGCAGAAATCAATAGAAAAACAGGCTCTGCCACGATATCCTCTATGAAAGGGAAGGGCTATGTAATTATTGATAAGAATACCTGTCTTAATCAGAACTATTGTATTACAGATGAGGGAAAAAGAGATATAAAGATATTAAAAGAAATTCTTTTCAATGAACATGTTGATTATTACGAGCTGGCAGATAAATTTTATATCAGCCCTTCAACACTGAATAAGGAAATAAGCGGTATAAATAAACAAATACAGAAGGAATTCCAAAATCTTAAAATTACAAGAAAGCAGAACTGTCTGTTTCTGAATTGTGATGAAATTGAAAAAAGGAAGGTTCTGACATATTTTCTATTGGAAGAAAGTGAGCATCAGCGTTTTGATGTAGCAGTACTTGATCAATGCTTTGATACCATAGATGTAAATTTGTTATCCGCCATACTCATGGACTTTATTCATGCAAGAAATTTAACGATATCTGACTTTAAAATGTTTTCTATCCTGTTGCATATGCTTATGTATCTCAGTAATTCATCCTACATCAGTAACATCTCACAAAGCATATTGGACTGTGATGAAGAAGTAAGAGCATTGTTGGAGACTATATCAAATCGGATGAATACAACCTTTACAAGAGAAGGAATTCAGCAGATAGAGAAGCTTTTTCAGCAAGGAAATGCAGAGCATCAGGATTATGCACATATTATGATGTTTTTAACAGAGGTATTGAAAGAAATCTATGATATTTACAGTATAAATTTTAATGAAAATCAAGACTTAAAAGAAAATCTTACGTTACATCTTCTTAATCTGAAAGAACGATGCCAGTCTGGTATGCTTATAAAGAACCCACTGTTATCCCAGTTGAAACAGAATTTTGTTCTTGTGTATGATATTGCAGCATATATTGGAATTCGTTTTCAGGAGCAAACAAGCTACGATCTTGATGAAAATGAAATCAGCTTCATTGCATTACACATAATGAATGGTATCAAAAGCATAAAGACTTCGATTGTAAGGATTGCATTGATCAATCCTTATGGAAATTCTGTTACGCATATGATTACACAGTATATGAATGCGATACCGGATATTGAAATGATCGGCTGCTTTTCCATGTTTGATTTTAAAACAATTTATGCTGAAAAGCCGGATATCATTTTAACGATGGTTTCATTAAATGAACAGATGGGTATTCCTGTATATAAGCTGGATAACTATCTTCAACAGAAAGAATATGAGAAAATCGAGCAGATTGTAAAGAGCGTGCGGGTTAAGAAATCCTATGAGAATATTATGATACATAATTACTTTACGGAAGATTTGTTCTGTATTCCAGCTTCACTACATTCAAAGGATGAAGCAATCACATATCTGTGTAATCTGTTAGAAAAAAACGGATATGTGGATGCAGCATTTAAGAAACATATATATGAGAGAGAAGCGATTGCTCCAACCTGTTTCGGAGCAAGATATGCAATTCCTCATACAACAAAAAAGATTGCAAAGAAGAATGGTATTGCTGTTGCTTTACTAAAGGAACCAATCATATGGGATGGCTTTGAAGTAGACGTCGTTTTGATGTTTGCTCTGCATAAGAGCTTTGATCAGGTACCAAAGCTGTATGATCTCATCCTCAGTGTGTTTGATGATGAAGCAAGGTTCCAGGATTTGCTGGAATGTGACAGCTACCAATCATTTATTAAAAAAATACATATTACATAAGAAGGAGACTTATAATGAAAGTAAATAAACAATTTCCTAAGGGCTTTTTATGGGGAGGTGCTACCAGTGCCTATCAGTTTGAGGGTGCGTGGAATGAAGATGGAAAGGGAATCAGTATTGTAGATATACTGCCGCATGGGACAAGAGAAGCTGTACCGGAAAAGCATGAAGTGCTTCCTAATGTGTTTTATCCGTCACATCACGGCATTGATTTCTATCATACATATAAAGAGGATATTAAGCTGTTTAAGGAGCTGGGAATGAATTGCTTCCGAATGTCAATTGCATGGACAAGGATTTATCCGACAGGGGAGGAAGAACAGCCAAATGAAAAAGGACTACAGCATTATGATGATGTGATTGATGAATTATTAAAGAATGGAATTGAGCCTTTAATTACGATTTCTCATGATGAAATGCCTTTACATCTTGTGGATGCATATGGTGGCTGGAGAAATCGAAAATTGATCGATTTCTATTTGAAATTTGCTATTACTTTGTTTGATCGTTATAAAGAAAAGGTTAAATATTGGATAACCTTTAACGAACTAAATTTTGCCAGTGTCCTTCCATGGCATGCGGCAGGTCTTACCTTTGAGGACGGCGATAATCGGGAACAGATTATGTTTCAGGCTGGACATCATCAAATGGTTGCCAGTGCATTGGCGGTGAAGGCTGCACATGATAGGAATCCGGATATGAAGATTGGGTGTATGATTAACGGGGTGCCAAGCTATGCATATACGTGTAAACCGGAGGATGTTATGGAAAGTATCGAAGCGAATCATGAAATTTTCTTATATACAGATGTTTCGATAAGAGGAGCCTATCCATCTTATGCGGCTCGTTTCTTTTCAGAGAAGGGTGTTGAGATTAACATGGAGCCGGAAGATGCAAAAATACTTGCTGAGGGCTGTGTAGATTTCTGTTCACTCAGTTATTATTATTCAAGAGTAACTCCGCTGAATCCGGATCACCTAACCAATCTGACAGAGGATGAGAGAATGCTGGGGCTGTTGCGAAATCCACATCTCATATCCAGTGACTGGGGTTGGGTAATTGATCCTGTCGGACTTCGTATTATTCTGAATCAGCTGTATGAACGCTATCAAATCCCACTTATGATTGTAGAAAACGGTATCGGTGCGCATGATGAGCTCATTGATGGCAAGGTACATGATTCTTATCGCATTGATTACTTTAAAAAGCATCTTATTCAACTGAAGGAGGCAATTCAGGACGGTGTGGAGCTTATGGGATATACCTCCTGGGGATGTATTGATATTACTGCTGCAAGTACAGGACAGATGAGTAAACGATATGGGTTTATATATGTGGATATCAATGATGATGGCAGTGGTTCAGGGAAGCGATTTAAAAAGGACTCTTTTTACTGGTATAAACGTGTATTGGAATCAAATGGAGAGGAAGGTCTGGAAACAGAAAGTGATTGATATATTCAAAGCTTAGGGCAGCACTGGCAAGCCTGTGAAAAGCGTAGTATTAAAAGAGAGCATTTTATGCAGATTTGAAATCACGGAAATTCAAACGATTCCCGCATAATGCATGGGATATTTCCCTGGATGCATTGGATAAAGGGATTATTCAGACAGAGGCGATTATATCGCATAGGTTCCCGTTATCAAAAACAAGAGAAGCAGTGGATTTAATGGCAGAGAAGAAGGAGTTCTTTTATAAGATTCTGATTGTGCCGGAACTGAATGACTAATACCCTGCATGGCTCTGTATAATCCTTGCCTTACATTCATCCTAATCCATAAATACAGAGCTGTGCAGTTATATAGCAGCTATTAGACATGAAAACCCAAAGTTATTCATATAAAAATAAGCCGTTTGATTGCAGTAATCAGGCGGCCTTTTTTATATATGTTTAAAGTATTTGAATACTCCTTTATAAAATATGAGGGATGATTTTAAACAATAATCCGGTATCTTGCTTATCGTAGTATAATAGCAGTGCTTCCTAACTCTTTTCTAAGCAGATTTAAAATTCTTCTGTTATTACATTTTGCAAAGAGATTTGATTACAGAATTTTATATACTGATCATTTTGCTTAAGTATATCATTTAACATGCTGTACGTATCCTGCTGTTCTCTGCATATGATTTCCAGCAAAATCGGAAGATTGATTCCGGCTATCAGATAAAAGCCGGGGCGTTGTAAATATTGCATAAAGCAATTATTTACACTTCCACCATATAAATCCGTACATACAATCAATTCCTCACCCTCATGACGTTTCATTAAATTGGATATATCATTCACAATATTACCTTTTTTCGTATATGCGCAATAAGTTTCAATGTGATTTTGTTTTCCTGCGATAATTTGGAGTGTATCAAGCAATCCCTCTGCAAAATGACCATGACTTGCCAGAATAATAGTTTTCATTCTGTATCCCCTTTCCCTTCCATATTGGAATAAATATAGCGGTATATATAGGCTATTTCGATTTCAGGTATCTGCACATTATAGTGGTTCGCAAGTTCCCGGAAGCATTCCTGAAATATATCAATAAAGACCTGATGATGTCTCTGAAAAGTATCTAAATCGTCATATATCTCTGTTTTCTGTTTTGTTACTAAGCGTTCAATCAGACAACTTATGTGAATGTAAAGGCCAACGATGATTTTATAATCAAAAGTTACTTCCAGCGCTTTCTGCAAATCTGCTACCCCTTCCTCAACAAAATCGAGCAGCTTTACAGGATTCAGAATTGTTAAAAAATTCATGATATTTTCCAACGAGAAATTCTTTAACAGATTTTTGTTAAAAATCTCAATCTCCTTCTCATTTAAGTAGGCTCCTAATAAATGATTCAGAATCTGTACATTTTCAAAGGTTACGATGTCCTCTAGTGATATAAACGGTATATCCCGTATGTTGAGATCAATGGAGCCAAGAATAAATATAACATCGTAAATTTCAAATATATGGGTTTGTTCACGATTCCGTTCCAATTCCGCAAAATCAATGTTTAGGATATGTATATTGAGCTTATGTGGAAGACTGTTGATAAAAAGCTGCATCACTCTTTGTGTTGAAGCTGTGCCTGTCTCCGATGTAAATAAAATTGCTTCTTCTTTTTTCCTATGACCATAAAACTGACAGGTGATTGCAGTTTTATTATTCATATATTGCAGAATATCCTTAAGATTTTCACCAGCCTGAATTTTTTCGCCTGTTTCAAGGGCTATTTTGGTAGAAATATTATCAATAACACCGATATTGCTATTGAATAACTCGGCTAACTGTTCTCCGATTTGCTCCAGGGAACCCATATCAACCAGGAGAATAATATTTTTCCCTGTGTAAGTGCTGTTCAAAAAATTTTTTAGGCGAAACAGGATTTGTTCAAATGAGGTATTGACCGGCATATCAAAGGCTTCAAAAATGTGGCTTCCCAGCATTCTATTACAAGCATCTGCTACAGAGCTTGCTGTCGAATATCCATGAGATATAATAATACCGGTAATTGAACGATAGTGATTTCCACGATTGAAAAAATTTATGTTTAAGATAATGAAAAACAGATTCATATCATCGATAGCTATATCTAATGTTTTCATAATCATATGACGCAATTCTCTGGCTATCTGATATTCCTTTTCATAATATTGTTCACACAAATCTAATAGCCTTTGAATTTTCTGATTACGCATTTCCCACGTATCGAGTATGGTTGTAACGGTTGTCAGTGTCGTGATAATACGAGCCAGAATGAAGGAAAAGCTGGCAGATAAAAGCAAATCATATTTATGGATGAATTCATCTATTATGGAAACAAGAACCTGCTCCATTGAGCTTATACGGCTATTGGCATATCTTTTTTCAAATACCAGATAATCATAATATGTATTCATCTCATGAATACAGGCCTCAAAAAAGTCATCGATTGCTAAGCTATGGTCAAGATATTGATCATATATTTGCAATACATTCTGAAAATATTTTTGGATACGGTAAATAGTATCATCCTGTTGGAATTTCGATATATCTATCATATGCGGTTCTTCCATCAGTGCATCCTCATAGCGTGTTGCTATCAAAACAAAATCAGGGAGATGATATTGATAAACATTCATTACATCACCTTCTGCCTCCATGGATGCATTGACACATAACGCCTTGATAGTATTTTGCAGCTGTTCAATATTATCAGGAAAATGAAAATTCATAAGTGTTTGCAAAACATGGTCGTTTACCATGATTTTTTTCTTAATCTTACGGCTTTCCATTCGAAAGAAATGATAGATCAATTCCCTTTTATCATCACTGAAGCGTTCATCTAAGGCAGGAATCTGACAAACGATGGGAATATAATGAAACAGCTCACTTTCAAAAATCGTTGAGCCTTTTTCACTTGTGGAAAAAATTAAATGTGTTTTTGATGCACGCTCTTTATCACTGCCGAAAGGAATAAAAGTGCCCTGCTGAATATATTTACAAAGCATTTTCTGGCAAGACAAGCTAAGCAGCTCAGCATGATGTATAAATAGTAGACCGTTTTTTAGTCTGTCAAGCAAGCCTTCATTTAGATGGGAAGATTTCTCCTTTTCGTTTTCTGACTTTGAACTGCTATAATAGCCAAAGATTCTTTTTAAATCATATGACTGGTTTGTCTTATTTATATTAGCTGTGCAGTCATAAATGAAAAAACCTGATTGACCATTAAAAACACCTGTCTCTTTTCCGTAATCGTAAAGAAGTGAGCCCAGATAACGCTTTCCACAACCCTTTTCTCCGCGTAATAGAATAGGTATCCCGTTTTCTGCATACTGAATGGCAGATTTACATTGCTGTATACAGTGAGATAGCGATGTTTTCGCTCCAATCATTCTTGAAAAATGATTTCTATCCGTCCGTGCTTCTTTCAGCATTTGATGAAATTCATCTATATCTTCAAATTGATATTGTGTTATGGAAATATCAAAATATGCTTCTATGGTTTCTTTATGAAGAAAGAAAACAGGTCTTGATATAATTTTAATCAGCTTTTCCTCATTTGTTAGATCATTCAGATACTGGGAAGCCAGTGATCTGGAGATAGATAGATCTTCACAGACACTTGCGGCACTGCATGAAAGCTTTTCCTGTATACAGAATTGTTCAGTCTGCATTGTGACATACAATATAATTTTTTCTTTTGTCTTCAATGTGTCTGACATAGGAGCTCCTCCTTTTATTTTGCATGTTCATTATAACGGTAATAGCCAATTGATAGGATACCGGCGGAAAACATGCTTGTTTTTCAACAGTATGGTTTGCTTCTTCAACACAGATACCGGTAAATGTATGGATTTGTCGAGTTTTTATTTAATTGCACAGAATTACACATAATAAAAGTTTTATTTTTTTTATAAACTGTTAAAACC
>OAVH01001347.1_pt1 | contig 13574 bp, 13 predicted proteins | sample 1495281 | NCBI WGS metagenome assembly OAVH01 (sample SAMEA2580082, study PRJEB22360) | human gut metagenome | biome: human gut; feature: human-associated habitat; material: faeces | place: Denmark | collected 2008/2010
ACGTATATATAAACTAGTTTATTTATGTTTTGTTTTATAAAATCTAGAACACAAAAAGCCTTCGACAATGTCGTAAGGCATGGTGAAACTATCGTTTAAAAATTATATGATTCTGCATTCATAAGCTCAAATATTTCCTCATCCTGAAAGACTGCACAGGGAGCATAAGCAGCTTGCAGTACATCCGTGATCCCCAGCAAATCAATTCCACAGATGTCTGCTCGATCGTGTTGTGTGAGCTGTTCTGAAACCGGTATGTACATATAATCAATTCCACAATAATAACTTGATGCTGTAAATCCGCCCAGAGCTTTCAGCTGCTGTCCCCCCACAATCAGCATACTGCTGTGCTTGCGAAAGCCTTTGTGGTACAGAAAGTGAACAATCGCTTCCATCGCATCAAAGGTGTTCATATGCTGTGATGTCACTGCCATATAGACCACAGCCTGTGGAAACTGATGACAGATTCTGTTTATAACAGGCTCGCATACAGAGGTTTCACAGAGAATCATCATGTTATCTGTTTCAGGTATATATGCTTTCAGCTTTCTTGTGATCCCTCTGCCTGTATATACCCGTTTCTGTGTTTCCGGCATCGTACTCACCCATCCCTTCCCTTTTCTTTCATCAGCTTAGGAAAATAGCCGCTTACCCGCACATGGTCAAAGAAAATCACAAACGCCTGCTCGTCCCGATCATATACGCGCTTTTTCAGGTCACTGTACTGTCCTCTTGTAATTGCCACCATCATAATTTCTTTCTTACGTCCGCTGTACACTCCGCTGCCATCCCATGCCGTAACACCGCGTCCAACCTCTGAAAGAAGCTGCAGCTTCAAGCTTCTGTCCTCTGTGATAATCAATGCTGCAGACTCTGCATTATCCTCATGAATACGATCTACGATAAAGGAAAGGATACAGCTGTGCACAATCGAATACAAAGCAACCTGACTGTCATAGATGATAAAGCAAATCATATAAACAATCGTATTAACGAGTAAATAGATACCTCCAACGCTTCCCTTCCCCGTTTTTGTAAGATACAAGCCAATGATATCAATGCCCCCGCCACTGCCTCGTCCCTTGAAAAAAAGCTTTGTTCCGTAAGCACACAGGATGGAGCCTGTTAACAGGGATATAAAAACATCCTCAACCAGAGGTGTCGATGGGACAGGGATCAGCGAGAGGAATACGGATTGAAACAATATAACAATGGCAGTATGCAGTGCAAAATCCTTTGCCAGCATTCGTACTGCAAGCAGTATCATAAAACTATTCAAAAATAAATTCAGGATTCCGGCAATGTCAAAGGGGATCCGCCAAGGCAGCAGGTATACAAGCAGATCCCGCAGCAGCTGTGCTATTCCCAGAAAGCCGGCGCTGTATATATGCAGTGGTACCAGAAACAGGTTCATGGAAAGTGAAAATATCAAAGCGCCGAGAATGCAATACATCCACAACCGGCAGGATTTCATAGGATATGACGGTTCACCCGTTCCGTAATGCCGACGGTGATTTCCCCTGCTGTTCCCTGTATGATTTTCCCAAGCAGATAGCTGCTGATTGCATCTCTGTCCGCCTGTCCGCATAAGACAGCGTATTCTCCCGTATGAAGCCCTTGAATAGCTGTCACATCCACCATAAGCATATCCATACATACCTTGCCAACAAAAGGGGCACGCTTACCATGCAGCAGGACATAGCTTTGTGGGGATTGTGCGATACAGCGCCGGTAGCCATCCGCAAAGCCTGCCGCCAGCACCGCTATCCGTGTTGGCTTTTCCGCTATAAAGTCATGACCGTATCCGACACCCTCTCCAGCTTTTATTTCTCGCAGTAATACGACTCTGGCTTTCCATAGCAAGGCCTCTTTTAGGGGAATCAGCTCCTGCTCCTGCGCTGATGCCAGACCAAACATATACGCACCGACGCGTACCATATCCATATGCAGCTGTGGATGATGAACGGCAGCCTTACTGTTGCATATATGGCAGATGCCAGGATCGATTCCCAGTTTGCGAAGGGCAGCTATACAATTTTTGAAGCGTCGGTATTGCAGCTGGGTAAAGGCCTGCTCCTGTTCCTGAACACTGCCGGCAAATACAAGATGCGTATAGATTCCCATTATATGAATATTCGGCAAAGCATATAGAGGAAGCAGCTCTTCCATACATTCACTGCTATTTTCACAGCAGGAAATACCCATGCGGTGAAAGCCGGTATCCAGCTTCAGGTGTACAGCAACCTGCAGCCTCTGCTGTACACAGACGGCAGAAATATGCTGCAGAAATGCTGTTGAAACAGCGCTGAGCGTAATAGCATATGCGGCGGCCTGCTTGATTTCCTCATCGGTAACATAGCCAAACACCAGAATCGGCTTCTCTCTGCTGACAGCTCTTACCCGGATGGCCTCCTGCATGGTGGCTGTTGCATACCAGTCACATAAATCATTGATTGCATGAACACACGGCTCAATCCCGTGACCATACGCGTTGCCCTTAACGACAGCCATGAATTTTGTCTTTGGCGACAGATTTTGCTTCAGATGTATCACATTTTCACGAATATATGCAGTATGAATCTCTACATAGGTACGGCTGTTTTCCATCATGATTCTACACGGCTTTGCCGCACTCCTCAATAATAGCCTCCTCATACGCCTTCTGCAGCTGCTTGAGAATTGGCCCCGGTGCTCCATCACCAATCCTTTGCTCATCCACCCTCACGATAGCACAGCATTCGGTATTCGTATCCGCTACGATGACCTCATCCGCCGCATAAAGCTCCTCCAGTGTGAAGCAGCGTTCCTGAAACGGAATCTTTTCCCGCTCACTCAGCACCTCCAAAATCTTCTTTGTGGTACTAGGCAGAATATCTGTCGTTTCCGGATGTGTTATGATACAGCCATCCTTCACAATCAGTATAGAGCCTGATTTTTCCTCTGTCACAATGCCGTCCTTTACAAGAATTGCCTTGCCAGCTCCCCGTTTCTTCGCTTCATAACGCGCCATGCAGTTTGGAATCAGGTTCAGCGTTTTCACATGACAGTATTTCCAGCGAATATCCTCCACCGTGACAGCTGTTGCTCCTGCCTGCAGCTTTTCCACATTCCGCTTGGAATGAACCACAAAGCCGGATATAACAGGCATCTGGTTTTCCAGCTCAGGAAATAAATGATTCCGGACTCCCTCATCCCCTCTTGTCAGCTGCATATACACATAGCCGCTAATCAGCTGATTTTCCTCTACCAGCTGTTGGAAAAAGCGGCAGAATTCCTCCCTAGAATAATGCAGATTAAACTGCAGGATTTCTGCCCCCTGAAACAGTCGGTCAAGATGGCGGCTCAAGCCAAACAGCTTCCCGTTGTATACACGGACAACCTCATACAGGCCGTCTCCAAACACATAGCCACGATCCTGCAGAGAAATATGGATATCCTCCTCCCTGACGATTGCACCCTTCCATAAATATAGATCCCCTACACCTTTTTTTTCTATTTCCATTCTTATACCCTTCTTTCTATTCCTCACATGCGGAATACCTGATTTTAGAGCTCAGCACACCATACGTATCCTGAAATATCTTTTCCATATGCTCCTTCAGCTGATCGAAATCCATAAAGCTGCGCGATGTGACTGCTTCCAGAAAAATTGGAAGATTGATTCCATAAAAGCATTCCAGCTTTCTGTCCTTATACAGACTGCCAATCGCCCTTGCACTGACATTGCAGGGGGAGCCTCCTAACAAATCTGTCAGTACGATGACGCCATCTCCCTCATCCGTCTGTTCGATTGCCCTGCGTATCTTTATTTCAAATTGCTCTATGCTGTCACCGTGGAATAATCCAAGCTGTACTACGTTCCCTATATTTCCAACAATCAGCCTTCCACTGTCGACAAATGCCTCTGCCAAAGACCCATGTGTGGCAACCACTAACCCTATCATACTGCTCCCCCTTCTAGGCAGCGTCTTTAATTTCGACCCGCTTATCATCCGGTACGACTCGAATATAGACGTCCATGCCTTTGCTTTGCATAGCTTTGATACTGTTCATTTCTTCTTCATTTACTGCGATATTCCGATATAGCTTTCGACGGTCTGCCCTGGCTCCGATCCCGCCGATTCCAACTTCCTGTATAGGAACTCCTGCATCATGCAGATCCATAAATACCATCGGTGTCTTGGCCAGTAAGAAGATTCGTTCATCCTCTCTGCCCTCCTCCTTCAAATATGAAATCGCGCTGCTTACGGAGAGAACCTCAAGCTCCAGATTGCTTGGCATTGCGGATTTCATAATCATTTTCATGAAGGAATCCCTGGCAGCCTTATCATCAACGATAATTACCTTACTGGCTCTGGTATGTAAGACCCAGGCAGTCATCACCTGACCATGTACGAGACGATCATCAACGCGCGCATAAACAATATGTTTCATACTACTCTACCTTTCCCTTCTGCAATCGTGCAAGGAATACCTCTGCGCGATGCTGTAATTCCTCAAAGTTTCCTTCCGCTATAACATGCTTGTCCATCAAGCGGCCGCTGATTCCATAGCCTGTACAGCCAACATTCGCAAATTCTGTTATGTTATCCTCATGAATACCCGCTGTGGCAATAAATTTCACATGCGGCATCGGCCCCATGAGATCCTTGATATACGCAGCCTTCATTCTGGCAGCCGGAAACAGCTTTACATAATCTGCACCACAATCATGTGCATTCAGCACCTCCGTAGGACTGAGTGCCCCGGGAATAGATACCATACCCAGTTCCTTAGTTTTGCGAATAACCTTCTCATTTACATTCGGTGAAATGATATAGGCGGCCTGTGCCTGATGAGCCAGCTCAACTTGCTGTTCATTAACCACAGTGCCTGCCCCGATTGCCATCCTTCCGCAGAAATGCTCATTCAACATCCGAATGGAATCCAGCGTATCCGTATAATCGTCACTTCGCTGATCGAAGGTGACCTCGGCTAGGCGAATCCCTCCCTTATATAATGCTTCCATCGTTTTGAGGAGGGTGTCATTGTAGACACCCCTGCATATCACAATAATTTTGTGCTCCTCTATCATAGCTTTGATTGTATCCATATCCGTTTTCTCCTTATCGTACAGCCTAGAAAAATCCAATCAATACACCGATGACGGCGATTGCGATCAGAATCAGTATAATTTTTGAGGTTGAGAATTTCTTCTGTAGCAGGAAGTAGGAAAGAAAGACAAAGCCCACAGGCAGCAGTCCCTTAAAGATGGCATCAAAGATTGTTTCCTGAAGAACCATATCCGAGCTTCCCAAATGCAGAACCGTGGAGGATGTTACCGTAACGGTGGTAGCCGCAAGACCGCCAAGCGTGATGGCACCTACAGCAGTAGCCAGGGTCATAAACCGTTCCAGCTTTCCGCTTGCGAACAAGCCGTTGACAGCCTCCTTTCCTTTTTTATAGGAGGTTTGAAACATCCAATAGCAGGGTACCATGACATACAGCACCGTGACGATCATATAGAAAATCGGGCCAAAGAAATTACCATCCATTCCCATACCGATAGCAATGGAGGCGACGATCGGGATAGCAGTTCCCTGCCGCAGGGCATCAAACACCCCTGCAAGCGGCCCCATCAGCCCGGTTTTAATCGCACTGATATCCTCCCCCTCAATCGGCAATCCGTTGGCACGTTCCTCTTCCAGTGAGCAAACCAGCCCCATAATAATAGAACCGCCGTAATATCCTGCTGTATTGAAGAATTCCATGTGTCGCTGACAGGCATTTACAAATTCCTCTTTATCATCCCCGTACAGCCGCTTCAATACCGGCCCCAGACATCCAAGGACGCCGGGAGCCTGCAATCGCTCATAGCTCAGGGTTGCTTCCCCAAGCAGATGCCAGAGAAGAAAGCATTTATTCAGATCCGTTTTGGTTAGCTTTTTTTCCGCCAGAGCCTGGTTATCTGTTATCTGATGTTCCATCGTCTACACCTCTTCCTTTACTTTATGAAATTTCAAATCTGCATACAGGGACGCAATAATGAAGGCGACCACTGCAATGACGATCATCGGTACATTGCCATAAATGGATAATACAAAGCCAAGCATGAACAGCTGGATAATATTGGGACGGTTTGATAAAAGCCGCAAAATAATCGCAATTCCCATCGCCGGCAGAATTTGTCCGATAACGGTTAGAATCTGCATCGGTGTTCCTTTTAAAGCATCCAGTACCTGTGTTGCCACATCAGTTCCGAAATACAGGATACCAAATACCGGAACCGCCGAAATACAGAAGGTGGCAATCTGTGCCAGTACAAACTGAACGAAATATATTTTTCTCATATCCCCCTGTGCAGCCGCCTTATCCACCATATGTACAAATACGGAATTGATCGTACTGCGCAGATTCCAGACGATCGTTCCAACGAGTCCAAAGGAAACCGCAATTGTGACAGCCACCTCCGGTGTTGCGCCTGTGGCGATGGCCAGCGATGTTCCAACAACTCCCGCTATTCCGGGATCACTTGGGATTGCCCCTCCGACATTCAGAAAGCCTAGTACAACGGTGTTGATCGTCGCACCGATAATGAGTCCGTTTTGCGGATCCCCCAGAATCAAACCGACAATCGTGCCCGATACCAGTGGCTGACGTATAGATACATGTACGATGCCTGTGAGCCAGGGTGGTGAGCATAACGTCATATAATACAAAATCCCAATGAGTGCTGCCTGTAAAAAGTTAATTTCCATGTTTTTTCTCCTCTCAGATTTGTGAAACTAAGTAGCTACTGTCTGTTTACACCTCTACTATAAACGCTCGGAAAATGTACGTCAAATTATGAGAAATCACGTTTTTTTCTACATTCGTGTCATCATAAATGGCATAACTGCAGGCAGATATTTCCATTTTTTTCTAATTCTACCGTTTTCATCCTATGTGTGCTTTTTTTCTCAGCAATTTCATATCCGTGTTATAATAAGTGTGCAAAGTCAGAATAAGCGTGTATTCTGTATCCTCATTTTTCAGCACCAAAAAGTATGAAAAATAAATAAAGGCAGATATTTCTGCCAGCACCTTTACAGGATATACAGCTATGGAATGGAGGATTTATGAAAAAGGCACCGCGTACAAAGGATATTCAAAATCTCATTGCCAGCTATACCGCAAACGGGATTACCGCACACACCTATGATTTCAGTGGCTGTAATGCCCACGACATCGCCCTGATTCTGAAAATAGACCGCACAAATGTGTCCCGTGTTCTCAATCAGCTGCATCGTGAAAACCGCCTCATTAAGCTGCAGGGACGTCCCACACTGTATCTGGATGCCGGGGTGATCCATTCCTTTTCTACAGAGCCGGTTCCGTATACGCTGCCGGTAGGGAGAGGAATTCATGAATATCTGAACCAGGATAAGCCTTTACGGATACAGACAGAAAATAAAAACCGTAAAAAGCTGACCTACACAGGAATTCAGGCCAATGAATCACTCTATCCGCTCTATCAGGAGCTATTGGGAATTCTCCTGTATCCACAGACCTTTCAAAGCATTTCCCTGCATGCGGCCTATGGTGAGGGAAAGCATCATTTTCTGAGATTCTTTATAGAAAAGGCTAAGGAGCTTCAGCTGCTGGGAAACTATACGCAGGTGTTGGAATATATGGTAACGGATGAGCTGTCGGATAACGAACAGGAGCTCCTTCATGAGGTACATCCGGATAACACCACCATCTTTCTTATAGATGTCCAATGCAGTAACAGGTACAGGCTTTTTCAGCTGCATCAAAAATTGCAGCAGCGTCATGCGGGATTGCACAGCAGCTGGATACTCTGTTATCTGTTTTCTGATCAGGACAGTATAAAAGACCCTGTCCTGCAGCGGTTTATAGAATATCCGCTGCAATTTCCAAGCTATGAGCATCGTACGCTGAAAGAGCGCCTGGAGCTTATTTTCTCAGAAATTCAGAAGCAGTCCGATATTCTCAACGAAACCATCTGTCTGAATAAAAATGTAGTTACCTGTATCGCTCTGGCAGACAGCGCCTATACAACACAGGCCTTGCTGCGGGAGCTGCGCCATTCCATCATCCGTGCTCATCACAGCTTTGTACAGCGTAGAGCCAATATCATTGATATCACCTTTGAGCATCTTTCTGACGGTATGTTAAACAGCATACAGGATGTTTCCTCCCGTTTTTCCGAGCTGCACAGCATTCTGGATATGTTTGACGGTGATGTATTATATTTTATTGCGCAGACCACCTGCAGATTTTTCAATACCCTGCATACCGCAACACTGAACGAGCAGTATTTAATAGATAACCACGATAATGAGCAGATCATATCTATCTGCAATGCTATGCTGAAGAAAACGGAAAAGATTGAAATCAACACCATTCGCTCGATTTTTGTAAAGGAGCTTTATGATCTGATGTTCCCCCTGTTGTCAGCCACTCCCCTGAAGCAGAAGGAAACCATGATCTTTGTTTTATTTGAATATTTGCAAAAGCTCATTACCGAGCTGAAAAACAACACCTATCACTGCAGCTTTGCACAGTCTCGCGGACTAGGCACAAAACGTACAGATGCGATTTGTGATAATATTGCACAGATTATTGAATCGAAATTACAGGTTACCCTTCCAAAGGCAGAACGCACACTGATCAGCACCTATCTGCAGCTAGCTATGCAGAAGCTGGAAGCAAAGACGCCGATGCTGTTTCTCTGTCATGGAGAGGATATAGCCGCAAATTATGAAAAATATATACGCTCTGCCAATCTATATGAAAACTGTCGTTCGATAGATTATTCAGAAGCATGGAGAAAAAAGGAATTCCGTTTTTTTCTAGATTACGTATGCGATATCATCCAGCAGATCGACAATCATGAGACTCTGTTTATTTTCAGTGATATAGCACCGCTGACAGAAATCGGTGAACAGATCAGCAGCCGTCTCCATATCGACGTGCAAAGCTTTGCCCCTATATCCCTGCCATTGATTCTCAATACGATTACAGCTATGAATCACGGACAGCAGATGGAATACAGCCTTACACAAACGCCCAGCCTTCCCGCTGCCTCTCTCAGTGAAAATTCCCGCAGTCTGATTGATCGGATATCCCAACAGATTTTACAGCAATCCCTGGTATTCCTTGATGCAAACAAGGCCTCCTCCTCACTTATGGTCGTATTATTAAACATTCTGAAGCGCCTGAAGCTCAATTACAGTGATGAAATTACGATACGCTTTATCATTCATGGCGCATTTGTCATTGAACGGGCTGTGCGCAGCGATCCTCTGCCAAATAAAAAAACACGGGAAATTATCAATTCCCATGCAGATATATACAACACGATCAGTGAGGAGCTTGATGCGTTAAACAACATTTTCAATATCACGATTTCCAAGGCAGAAATTGCGACCATCACACAGATTTTTCTGGAATATATGTAAAACGCATTTTCTTCTACATACAAAAAAAGTGGACAGTCACACACACGGTGTTGTTATCCACTTTTTATTTATATCCTTTAAGCCAGCTCTTTCTTTAGCTTTTCGATTCCCTTGGCAATACGCTTCAGCGTTTCCTCTTTTCCAAGAATGTGCGCAATCTCAATAGCACCGCCAGGTGTGAACTGCTTTCCTGTAATTGCCGTACGAACCGGCCACAGAATTTGTCCGTTTTTCATTTCCATCTGCTTAGGCAGAGCCAGCAGAAGCTCATGCAGGGTTTCCTCACTTGACCAGTCATTCAGCTCTGTTAAGGCTTCCTGTGCTGCCTGTAATGCCTTTAATGCAATTTCATAGGTTGTCTTCATTTTCTTATGAATATACATTGCATTATCATATTCCGGCAGCTCATCAATGAAATCCAGGCTTTCTGGAATGGAGGTCAGAATATCGCATCGAGGCTGCAAAATACGGGCAACCGCCATCATATCCACCGCTCTGTGTACAGACTGTTCGATATAAGGCTTTGCAAGCTCACAGAACTGCTCTGTGCTCATGGCACGCAGATACATCCCATTCATCCATGTCAGCTTGTCAATATCAAAAATTGCCGGAGATTTGGAAATCCGTTTGATATCAAACACCCTGATCAATTCCTCCAGCGTGTAGATTTCCTGCTCAGTTTCCGGAGACCAGCCAAGCAAAGCGATGTAATTCAGGATAGCTTCCGGCAGATATCCCTTTTTCACCAGATCCTGAAAGCTCGCATCACCGTTTCGCTTACTCAGCTTATGCTGCTCATCCTTCATGACAGGCGGCACATGTACATAGGTTGGAATATCCCACCCAAAGGACTGATAGATCAGATTATATTTTGGTGTAGAGGACAGGTACTCATTTCCGCGTACAACATGTGTGATACCCATCTGGTGATCATCCACAATATTCGCAAAGTTATATGTAGGATAGCCGTCGCTTTTTAAAAGTACGGATTCATCCAGAATGCTGTTATCCACCTCGATGCGTCCATACACCTCATCATCGAAATACGTTTCACCGCCATGACGGATGGTCTGGCGAACAACATACTTCTCCCCGTTCGCGATACGCTCTCTTGCTTCTTCCACGGATACGTGCTTGCAAGGATCATCATATTTGAAAGAGATTCCAAGGCTTTCGGCCTCTTTTCTCTGCTTTTCAATTTCTTCCTCACCGCAGAAGCAGTAATGAGCGCCTCCAAGATCAACCAGCCGGTCTGCATATTCTTTATACATCGGCAGACGTTCAGACTGTACATACGGGCCGAAATCTCCTCCGACATCCGGGCCTTCATCGTGGCGCAGACCAACTTCCTTTAAGGTATCATATATGATTTCCACAGCGCCATCCACGTAACGCTCCTGATCGGTGTCCTCGATACGCAGAATGAAATCCCCATCCTCATGCTTGGCAATCAGATATTCAAATAATGCAGTTCTCAGATTTCCGATATGCATATACCCGGTAGGACTTGGTGCAAATCTTGTTCTTACTTTTTTCATACGGGCCTTCCTTTCCATTTTTATGGTTTTATGTATTGGCAGCAGCTTGGCATTTCCCGAAATGCTTCGGGAACGTACCCTCTGATAAACAAAAAAGTCGCCGAAGCGACTCTCGTTTTTTATTGGCTGGGGTACTTGGATTCGAACCAAGGAAATGCCAGATTCAGAGTCTGGTGCCTTACCGCTTGGCTATACCCCAATCTCTCAGCGGCAACGATGTTATTCTACTCGTTTTCCGTGCATTTGTCAATAGATTCTTAAAAAAATTCCAGGAAAATTCAAAAAGCTGGTAACTATTCAACGATAAGGATTAGATGTTAGAATGCCAAAGCCATCCTTTTATGATAGAAGGATGGCTTTGATTTCTTCAAGTGTATTTTTACCTTGTAAGGAACAGGTCTGTATTACTGTATGCATTGCCGCAAAATTATTTGCTGTTTCAAGGCTGAGACTCTGACCGCTGATCTTCTTTGCTTTCGTCGGACGCATTTGTCTTTCTGCTATGTTATTATCTGAAGATACAGTGAAATCTTTGATGAATCTTAGATGTTATTCTTTATACTCAACCATCCTTCTCATCAGTTTTATATATCCTAGTACATATTTTGCTTTTACTTTTTTTGAATGCTCAGCCGCATACTTTTCCAATTCTTGATTCAAGATATCTAGATATCTCTTTTCATATGACCAGATCTGTTTTTCATCCATCTTCATGATCCCTTGTCTGATCAATTCTTTCTTTTCATGGATCATGCTTTGGATCATCATATGCTTAACATCCTTTTCCATAAAGATATTATAATATACGTTTTTATACAGCTTTGTTTTGCCCTTTACATCGCTTATTCCTCTATGCTGAGCTTTTTTCTTATATAATCATCAGCTTCTTCCACACTGATCTGTGCACCAAATGCGATTTCCTCCAAAAGCTGCTGCTGTGCCTGTTCAAAAATGGAATGATCCGTGTAGGATAACTGCTTCCTGTTTCGCGCTTTTTCCTCCTTCACAGCATAAATTGTTTTCATAACCCGCACCAGCGCAATACAGTCCCCGCAGCGCAAGGCATTGCGAAACTCCTCCTCACGCTTTTTCTTATCCATAATCCAGTTTGTCTCAATGTCCGGCATTTTCGTGATCAGGCTGTCAATATCCTCCATGCTCAGCACCTTACGCAGCCCCGGATTATCCACCGGTGTCTCAATTCTCGTCTTAACCTGCTGGACTCCATATAGTACATAGCAGTCCTTCACAACACCGTTTTTGATTGTTTTTTGTATTTTATCAACAATTTGAAACAGACCAAAAGAGCCGTAACGAACATAATCATGAATCTCAAACATGATATCACCTCCGAAAATAAGAAAACGTGTCTCCCTGACAACTGGACTTACATCACCAGGAACACACGTTGCTTCGTTTCTATTTTATCACGATTTTCTAGCTCTCGTAAGTAATTTTTTTTACGTTTCGTGGACGGCCGTCTGATTTCTACCCTTGCGTTTTGCTTCATACATGGCCATATCAGCCCGCATAAACAAATCCTGATAGGAATCTGTTGGACGGCTGTATGCAATTCCGATACTCAGCGTCAGCTGATAATTATGCAGTCTGATACCGCGCGCTTTTTCATGAAGCTGCTGGGCATAGAGCTTTGCCTGTGCAATATGCGAATGCTCAACCAATAATAAAAATTCATCACCGCCAATTCGTGCAGTAAATATTTCGCTTCCCAAATCCTTTAGAATGCCGGTCATTGATAACAGCATTTCATTTCCAGACAGGTGTCCAAAGCTGTCATTGACAGTTTTAAAATTGTCAATATCTATAATCAGCAGCGCACAATCCCGTTGACATGCCAGTACCTCACTGATATGCTCCTGCGCACTGCTTTGATTATACAGATGTGTCAGAGCATCGCGTTTGCTGATGTCAATCAGAGAATCCATTCGCAGCTTTTCTTCCGTAATATCTTTCCATATTCCGATACAGCGTACAATTTCATCCCCCTCATAAATATAGCTGCACTGCACCTGAACCCATTTCCATTCGTCCTGAAGCCGCAGACGGATATCGATGCTTTCTGCCTGCAGCTTCGCAAGCATATAAGCCTTCAGCGTTCCGATATCATCCAGATGTACGCTGCCATCCTCCTCCATATGCTCTAAATAGGAGGCGATATGAATTTTTTCCACCGGATTTTGCTTATCATAATCGCGGCGCTCATATTTCACCAGTGCATCCTCTCGTAAATCATACTCAAACATAACATCGGTGATGTTCTCCAAAGCTATGCGGTAGCGCTCACGCTCCACCTGCCGGTCAAATTCCGCCTGCTTCATAGCGGTGATATCTGTCAGAATGCTGTTGATTTTTGTTTCTCCAAACGCATCGACGCTCTTTCTCCCGGTATCCAGCATCCATACAAGAGAGCCGTCTTTTTTACGAATCCGGTATTCTGCAGAATAGCTTGCGCCGTTCGCAAAGCAGCGTGCACAGGCCTGCAATGCTCCTTCCAGATCCGGTGGATAAACTGCGCCAACCGCCGTACCGTTACTCATTTCCATAAATTCATCATACGTATATCCCAGAAATT
>OAVH01001348.1_pt1 | contig 13573 bp, 10 predicted proteins | sample 1495281 | NCBI WGS metagenome assembly OAVH01 (sample SAMEA2580082, study PRJEB22360) | human gut metagenome | biome: human gut; feature: human-associated habitat; material: faeces | place: Denmark | collected 2008/2010
ATGAATATTAGTAAAAAAATTCATGTACTTTTATCAATTCATTTAGCTTAATAGCTTGGCTGTTAAGAATGAGTGGCTGGACAATAAATATCCACCAGTATAGCCGGGGGTTTTCTTATATAAACAAGGTATAAAATAAGACAGAAGCCGAAAACAGCCTCTGCCTTATATACGATACAATCAGATTGCGCTTAGATTCAATACGCCAAGGAAGTAACAGATCAGCACTGCCACACCCACGACGATACGGTAATATCCAAATATTTTGAAGTCATGGTTACGAATGTAATTCATCAGGAAGCGAATGGCAAACATGGACACAACAAAGGCGATGATGCTTGCCACGACAAGCAGGGCGATATCTCCTCCACTCATGGATAATCCATAATGCATGAAGTATTTCATAAATTTTAATCCGCTGGCACCAGCCATAGCTGGAATCGCCATAAAGAAGGAAAATTCACTAGCCGCAAAACGGGAACAGCCCAGTATGGAGGCACCTAAAATAGTGGCACCGCTTCGTGAGGTTCCGGGAACCAGAGCAGCAATCAGCTGAAACAGACCGATCATAAAGGCCGTCTGATAGGTGATTTCTCCCACTTTGCGGTATTTTGGATGATGCTTGGTGCTTTCCAGCACGATAAAGCCGATACCGAATACAATCAATGCAATGGCTACGACAATGGCATTGTTCATATACTTCTCAACATAGTCATTCAGGAATATGCCGATGATACCTGGAATGGATGCAACAAATACATGAAACCATAAATCCCAGGTGGAGCGCTTTTCACTGATGGATTTTCTCGGTGAAAATGGATTCAGCTTATGGAAATACAGTACACAGACTGCCAGAATAGAGCCAAGCTGTATAACTACCAGAAACAATCCCCAAAATGCGAATTCCGGAGTATCCGGCTTTGCCAGCGAGGAGCTCATCGGAAAAAAGCTGTTAAACAGAATCATATGTCCGGTGCTGCTGACAGGAAGCCATTCCGTGATTCCCTGAATGATACCGAGCAGAACCGCTTTTATCATATCGAATAGAAACATAGTGTAATCTCCTTTTTTTCATTCTTTACCATTGTAAACCACACAGAGGTAAAGCACAACCTTTCTCTTTGAAAAAACAATAACAATTCTGTAAGAAAAAGGCTTTTTTCAGTCATATATAACGATGGCGTTTACATAAGCTTCTTTTTCAGACCTATGCCTGTAGCCACTCCTTCACCATTTCCTTAAACAGGGTACCACGTACCTCATAGTTTGGAAATTGATCATAGCTGGAGCATGCCGGTGACAGCAGTATGATATCTTGTTCCTTACTATTCGCAATTGCTTCCTTTAAGGCTTCCTGCATGGTTTCCACGACATAAACATGAGAGAAGATCTCCTGAAACTGCGGCCCGGTTTCCCCAAAGGCCACACACAGCTTGACGCGTGCATCATACTGCCTGAGATCATCAAAGCTGATGCCTTTGTCATGTCCTCCGGCAAGCAGAATGATATTGCTTTCAAAGGAGCTCAGTGCCGCAGTAACCGCATGCGTATTGGTTGCCTTCGAGTCGTTATAAAATTTTACACCGTTTTTCTCTCCGATATATTCCAGACGGTGCTCCACTGGTTGAAAGGAGGCAATCGCCTTTTGAATATCGCGAACAGATACGCCCAGCTTATAGGCCATACAGGCGGCAATCATGGCATTGGAGAGATTATAATCTCCAACGACGTGAAAGCTCTTTTCTTCAAACAGCAGAATATCCCGTAAATACACTGCCCCGTCTTTGCGGTACAGGTCAACATCCTGCCGTGTTAAAGAAAAATCAATCACCGTACACGGAATGTTTTGTGCATACTGCAAAACCGTTGCATCATCCACATTGCGCAGAAACCAGTCATCCTTTGTACAGTTCTCATAAATGCGCATCTTGCTTTCATAATACGATTCCACACTCGGCATATAATCCAGATGATCCGGTGCGAGGTTGCATACCACGCTGACACTCGGCGCAAAATGTTCAATCCCCAGCAGCTGAAAGTTGCTCAATTCAAGGGCTACATCCTTTTCCTCTGCTTCATATTCCAGAGCAAGCTCGCTCAGCGGCCAGCCGATGTTACCGGCTACGATTGCCTTCTTATTATATTTCAGCATTTCATACAGCATGGTGGTGATGGTGGTTTTACCATTCGTTCCTGTGATGGCACCATAGTGAAACCCTTTCGCATACCGATAGCCGATTTCCACCTCTGTAAGAATTTTCACCTTATGCTCCACAAAGTAGCGAACAAAGGGAACCGTGTATTTGATTCCCGGATTTTTTACGACAAAGGCATAGCCTTCATGCTTTAGTTCCTCCGGATGCCCCTGTTCGAATACTTGGATACCAAGGGCCTGCAGCTCTTTTTGTTCCGGAATTGCATTCATGTCCGTAATCGTCACAGCATAGCCGTGCCGCTGCAAAAGCTTTGCGACTGCCACACCGCTTTTTGCGGCGCCAATTACAAGTACCTGTTCCTTCACATCACATTACCCCCAGCCATAAACCGATGGCCGCAAGCACGACACCGATGCTCCAGAACATCAGCACGACCTGTGTTTCCTTCATACCGCCCAGCTCAAAATGATGATGCAGCGGCGCCATACGAAATACTCTTTTCTTTGTTGCCTTATAGCTGGTTACCTGAATAACGACCGACAGCAGCTCCATGACAAAGACACCGCCAATAACGATCAGCAGCAGCTCCTGCTTTAAAATCATAGCGCTTGCTGCCAGTAAACCGCCGATTGCTAAAGAGCCGGTATCTCCCATAAAGATTTTAGCCGGATGCACATTGAAGCGCAGATATCCCAACAGAGAACCGCACACTGCCAGCAGCAGCATCGCCAGATCCTTATTATTCTGAAGCAGAGCGAAAATCACAAACGGTGCAATGGCAATAATGGAGGTTCCTGCACACAGACCATCCAATCCATCTGTCAGATTGACCGCATTAGATTCACAGGTGAACATAAAGAAAATCAATACAAAATACAGAATACCCAGCTCCAGCGAGATGTGAACGACCGGAAGGATCAGTGTCGTTTCCGCAATGGAGCGGTAAAACAGATAAAACACAACAGCCAGTATGGACTGCATCAGAAATTTCATAGATGGCTTCAGACCGTCATTGTTCTTTTTCACGACGATCAGGAAATCATCAATGAAGCCTATGAGGGCATAGCCCAGATACGCGAGCACACAAATCAGCATTTCCCCCGAGAAAAACGCCTTGTAGTCCAATACCAGCATGACGAGGATTGGCACGCTCACAAAAACGAGTCCTCCCATGGTCGGTGTTCCCGTTTTCGCCATGTGGCTCTGCGGTCCTTCCTTACGGATGCTCTGTCCGAATTTAATTTTATGTAGAAACGGAATGAGCAGCGGCATTACCACCAGGGTTGCCACCAGGCTGATTCCGAATGCGAGCAGATATTTTATTTCCAAAGTAGTTCCTCCTTAGCTAGACGTTCCTTTACGCAGGATCGATCAGAAAAGGGATATTCCCGTCCAAAAGCCGTAATGGTTTCTTCGCTCCCTTTTCCAGCGATTATTATTATATCACTATTTTGTGCTACTTTAATAGTATGTTTTATCGCAAAGTAGCGATTTTCAAACACAACGGCATTGGAAAAGCTTTCGCACTTCATATCCTGCAGGATATCTGCCACACTTTCCCCCCTTGGATTATCACTCGTAAAGACGGCGATATCACTGTATGCAGCCGCAATCGCAGCCATTTGAGGCCGCTTTGTACGATCACGCTCCCCGCCGCACCCGAGAATCGTCAATATGCGTCCCTTTTTCACGGAGTTGGCAAAAAGCAGCAGCTCCTTTACAGCTGCAGCCGTATGGGCATAGTCGATCCAGATTGTAAATCCGCCGACCTCCATAACCTCCATACGCCCGCTGACCGGCTTCAGCTGCTCACAATCCTGTACAAGCCGCTCATAGGAACAGCCGGTACGATGAACGACAACGATAGCCTCAGCCAGATTATATACGTTTACCATACCCAGAAGCTTCGCATGAAAGGCATAGCCCTGCAGGTGAAAGGAAAGATCATGCGCACTGAGCTGAACCTCTGACAGCGGGAAATGGGCAGCCTGCATACCGATGCTGATACAGGTATGCTGCGCCAGATTGACTAGCTCCTGCATATAGCTCAGATCACTATTGTATATAATCGTTCCCTGTGGCTTCAGATAGCGGCGCAGCTTGAATTTCGTATAACGGTAATGCACTCTGCTCAGATGATAGTCCAAGTGATCCTGTGTTATGTTCGTGTAGACAATATCATCGAATTGCAGAAAGCTGATGCGGTTCTGGTCGATGGCATGCGAGCTGACCTCCATAACAACATGCGTAATGCCTGTCTGCACTGCTCTGCGGAAATAATTTGCCAGCTGAAAGCAGCCAGGGGTGGTATTGTGTATTTCAATAACCTCATCCGGATAGCGGACACTGCCGGTTCCTATTTGTAATACAGCACAGTCCTCCATGGCAAGCAGCTGGGATATGATGCTGGCAACACTCGTTTTCCCATTGGTGCCCGTAACACCGATGACATGCAGCCTTGCACACAAATCCCCGTAATACAGCTCAAGTAATGCCTGCCGGATGCGCTCTACATGCGGCGTGTAGTAGACATGCTCCTGTTGAAGCAGCTCATCACACAGGACGACTGCTCCCTTATCCAACGCCTCCTGCAGAAAGGTGGCACCATCATAGGCACTTCCCCGGCGGCACACAAACAGCCAGTCTTTTTTTAAATCGCGGGTATCATCACTGATTCCCTGTAAAATTCGCGTATCCTCACAGGGGATATGCAGCAGCGTGAACAGCTCATTTAACCTTGTCGTTTCCAAGATAGATCCAGACCTCCCCTCCCTCCGCAGAGAGTGTGGTACCTGCTTCCGGCATCTGTTCCATTACCGTATCACCACTGCCGATGAAGGTAAAGGTAACCCCCTCCTGCGAAACATCCTTCTTTTTCTTACCTCTGAAATCCTGCACCTTGATATTTTCCGTTTCCGGCCATACCAGCTTTTTCGGAATCTGATCCTCTGCTTTTTTCACACCGAGATATGGCAGGATATCCTCATAGCACGCTTTGGCAACCGGCGCAATGACCGTTCCGCCGTAAAGTACATCATTTTGCGGACTGTCTGCGGCAATATACAGCACGATTTGCGGGTCGTCAATCGGTGCTGCGCTTAGAAAGGATAAAATATAGTTACTGGTGGAATAGACACCGTTCTCCGCAATCTGTGCCGTTCCGGTTTTTCCGCCAATCTTATAGCCCTCTGTATACGCCGGCTTTCCTCCGCCGTTTGCTACGACGCTCTCCAATGCGTAGCGCATCTTCTTACTCGTATCCTCACTGATCACCTTGCGCTTTGGTGTCGGCTTGTATTCCAGAATTGCATCATGGGTAATCGGATCGTTGACGCTTTTTGTAATATAGGGAGTATATAGGGTACCGCCGTTGATAATGGCTGAGAAGGCGGTAACCAGCTGAATCGGTGTGACGCTCAAGCCCTGGCCAAATGCCACGGTTGCCTGTTCCAGTTCTCCCATTGCACTTTTCTTAAACATAATTCCCTTGCTTTCCCCAGGAAGATCGATTCCGGTTTTCTCTCCAAATCCGAATTTCTTTACAAAGTCATATTCATTATCCAGACCCATCCGTCTGGATATTTCCACAAAGCCCGGATTGGAGGAGTTTTCCAATACCTGCAGGAAGGTCTGCTGCCCATGCCCGCCAGCCTTCCAGGATTTGATACGCGCACCGCCGACCATCTCATAGCCGCGATCATAATACGTATCCTTAAACATATCAAACAGCTTCAGCTCCAATGCAGAGGCAAAGGTTACCGATTTAAAGGTAGAACCAGGCTCATAGCTTTTCCAAATAGGAAGATTGCGGTTATAAACATCACTGGAGTAATCCTTATAGTGGTTTGGATCGAAGTCAGGCTTACTGACCATGGCAAGAATTTCTCCGGTATTGGGATTCATCGCCAGTGCCAGTGCGGATTTCGGCTTATAGCGCTTTACCAGATTGTTCAGCTCCCGCTCCACGATATCCTGAATTTTCGAGTCAATGGTTAGCTGTACATCCATGCCACGGCCCGGTGCCTCATAGCTTTCCTTATATAAGTCAACATTATGCCCCTTGGCGTCGAAGGGGATGTTCAACGCACCACTTTTCGCAGACAGAATGTCGTTATACTGCAGCTCCAAACCGGCAAGTCCCTGATTATCAATACCGGTAAAGCCCAAAACCTGTGCAAGATAGTTATTATTGGGATAGTTGCGCAGAGAATCCTGCACCAGATAGACACCTGGCAAATCCATCGCCTCCAGCTTGCGTGCCTTGTCATCGCTGATCAGACGTCCCTCCGGCTGAATTTTCTGTGTGCTGACATGCTTGGTTATGGTGGAATATATTTTTTTCTTATCCGCCTTCAAAACCTCCGCAAGCTGCTGGGCTGTTTTGTCCGGATCCTGTATCTGAGCAGGCACGACCATAACGGATGTACTTGGGATATCATGTGCCAGAACATTTCCGTTCTTGTCCAGAATGGAGCCGCGTAAGCCTGCGACTGTAAAATCACGCTCCCAAAGACTTAGAGCCTTTTCCATGATATCGGTATGATGAAAGATCTGTTCATAACCGAGCTTGCCCAGTATACAGCAGAAAATAAGAATACAGCAAAGGAATATTGTGGATATCCTCGTCTTGACCTTTCCTCGAATCATACCAGATCACCTCAGTCCATCGTATGAGCGAAACCGCCTTTTTATGATGAAAACAACGTTCTTCCCATCGCGCTGTTTCCTTTATATAAGAAATACGATACTTTTAATCCACGCTTTTTCCTCTTTCTTTATGCGTTCTATGGACTACTAAAGTGCATCGCAAGGACTTCTGAGTATCGTAAACGACTATGCATCACAGTTTGCTTTCTCCTATGTAATGGTTAACCCTTATCAAAAGAAATTGCCACTATATCCATATGGTTTCTATACCTTACATTTTTTCTTTCCGCATTTTTTAAGGACTGTAACAGACATCATAAGCAAAGAAAATTACAAATTTTCAAAAAAAAGCATTGACCCTCACGCTGCGTGATATAGTATGCTGTAGAGGAAGATACAGAGCAGTGCCGGCTAACACTCTGATATTTTTCAACAGATAAGGAAGTGGTACCATGAAAACAGTAAAAGAGGTCGCTGAGCTGACTGGCATCAGTGTACGCACCCTGCAATATTATGATGAGATCGATGTATTCAAGCCAACAGCATTTACCGATGCTGGTTACCGGCTCTATGATGACGACGCATTGAAGAAGCTACAACAGATTTTGTTATTCAGAGAACTGGATTTCCCATTAAAGGAAATCAAAAGGATCATGGAGCGGAAGGACTTCGATCAGAATGCCGCTTTTCAAAAGCAGAAGGCTCTGCTGATCGAGCGGCGAAACAGACTGAACCGGCTGCTGGAGCTGCTGGACAGGTTAGAGAAAGGAGAGAATTGCATGGAATTTCAAGATTTTAGTTTAAATAGCTATATACAGCTGCTGGAGGAATTTGAGAAAGAGCATACCGAGGAGATTATTCAGGAATACGGAAGCATCGCTGCCTTTGATGAGCTCATAGCCCGGGTTCGCGATCATGAAGCCGACATCGCCAAAACAGCCATTGCGTATTATGGAAGTGTGGAAGCATATACGGCTGCCATGAAGCACAACCTGGAGCATTTCACAGAAAATCTGGATAAGCTCACCCATATAAAGGAACAGGATTATGGAAAGCGCAATCAGGAGCTGATGAAGCAGCTGCTTTCGGATACAGACAGAGATCCGGCCTGTGCAGAGGTTCAGCAAATCGTATATGAGCTGCAGCATCTCATCCCGGAGGCAGAAGCGCCTGCCATGGATGCGGGTGTTCATCAAATGGAAATAATGATTGACAGCTATCTGCATAACGAGGAGCTGATTCACAGGATGGATGAGCGTTATGGAAACGGTGCCTCCCACTTTATGGGCTGTGCCTTGCAGGCGTATTTTGAGAAAGAAAAGAGTCCACACAAATAACGAACAAGGGAAATAAAAGCATCCTGCATATTTTATCACCTTATATACAATAAAAAATCAATTTTCCTTAAAATTGTCACTTGTCATTTATTCGGATATTTCCTCTGGATCAGCCTCTTAAATAAGGCAAAAAATGATGAAAAGGTAAATATTAAGACCTATCGCAAATTTATCCTTAATAAGTACTGCATCCGTAAAATAAAGAAAGAAGGAGAACTCACATTCATAGAGCTTTCCTTCTTCTTTTTCCATCATAGATGTTGATACACAAAACGGTATTAGTGCCAACACAGGCGAATTAGCGATTACCTTTGTATTCTATTAAGGTTTCAAACCTATCAGAATATTTGTAATACACATATGCGGTTATCTTTTTCTATTGTTCTGATCTTATAACTCAGGGATTCTTTTCCATGCATATAATAGGTGTTCCTTTTTTTCAAAAATGAAAGCATGTCTGCGTTTCCTGCTTTATAATAAGGAAGGAATACACATTACTGTAAAAAGTGTTCGTGTTCTTCATACTTTAAGAAGATTCCTTTCCTCATACATCCCAGATAACTTATTTCATCTTCACCTTAATAACCGTATCCTTACTGATGACTTTTCCTGTCTGTATATTTTGTGAAGTAACCATACCCGTGCCATCCATTTCCACTGCGATATGCGTCAGCTGCCAAAATGCGGTAATATCCTTCTTCGTCCAGTCCTTCATATTCGGCATTGTCATACGGCTGCCATCACTTTTCAGAAATATTCTCTGATTGGAGATAATGGTTTCCTTTTCCTGCGGATATTGCTCGACAACCTCGCTGCCATCTCCGATGATAATCTGTTCCGTATGCGTATCCTTTAGTTTTTCCTTCGCATATGCCAAGGAATGATTTCTCAACACAGGCATTTGTGCGACCTTGTATTTCTTAACAGTCTTTTCTTTTGTATCCGTCTCCTGATCGGCTGTAATATTTGCGGCAACCAATGCGGAACGCATAACCTCCTTCATCGGTTCTCTATCATAATTCAGATAATCACTTGCCTGAAATGCGTAATACACCATCACCTTTGGATCCTTTGCAGGTGCAGCCATCATGACCGAATTTGTATACAGGCTGCCATCATAGCCGTGCTTACCGTAAACCTGTCCGGTACCCGTTTTCGCTATAATATCAACATCCTTCATTCGATACATTCTCGCAGTACCATCCTTATCATCGACAACTCGTTTCATCAGCTTCTGAATATAGGCGCTTGTTTTCTCTGTAATCGGCTGCCCCACAACCTTTGGCTCATACTGCTTCGAAATTGTACCATTGGCATGCTCGATACGATCCACCAGATACGGACGCATCATGTTGCCGTCATTGAATATCGCAGAGAATGCCTGCACCATTTGTAAAGCGTTCACATTGATAGACTGACCAAACCCAGTAGACAGCTTTTCTGAAGCATAGGTAAACTGCATTTCCCCCGGCTCATTGGACAGATACGGCGTGTCTACAGATTTCAGAAAACCGAATTTCTGTAAATAGTCCTTATAAATATCAGGCTTCATATAGCTTGCCAGCAGCTCACAGATTCCAATATTACTGGAAAGTACAAAGCCTTTATCAAAGCTGATAGTTCCATGATCACTTCCCTGTGCATCCTGTATGTATAAATTCCCGCTGCTTGTACGAATAATATTTCCCTTCGCATCCTCAAGAAAATGAAAAATACCTGAATTAAATGTCTTGTTATATGGATAATGCCCGCTGTCCACAGCAGCTGCATAAGTGATTCCCTTCATAACAGAACCCGGCTCGTATAAAAAATCCGCAGGTAAATCCTGAAAGCTTTTTATATCATCGCGGCTGTTCAGATCAAAGGAAGGAGAGGACGCCCAGCCTAAAATCTTTCCGGTTTTCACTTCCATGACGATTCCCCAGCCACGCACACCGCCATATGTTTTTTTGACACTTTTATCCAGCGAGCTCTGCAATGTTTGCTGGACATTGCGATCCAGCGTCAGTACCACATTATCCCCGTTCTTTGCATAAGCCTTTGTATATTCCGTACCGGGAAGCGCATTGCCATCCGCATCCTTCTGGTATTCCTTACTGCCATCTGTTCCGTTCAGCTGCTCATCCAGTGCTGCCTCCAATCCAATCTGTCCGCTGATTTTCCCCTTCTTTTCATCATACTGGGCAAAGCCAAGCAGATGGGATGCAAAAACACTGTTGGGATAAGTCCTTTTTACACTGCTTTGAAACACGATACCGGGAAGCTTTAATGCCTCAATACTTTCCTTTACACCGCTGGAAAGGTATTTTCCCTGTTCACCGAATTCTGTCTGATAGCGGTTGGCATCCCGTGCCTGTGTCAAATTATCCCGTATAAAGGTCTCCTTTACGTTCAGCTTTGGGGCAAGAAGCCTGGCGGTCTTGTTGATATCCTGTACATACGCCGGTGTATTCCCAATTCCCTTTCTGGTTTTACTAAGAATTGCAATGAGTGTATAGGTATCCTCATCCTTAGCTAATATTTCACCGCTGCGATCGAGTATGCTTCCCCGGCGCGCCTTCAAAACCTCTGTATGGACAATATCGCCGTCCTTGTATTCCTTCACATTCATACCGGTGCGAAAATGCTTTGCGGAGGTCATTGTATACAGTACATTGGAAATTATCAGTACACTGATACAGCTCATCACCAGCAGCAGTATCATCAGATTCCGATTACTGCGCTTCATATATGCAGCCCCCTTCCTACAGGAAATGGCCCCATTCAGGTGCCATTTTCCATTACTCCATTTCGACCTTGATCACGGTATCCTTATTGATGGATTTTCCCGTTTTAATATTTTGCTTCGTTACCTTTCCGGTACCGCTCATTTCCACCTCGATATGCGTCAGCTCCCAGAAGGCAGTGACATCCTTTTTTGTCCAGCCCTTCATATCTGGCATCGTGATGTTGGCACCGTCTGTCAGAATGAAAACATTCTGATTGGAGATAATAGTTTCTCCTTCCTCCGGATATTGCCGGATAACACTGGAGCCGTTACCAATAATAACCTTGCTGGTGGAGGTTTTCTTCAGCTTATCATTCGCATAGGTAAGCGTATGATTAACAAGCGATGGCATTTGCGACTGCTTAAAATCCTTATATGCCTTCTTATTGCTGTTGGATTCACCGTCACTTGTAATATTCGCCGCAACAAGTGCAGAACGCATGACCTCCTTCATCGGCTCTCGGTCATAGGATAGAATATCGCTTGCCTGAAATACATAATATACCATAACCTTTGGATCATCCGCAGGAGCTGCCATCATGACAGAGTTTGTATACAGACTGCCATCGTATCCATTTGCACCCGCAACCTCACCGGTTCCTGTTTTCGCAATAATTTCCACATCATTCATTTTATAAGGAGATGCGGTTCCATCTGTATCATACACAACCCGTTTCATAAGCTTTTGCATATATTTGCTCGTCTTTTCAGAAATCGGCTGTCCGGTAATCGTCGTGTCATACTGCTTTATAATTTTTCCATTTGTATTTTCGATGCGGTCAACTACAAACGGCTGCACCATCTTTCCATCATTGAATATTGCGGAATACGCCTGTACCATCTGCAGGGCATTGATACTAATTGCCTGTCCAAAGCCGGTGGAAAGCTTTTCCGATGCATAATTGAAGGACATACTTCCTCCCTCATTATTCAGAAATGGTGCATTTACTGGCTTTAAAAAACCAAATTTATCAAGATACTCCTTATAAATAGAGGGATCCATATACTTTGTCAGCAATTCACAGATACCGATATTACTTGATAGCACAAAGCCCTTATCAAAGGTGACCGTTCCATGATTTTTCCCCAGTGCATCGTATATGGTTAAATCCTTGGAATTGCTAGTCCGGTAAATCTTACCGTTTCCGTCCTCCACAAAATGAAAGGCTCCGGAATCGAAGGTCTTATTATATGGATAATGTCCGCTGTCTATCGCCGCAGAATACGTGATTCCCTTCATAACCGAACCCGGCTCATACAAATAGTCGGAAGGAAGATCAACATAATCCTTAATGTTACGCTTATTCAAATCAAAGGATGGAGAGGATGCCCAGCCTAAAATCTTTCCAGTTTCAACCTCCATCACAATTCCCCAGCCGCGTACACCGCCAGCGGTCTTTTTAACACTCTTATCCAGAGAATTCTGTAAGGTCTGTTGGACATTGCGATCCAGTGTCAGCACAACATTGTTTCCATCGGTTGCATAGGACTTTGTATACTTGGTACCTGGAAGCACATTGCCATCCGCATCCCGCTGATATACCTCCAGACCGTCCTTTCCGCTCAGATATTCATTCAGGGCAGCCTCCAGCCCCATTTTCCCTACCATCGTATTTTTTTCCTCATCAAACTGTGCATATCCAATCAAATGGGATGCAAATACACCAGACGGATAATATCGCTGTACGGTTTCCTCAAAGGAGATACCCGGAAGCTCCAGTGCTTCAATGCTTTCCTTTACCTCTTTTGTCAGATTTTTTCCCTTATCTCCCAGCTCCGTCTGATATTTTCCGCTTTTCTGTGCTTTTGTCAACAGCTCTGCCAGCTGTTCCTCATCCATACCGAGCTTGGGGGCAAGCAGTCTTGCCGTCTTGGTAATATCCTTTACATAGGCGGGCTTATTGCCGATTCCCTTACGGTTCTTATTCAGGTACGCAATCAGCTTATAGGTATCCTCATCCTGAGCAACTGCCTCTCCGTTGCGATCATAGATCGTACCGCGCTTTGCCTTTAAAACTGTGCTGCTGGAAATATCCGGATCCTTATAATCTTTGATATTTGTACCGGTTCGCAGATGCTTTTCAGTCACCATAGTAAAAAGGACATTGGATAAAATGATTACACCAATGATCCCTATCATCAACAGCATATATACTAAAGTTCGATTACTTCTTTTCGGGTTCATATCATCACGCCTTTGTTATTTCTTTTCGTCTTTATCTACAACAACAACGTTGTCCTGATTCGTTTTGATCCCCTCTTTTTCCGCCATTCCAAGTACGCGGTCACGATCCTCCAGCTTTGTAATATCCGCCTCCAGATTTGCCACGTCCTCTTTCAATGCCGTTGCCTTCTGCTCACTCTCCTGTGCCTTCAGCTGCAGTGTTATATTATAGGACTTCAGTGCAAACTTGGCACCAAAATATCCGAAAATGGATACCGTTAACAGCAGAGTCGCAAGACCCTCGATACGCAGTCTTCTTTTTCTTTTCACAATTTTTGCCTTCGCCATGTTCCTCACCTGATCCTTTCTATACATCTAAGCTTTGCGGAGTGCGAGCGCATATTTTCCCTCAGCTCATCCTCCGTTGCAGTTATCGGCTTTTTATTCACCAGCCGGTAGGGTGCTTCCTCCATATCCTGTGGCAGGATTGGAAGCCGTTTGT
>OAVH01001351.1_pt1 | contig 13550 bp, 5 predicted proteins | sample 1495281 | NCBI WGS metagenome assembly OAVH01 (sample SAMEA2580082, study PRJEB22360) | human gut metagenome | biome: human gut; feature: human-associated habitat; material: faeces | place: Denmark | collected 2008/2010
ACGGCGAGTTAGCCGGCAGGTCGGCATGTCAATCCTGGTCTAACAGAGCCTTAAATAAACTCGAAAAGTAGTTTACCCAACCTAGTCATTTAAGAACGTCCCCAATGACTACCCCGCATCCGGAGCAAGGCAACGCCGCAGGTAGAGGGCGGACAGCGAAAACGCCCCTAAGCGAGCAAGGTGACGTGAAAGAGGAGGGAAGCGTACTTCGGTACGCGACCGACGATTGAACGTCAGATTGCCGCTTAGGGGCGTTTGCAGCGTCGAGCAGTTACGGCGTTTGGTAAAACGCCGTAACTTAAACGGCCTGTGCCAGCTTCTCGGCTCGCTCGGCGGCGGCGAGGGCCTCGATGACGGTGCCGAGCTGGTCGCCCAGAAGCACGCCGTTGTAGGTGGAGTTGAAGCCGATGCGGTGATCGGTCACACGGTCCTGGGGCTGGTTGTAGGTACGGATCTTCTCGGAACGGTTGCCGTGGCCGATCTGGCTCTGACGCTCGGCACCGAGCTCGGCCTGCTGCTTCTCGAGCTCCATCTCGTACAGACGGGCGCGCAGCATCTGCATGCAGACCTCGCGGTTCTGAATCTGGGAGCGCTGCTCCTGCGACTGCACCACGGTGTTGGTGGGCAGGTGGGTAATGCGCACGGCGGAGTAGGTAGTGTTAACGCACTGACCGCCAGGGCCGGAAGCACAGTAGGTGTCGATGCGCAGATCGGACTGGTTAATCTGGACGTCGATCTCCTCGGCCTCGGGAAGCACGGCGACGGTAGCCGTGGAAGTCTGGATACGGCCCTGGGACTCGGTCTTGGGGACACGCTGGACGCGGTGCACGCCGGACTCGTACTTCATGACGGAGTAGACGCGGTCGCCCTCGACCTTGAACTCGATGGACTTAAAGCCGCCAGCCTCGCTGGGGCTGGAATCGAGCACCGTGGTCTTCCAACCACGCGACTCGCAGAAGCGCTGGTACATCTTGTACAGATCGCCGGCAAAGATGGCGGCCTCGTCGCCACCGGCGGCGGAGCGGATCTCGACGATGGTGTTCTTGTCGTCGTTGGGGTCGCTCGGGATGAGCATGTACTTGATGTCTTCCTCGAGCTGTGGGAGCTTTTCCTCGTTCTCGGAGATGTCCATCTGGAGCATCTCCTTCTCGTCCGCATCGCTGGTGTCGCGGAGCATCTCCTTGGCGGCCTCGATGTCATCGAGCGCGCCGATGTACTCGCGCGAGGCGGCGATGAGGTCGGACTGGTGTGCGTACTCCTTGTTGAGACGCGTGAACTCCTTGATGTCGGAGGCGACGGCCGGGTCGGAGAGCTTCTTCTCGAGCTCCTCGTAGGCCTTAATAATCTTTTCGAGCTTGTCGCGCATGGCGGGACTCCTTTATGTGCGTGAAGGTGAAAATCGGCAGAGTTGATGGGGCGCGCGGCGCCACTGCGGGGGTAAGCCCAGCTAGAACATGTCGATCTTCAGATACATGCGCATCCCTTCGCGTATGGGGTACATAGTTGCGGTCTAACCCATACATGATAGCGTGCGCAGGCATACCTGCATATAACCCGCACGGAATGTAACTCCTTCACCTGCGGTTTGCAGCTTTTCCGGGTGTAGTTGGCCTAGATTTGCAGCTTTTCCGGGTCCAGATGGCCGCTTCGTGCAGCTTTTCCGGATTTCTAGAGCGTGTGGAGCAGGGCGTTGAGGAAGCGGATGCCTTGGAGGTAGGCGCGACGGGAACAGGACGCCGCTCACGCGCGGGCAGCCCGAGGACGGGCGCTACAGGAAGACCTGGAAGAAGATGATGGAGCCGGAGTACGAGTTCCATCCGGAGCCGGACGTGCAAATGCGGTTTAACATGGCCTTTCACCAAAAAGGGCGGGCGGCCGCGCCCTGCGACCACCCGCCCTCAATCAAAGCCCTTCTCGGCCGCCGCAGCTACCGGTTCCGGCGCCGCAGGATCACACCTGTGGCGATCAGCACCACTGCGCCGCCCGCGATGCCACCCAGGGCCATCGGCGACAAGCTGGTATCGCCCATGTTCGGCAGACCCGGCTTCTCCTCCTTCGACACCGGTGGGTTGGTGGGCGGCTCCGTCGGCGGGTTGACCGGCGGGGTGGTCGGCGGCGTGTACGTGTTCTTGAACACCGGCGCCACGTCGCCGTCATAGGTTACCGTCGCCACCAGATGGCCCGCACCGTCGTCCGTCACCGTCACCGTTACCCGGTGCTCGGCCGCGTCGTACGTCACGTTCTTCTGACCGTCGTCCACCTCGGAGATGCTGTAGGCGTACGTCCCGGGCTTGTCGTACGAGATCGCCTCGAAGCCCACCGTGCCGTCCGCCGCGTTCTTGGCGGTCTGCAGCACCTTGCCGTCGGCATCCTTCAGCTGGAAGGAGAACCGCCCTTCCTTAAGGTCTTCGCCGCTCAGCACCTTGGAGGCCCCCAGCTTCACCTCAGTCGCGGCCGGCGCGTAGCTGTTGCTGAATGCCACCGCATCCGCAGCTTTGCCGCCCTTGCTGTAGGCAACCTGCGCCCCCAGCGCGTGCGTCTCCGCATTCTCCGTCACCGTCACCGTCGCGGTAAAGACCGTCGTGTCGTAGGTGACGCCGTTCGCCGTCGCCCCTGCCCGCTCGGACACGGTGTAGACGTACGTCCCCACCTTGTCCAGCTGCAGCGGCGCGAAGCCAAACGTGCCGTCGGCGCCGTTCTGCACCGTCTGCACCACGTTACCGTCGGCGTCCTTCAGGTCGAAGGAGAACTCACCCTCGGCCAGGTCGCGGCCGGTCAGGGCCTTCGTTCCGGTAATCGTCGCCGTCGTTGCCGTCGGCGTGTAGGTGTTGGTGAAGGTCAGATCCGCGGCCGTCTTGTTCGCCGTCGCGGTCAGCTGGCCGCTGCCGTCGTCGGTCGCACTCACCGTCACATCCAACACCGCATCGCTGTAAGTGATGGTGCCATCTTGGCCCGCAACCTCCTTCACCTGGTACGCATGCGAACCAGTCGCGGTGTACGAGATGGCCTTGAAGGTAAACGCGTTACCCACGTTCGTGGTCCGGTCGATCTCCTGCCCGGTGGCCACGTCAATCAGCGCGAACGTGAACTCGCCATCGGCGGGCGTCCGCATGGTGGCCGAATCGGTATTCTCAAGCACCTTGGTGCCGGAGATCTGGTAGGAGGTCGCGCCCGGCTGGTAGCTGTTCGCAAACGTCATGGTGTTGGGGGTGACGCCGTTCTCGGTGCCCTCGCTCGGCTTCACCGTGGAGTTCTCTACCACCAGCTTGCCGTCGTTGTTGTCCTTCACCACGTAGGTCAGGGTGTACGTCTTGCCGGTGTAGGTCACGCCCGGCACGCCCGGCGCGTCCCCCGTCGGCTGCACCTCGCGGACCGTGTAGGTAAAGGTGCCCGCATGGTCGAAGGTCAGCTTGTCGAAGGCAACCTTGCCGTGCGCATCGTTCTTCTGGGTCTGGATCACCGAGCCGTCAGACCCCACCAGCTCGAAGGCGAAGTCTCCCGCCTTTAGCTGATAGCTGCCGTCGTGCACGTCAACGCTCTTGGTGAGGGCGATCGCGCCGGAGTCCGTCGCCTGTGCCTCATAGGTGTTGGTGAAGCTGGGCTTCGTGACATTCGTGCCGTCGTAGGCGACGCTCGCCTGCAGCGTGCCGGCATTGTCCGCAACCGTCACCACGGCATGGTGCACCGCGGCGTCGTAGGTCACGTAGGCCAGATCACCCTTCCGCTCCACGATGGTGTACTCGTGCGTGCCCGGCTTCGCGTAGGAGAAGGCGTCGAAGTTAACACTTCCGTCCGCGCCGTTGGTCGCGGTCCGGACGGGCTTGGCCCCGGCAAGCTGCCCAGCCGTCAGGTTGCCCTCGTACACATCGAAGGTGAACTCGCCGCCCTTGAGTACGATCGGCGTGTTGTCGTCCTTCTTCACGTACCTCTTCTGCGCACCGAGAGCCAGACCGGTCGCGGCCGGCTGGTAGTTGTTGGTGAAGGTCTCCGGGCCTGATGTGCTCGTAACGATCGCCTTCGCGTTCAGCGTGCCCGTCCCGTCGTCCTTAACCGTTACTTTGTAGGTGAGCGCATGGGTATCGTAGACCATGCCCGGCTCCGTGCCCGACTGTTCCACGATGGTGTAGGTGAAGTCCTTGCTCGCGGCGCCGTCCAAGTCGGAGAGCTGGAACTCGCGCGTGAAGCTGACCTTGCCGTTTGCATCGTTCTTCGCGGTGTCGAGCACGTTGCCGGCAGCGTCCTTCAGGTCGAAGGTGAACTCGCCGTCCGCGGGCTTCGTCGTGTGGTCGAAGCCGTCCGCAACCTTGATGGTCTTGGTCGCCGTCAGGATTACGGAACCCTTTGCGTCGTAGGTGTTGTTGAAGGTGGGAGCCGTAGCGGCACCGTCATAGGTGACGGTCACCTTCGTCTTGTTGTTGTCGCCCTGGTTCTGCTCTACCTTGACGTGGACCTTGACTTCCTTGGCGTCGTAGGCCACGCCGTCGACGGTCTGGCCGGCTTTCTCCTCCTTGAGCGTGTAGTCGTACTCGCCCAGGTTCAGGTTCTTGACGGCCAGCTCGACCTTGCCGCCCCGGTCGTTGGTGCCCTTGGCGACCTCGTTGCCGGCCTGGTCGTACAGGCCGAAGGTGAACGCGTCGGCCGTCAGGTCCTTGCCCGTGAGGATCTTCGTCGCCTCGACGGTAACGTCCGTCGTCGGCTTCGAGTTGGTGAAGGTCGGAACGTCGGCCTCGCCGTCGTAGGTGGCGGTCGCCTTTAGCTCGCCCTTCTCATCGGAGACCTTGATGTGGACCTTCACGTCCTTCGTGTCGTACACGACGGTCGGGTCGTTGCCGGCAACCTCCTTGATGGTGTAGTCGTGATCGCCCGGCGTGTCGTAGCTGATTGCCTGGAAGGCGACCTTGCCGTCCTTGTCATTCTGGACGGTCTGGATCACGTTGCCATCCTTGTCGAGCAGCTGGAACGTGAAGTCGCCCCCTGCGAGCTCACCGCCCGTGAAGCGCTTCTTCGCCTTGAGCGTTACCGAGGTCCCCTTCGGGCGGTACGCGTTCGTAATCACCGCAATCTGATTGTCAATCACCCGAGATGTGGCGGTGCCATCATCCTTATAGGTCTGTTCCATTTTGACGACTGGCTCGGTCAGCTTGCCCTTGCCGTCATCCTTTACCGTTACGGCCACCTTGTATTCGGCGCTGGAGTAGCTGACGCCGCCCAGCCAACTGGGATCGCTCTTGGCGGGCATAGTCTCGGTAATGTAGTAGGTGTACTGGCCAGGCTTCTCATACTTAATTTCCCCGAAGCTAAATTCTTCGGCGCTCGTAACGGTCTTCTCGACCTGCTTCATGCCGGCCACAGGCGCTGCCGTGGCACCATCAGGCATCGGCGTGTCATCGGCGGCGCGCAGGCAAATCTTGAAGCTGTCGGCCTTAGTCCACTTGCGGCCTTGAAGCACCTTCTGCGCCCGAATGCCGGTGAGCGTCACCGAAGACTTTACGCTGTAGGTGTTCGTGAATACCAGCTTGTTGGCTTCGGCCAACGTGCCGTTGGCGTTCTGCTTCGCAATCGTGCCGGAGATGCTGGCGCCCTCGCCGCTCAGGGCGTTGCCGCCCTGCTCGCGCTTGGTCAGCGTGTAGCCGGCCGGCATCTTATCCGTACCGGTCAGCTCCTGCACCGTGTAGGCGTCGTGCTCGTCGAGACCGTACACGCGGATCGTCTGGCCGGCCGTGATGGTCTGCTCGCGGCCGTTCGTCAGGTCGAACATATCGCCGACCTGCTTCTCATCGGCCGCGCCCGCCTTCTCGAAGACTGCAGCCTTATACGTCTTCCCATCAGGCACGGTGAACTTGAAGGTGAACTCCGCGTCCTTATTGCCCGTCAGGCCATCGGGCAGGGCAGCCTTCTTCGTCACCTCGAGGCTCGCCTCGCGTTCGTTCGCCACGCGCACGCAGGTGGCACCTGTGAACAGGGCGTTCAAATTCATGTCGTCCAGATTGGCACGGGCGCCCTTCGCATTAGTGTCACCAGGCACGTCCTGCGTGATGCCCATACGTATCCAGCCCGTCTCGGTCTCCAAGCGATAAGGTTTGCCTTCCTCGGTGGGCACATACTGGTAGACACGTCCGTTGGCGCCGTACTTGAGGTGCACCTCATCCTCGCCGCCCTTGGCGTCATTGTTCCAGGAAAGGTTGTCGTTGCCGTCGAGCGTCCCGTCGGACGTCTGGCGCTGGCCCTTGATCCACGTGAGCGTGTTGTCGATGTCGCCCTCTGCGCCAAACTGGCCCAGGCTCTTCATGAGCGCGCCCGGGCCCACGAACGTCGAAACACCGTCATCGGCCGTACCAGCATCGGCATGGACGCCGTAATCATCCACAATCACCTTGGTGAGCGTGTCGTTAAGCAGGAAGCCCTGGGGCGCCGAGACCTCCTTTAGGTAGTAGGTGTCCTTCACGAGCGGCTCTTTACCGTCGCTCGTATACGGGAATATGCCCGCACCTTCGAGCTTGACCGGGTTGGCGACCGACCTTGTCGTCAGGGTGTCGTAGGGGGTCTGTTCGCCATTGAGCACGGCCTTGCCGTTCGCATCCTCAGTCACCTGGGTGGACTTGTACAGGCCGAACTTCGCCCCGTCAACGGGCTTACCCTCGGAATCGGTCTTCTGCACGAACAGGCGATTCTGGATGTTCGTGACGAGCAGGCGCGTGGCGAACTGCCGCCGGAAATTCTCCTTGCCGTCGGGGAGGTCATCGCTGAACACGTGGACCGTGTTGTCCATCCTCGCTTCGGCGATGGAGCTCGCCGTTGTGTAGTAGATGGCCACCGTGTACTCGGCATCCTTGCGGGCATCACCGCTCAGCAGGTAGTAGTACTTGGAGATATCACCGGGCAGATTTTGAATCTCTACCTGGTACTGGCCGCTCGTGTTGAGCGTGAAGGCGTGCAGGTCCTTCTTCGCCGCCTCGATAGCGCCGGCCTTGCTCGACTTCTCGGCGAGGGTGTACCCCATTCCCGTCGATGGGTCGCCCGACACGGCGTACCAATTGTTCTGATCTTTGATATTTGCGTTTGCGCTTTTATCGCGCTTGAGCACCACAGCGAACAGTATGCCGGACTCCAGGTCGTCGATCTTGTCGGACTTCGTCAGGTTATCATTTGCCTTGTACACGGTCGACGGCGCGGTGATGGTCTCCTTCGCAGCGGCGAACGCACCGGTCTTCCACACGACGCTGTCCGCGTCCATACCGCCGCGGTTGATGATGACGCCGCCCGCGTCCTTCTTGTCGCTTGCGGGCACGTACTCGAGCTGCATGTTACCGTCCGTTGCCGTGAGGCTCGAGCGGTAACCGTTGGGCGCTTTTGTTTCCTTCAGGAGGTAGTGCTGGTAATGATACTCTTTATAAAGGTCATCGAAGTTGATAACGCCGTTGTCCACGTCATTTGTGAGCGTCAGTTGTCCATTCGCGTTCGTGGTGCCGGAGCCAAGTAGGTTATTTTGATTAGCGGTCGTGTCAGTGAAGTTCTCGTCTGTCTTGTACAGCGCGAACTGAGCACCCTCCACCGGACCGCCATCCTGGTCGAACTTGATGATGTCGGACTCGGGCACCGTCACGAGGTTGAACTTGAGCTCCATGTTGGAGTCGGTGGCGCCGCGCTCCAGGTAGAAGAACTTGAGGGTGTGGTTGGTGCCGTCTTTGAAGGTGCTGCCGTCGAAGCCCGAAGTGCCCTTTTTCGCCGCCTGGTACTTGCTCAGCAGCGTGCCGTCGCTTTTGTCGTTCACCTTAATGTCGCCCGTATGAAAGTTGATACTCAGACTCGCACGGCTGTGAATACCGCCGATATCACCCACGAGGACATCATCGATGAACACCCAGACGTCATCATCGCCGGCGAACTCGAAGGTCATGTCCTTCTTATCGTTCGTCAGGCCGCCGTTGGGCTGCACGAATCGCGTGGACATTGAGAGGCCGAAGTGGTGGTTGACGTGGTTACCGGCGTTGTCTGCCGTGATGCCATTTTGGACGAGCCGGCCGCTTTCCTCCTTGAACACCTTGTCTGCCGCATCGAACGGGAAGAACTGACCCCGATGGGACGAATCGCCCACTTTGTCAATGCCCCAGGTGTCATAGGCGTCGAAGGCATTCTTGTCAGCGTTGTAGGCTGCGTAGTTTTCGGAGCTGTCATAGACGTAGTAGCCGTCCTGAACCTTGAGGAGGCCCGTCACGCCAAAATGGGACGTCTTGCCGGTCTGGGCAGAGGAATCGAACAGATAGCGGAGGGAGTCGCCGCCATAGGTACCGGAAAGCTGCGGGTAGCCGTCTGAAAGCGTGTTGCTGACAATGCCGGGCTGCGGGTTCGTGTTGCCCGTCCAATGGTTGAGCGGTGCATCACCCTGGCCATCGTTAAACTGGAACCGGTGGCTTGCGTTGATGCCGCCGTTGCCGGAAACCGACAGATGGTTATCGGGATTCACCCAGTAATCAAACAGGTTGATTGTTGTCCCCGAAGGCGAAATCGTCGTAACCGTGTGGTCCGGAAACGCCGCTTCCGCACGGGTCGGCAGGAAGAAACTCGCCGTCAGCGCGACGGCGAGGGCCAAAACAATCACATATGGCGAGACCGGGCGCAGCCCACGACGACGGCCATAAGACATGACGGACCACCGCTCGCGCGGCCGGTGTTCACCAGGAAGTTCCCTGCTTAGACACCCCCCCCCGATAGCATTATTCACGAGTCGAGACGTCGTCTCTCTGAGCTCCTGCATAATTTCCTCCCCAGTCACACGGCGACCTGCCCGGGTGCTCCCCGGGGGCCGAGGCAGTCTGGCACATGCCCGCAGTCGTTCAAGGAATACCAACCCCAGCATATGTCTCTTAAGATATCTTAGTCTTATTCTATGACAGTTTTTGTCTCATTACCGATGAAATCGGCTCAGTCCCTTTGTCGCATGCTAGAGCGTGTGGAGCAGGGCGATGAGGAAGCGGATGCCTTGGAGGTAGGCGCGACGGGTGATGCGCTCGTTGGTGCCGTGGACGCCGCGGTCGCATTCGTCATCGTCGACCACAAAGGCGGAGAAGCGGATGCACTCGTGGCAAATGCGCTGGTAGTTGGCGGCATCGGTTGCACCAATCACGGTCGAGGGCACGATGCTCATCGGCTCTTGGCCCACCGCAGACGATCCGTTTTCCTCCGTCGGCTTGGGATCACGGAAATAGCGGGCGGCGATGGCGCGGACGGCCTCGAGCCCCGGACCGCCCACGCGCGGGGACGGCGAGGGCTCGGAGCTGCCGGGGCCCAGCTCGACCTCGACTCGGCCGGCGAGCCCAGCGGTGGCAACGGCCTCGCGGCAGCAGGCCACGACATCGGCCACGCTCGTACCCTCGAGCATGCGGAAGTTGATATTGGCCCACATATCCTGCGGCATTACGTTGGCGCCGGTGCTGCCACCCTCGATCTGCGTGGGCGCGCAGGTGGTCGTCACCAGCGGATAGAGCTTTTTGCTGGCGAGGCAATCGCGGACAATGGCATCCCCGTTGGCGGCAATTTCATCGGCCGTGTAGAGCCCCAACTCGACGAGTTGAGCGGCAAGCAAGTCGGTCACGCGCGTCGGCCACTCGATATCGCAGATTGCGGTGATGGCACGGCTGAGCACCTCGAGCGATGTGCCGCCGTAGGGGTTGGACGAATGCCCGCCCTCACTCTTCGTCTTGAGTATGATATCGGCGTAACCCTTCTCCGCGAGGTCGGCATGCATAAGCCAGCCCTCGCCCGCGCCATACTCGGCAGCCGAAACAATACGGTAGTCACCCTCGTCGATCAGATATTCAAGTTCAACGCCACGCTTCTCGAGCACACGACCGATCGCCCCCGCGCCGTACTGCGTGGTTTCCTCGTCCTGGCCAAAGGCCAGCAGCAGCGTTCGTTCGTGTTGCCAGCCGTGCGCCAGCGCATACTCAACGGCCTCCAAGATGCCCGCAACCTGGTCTTTCATATCGATGGCGCCGCGACCCCAAATATAGGTGTCGTCCACGTGCCCGCTAAAGGGATCGTGCGTCCAGTCCGTCTCGGTGCCCGGCACCACGGGAACCACGTCCATGTGGCCCATGAGCATGACCGGCTTGAGGGCGGGGTCGGTGCCGGCAAGCGTCACGAGCAGCGAATGGTCGATGAGCTCGACCTCGCCCGTCGCAAACACGCGCGGCCAGCCCTGCTGCATATAGGCGCGCAGGTCGTCAAACGCCTGCCAGTCCACCGTCTGGGCATCCATGCTCGAAATCGTCGGAAACGACAGCACGCGGCCCAGGCGCTCGCACGCGCCGACCTCATCGATATCGGCAAAATCATCCTTGTGCGCAAAGAAGCGCCAAACCTCGGCCATGCCTTCCTCCAAAAATAACGTGGCAAAGAGGCGGTCCCTTTGCCACGTTCGCTTGCATTATTTGTCGTTGAGATAACGCGAGAGGAACTCGCGGGTGCGCTGGTGCTTGGGATTGCCGAAGAGCTCAGCCGGCGCGGCGTCCTCGAGCACCACGCCCTTGTCCATAAAGACCACGCGGTCGGACACCGTGCGGGCAAAAGCCATCTCGTGCGTGACGACGACCATGGTCATGCCGTCGGCGGCGAGCTTGCGCATGACCTCGAGCACCTCGCCCACGATCTCGGGGTCGAGCGCAGAGGTCGGCTCGTCGAACAGCATGATTTGCGGGTTCATGCACAGAGCGCGGGCGATGGCCACGCGCTGCTTTTGGCCGCCGGACAGGCGACCCACGGCGGCGTGTGCGAACTTTTCGAGTCCCACGCTTGCCAGATGCTCTAGCGCGACCTTTTCGGCCTCGGCCTTGCTCATCTTTTTGAGCGTGACGGGCGCGAGGGTACAGTTGTCGAGCACATCCATGTTGTTGAACAGGTTAAAGCCCTGGAACACCATGCCGATGTCCTCGCGGAGTTTATTGATGTTGCAGCGCTCGGCCGTGAGGTCCTGGCCGTGGAACCAGATATGGCCCGCGTCCGGGGTCTCGAGCAGGTTGAGGCAGCGCAAGAAGGTCGACTTGCCCGAGCCCGAGGCGCCGATGATGGTGACGACCTCGCCGGGATTGACAGCGAGGTCGATGCCCTTGAGTACCTCGAGCGAGCCGAAGCTCTTGCGCAGGCCCTCGACGCGGATGAGCGGCTCTTGGTTTTGCGCGGCGGCCGCAGCGCCGGTAGTGGCGGTATCTGCCATGATGATTCTCCTCGTCTTGAGCCTAGTTGGAGCTGGGCAGCGTGGCCGGGGCCTCGGCGCCGAGCTTTTTGCCAAAGGCCTCGAGCAGGCGGCTCGCCACAAGCGTCAGGATCAGGTAGACCACGAGTGCCACGCAGTAGACCTCCATCTGGCGGTAGTACACGCCGGCGACGGTGGTGGTGGCGTACATGAGGTCGAACACGCCGATGACCGAAAGCACCGACGAATCCTTGATATTGATGATGAGCTCGTTGGTGAGTGCGGGGATCGCGTTTATAATGCCCTGGGGGAACACGACCTTGCGCATGGCCTGCCACTGCGACAGACCCAACGAACGCGCCGCCTCGGCCTGGCCGGCGTCGATGGACTCGATGCCGCCGCGCAGGACCTCCATCATGTAGGCGGTGGAGTTAAGCGAGATGGTGACGAGGCCGGCGGTGAAGGTACTCCAAATCTGGTTGGCCTGGGCAGTCTCGAAGCCCATGCCGCGCAAAACGGTGAAGCCCGCGTAATAGATGAGCAGGCCCTGGACCATCATGGGCGTGCCGCGCACGATGGTGGAGTAGACGGTCGCAAAGCCGCGGCCGATGCTCTTAAAGAAGCGTGTGAGGTCGTTATCCACGCGGTCGAACGTCTGGATGCGCAAAAACACAAGGAGCAGCGCCAGGAAGAATGCGATGACGGTGCCGAAGGTCGCAAGTGCGATGGTGATCTCGATGCCACGGATGAAGAAGTCGCCGCTCTTGTAGGTCATGTAGACCAGGCTCGACAAAAAGTCGCTGGGGTTGGAATCCGAGACAATGCTCACCTGCACCAGATCGATAAACGACATGACGCAACGGTCGATAAAGAAGATCGCCGCGATGGCAACCACGACATAGCTGCCCAAGCGCGCGCCGCAACGGAAGCGCTCGGAAGCAAACGGCGACGTTTCGCGATAGTCGTTCCAGTGCATGAGCTTGGTGACGAGCGCCGCCGCCGACACGATAATCCAGGCCCAAAGAATTGCCCAGAGGCAGTCCTGGAAGATACCGGTGGGGGCCAAGAAGCTCAGCGGCGTGGGGTTGCGCTGGCTAAACGCCAGGCCGAGCGCCGCGATAACGCTCGTGCCCAGGTATACATAACGGTGGTCTGCCTTGATAAAGGAGGCCAGGCGATTGATGGTTTTCATGCTGCCTCCCTATGCCGGCTGACGGTCGAGGCACGCGTCCCACATTTGGTCGCGCTCCTCTTGGCTAATGCCCTTGAGTGTCTTGTCGATGAGTTTAAGCAGCTTGTCCGAGCCCTTGCGGCAGCCGACGTTTGCCGTGACCTCCTGCTTGAAACCCTCGCCCTCGGCAAATTGAATCGGCACGATACCCGGGTTTTGGGCCATATAGCCCTTCTCGTTCTCAGTGTTGTAGGTCACGGCGTCGCACGTGCCCTGCAGCAGATTCGAAAACACCGTGGGGACCGAATCGACCGGGTTTTTGTGCACAACGCCCGGGATCTCGTCAATGACAGTGTCGAGCATAGTGTCCTTTTGACCGAGCACCGTGGCACCGCTGAAGTCGCTGAGCTTGGTGGCGTTTTGGTAGGGCGAGCCCTCTTTTACGAACAGGCCAAAGTAACCAATGAAGTACGGATCGGAAAAGCCGACGGACTCCTCGCGCTCGGGCGTGGCGCTCATGCCGGCGATGATGAGGTCGATCTGGCCGTTGTTGAGCGAGTCGATAAGGCCCGAGAAGCTCTGCTTGACGGCGACGGGCTCGCCGCCGAGAGCCTTGCAGACGATCTTGGCGATCTGCACATCGTAGCCGTCGGCATAGGCGCCCTGCACGTTATCGATGGGGATCGTGAACTCGCTGGCCTCGGAAACCTGCCAGTTGTACGGGGCGTAGGCAGCCTCCATGCCAATGCGGATCTTGTCCTTGCCGATCACGGAATCGGACAGGTCGTCGCGACCGCCGCCCGTCGTAGGCTGAACAACTTCCAGCGTGGACGGACGCTGGCAGCCGGCAAGCGCGCCGGCGACGACGGTAGCGCTCGCAGCGAGAGCGCTACCCAAAAAGATGCGACGGCTGCACACCGGTTGGCGCTGCGCATCGCGCTGTTGGGGAGAATGCATAATCTGCCTTCCCTGTTGAATCGTATGCTAACGACTCAACAGGATACCGCACGCCGCTATCCACTTGTATGCATACATACAAGTTTACGAACTGGAAAATGACTGATTGATGCAAGGGCAGCTAATTTGGGACGGGGCTATTTTGACTGCTTGCATGTGAAAGCAGTCAAAATAGCCCCATTACAGTTTGAGTCGTCCGAAAGGGCGGCTCTTTTCCGTTGCATGGTTATA
>OAVH01001367.1_pt1 | contig 13406 bp, 9 predicted proteins | sample 1495281 | NCBI WGS metagenome assembly OAVH01 (sample SAMEA2580082, study PRJEB22360) | human gut metagenome | biome: human gut; feature: human-associated habitat; material: faeces | place: Denmark | collected 2008/2010
TTGGCATATTATCTAATTAGTACATTATTATATACCATGAAAATCTATACTTTTATATTATCCGCATGCCTGCTACTCGTATGTTCCGCATGTCATGAGGCATCGCATCATCTTTTATTAGGCGGTTCCGGCTGGGACAAGATCGCCATCGTAAACAAGAACACGAAAGAAATTGAATGGGAGCATCCCTTGGAAAAAGGATGGGAATGTAATTCTGTAGCTGTTACTCCCGATCGGAATATCCTTTTTTCCTATTCGAAAGGGGCGAAGCTAATCACCCGGGATCATGAGGAGGTCTGGAATATCTCCGCTCCGGAAGGGTGTGAGATGCAGACAGCCCGTGTACTTTCCAACGGTAATTATTTATTGGCGTGGTGTGGAAACCCGGCTACGATCATGGAAGTGAACGCAAAAGGAGAGATCCTGTCGAAAACAGATTTCGATACCCGAATTGAGCAACCCCATGCACAATTCCGTCAAGTAAACAAGAATAAGCGGGGCAATTATCTAGTGCCCTTGTTCGCTACCTCCGAGATCCGGGAAATATCCCCGTCCGGTCAATTGCTGAAAAGCGTGAAAGTAGACGGTAACCCGTTTAGCGTGGCTGCGTTGGATAACTGTAATTATCTGGTCGCTTGCGGTGATGCCCATTGCTTCATAGAGCTGAATTTCGAGACCGGAGATATCGTTCGCAAGGTGAATGCGAACGATATCGAGGGAGCCCAGCTTTTCTTTGTTGCCCAGTTGCTCCCTAAACGGGACGGTGGTTTGTATATCTGTAACTGGCAAGGCCATGACGGAGAGGCTGCGAAAGGACATTACCCGCAGTTGATCGAGATAAACGGAGCCGGAAAGATGGTCTGGGATTTGAATGATAACGCTACCTTCGGGATGATCTCCTCTATTTGTCCGATCGATTAAAGATATATCCGGATTATTAATTATATTTGTACACCTAAATTCTAAATAAAGCATGGAAGAGAAAAACACGAATGCTACTAAACGTCGAAACCCTGTAACTTGGGTCCCTAGTGTCTATTTTGCTATGGGATTGCCTTTTGTAGTGCTGAACATGGTTACCGTACTCATGTTTAAGGGATTGGATATATCGGATGCCCAGATTGCGTTATGGACCTCGGTTATCATGTTACCTTGGACCTTAAAGCCTTTATGGAGCCCGTTTTTGGAAATGTATCGTACTAAGAAATTCTTTGTCGTATTGACTCAGTTGTTATCCGGTTGCTTATTCGGTTTAGTGGCCTTGGCGTTAAACTTGCCGAGTTTCTTTGCTCTATCTATCGCATTATTAGGTATTATAGCGCTTAGCGGGGCTACGCATGACGTGGCAACGGATGGCGTTTATATGAAAGAGCTCTCGCCGGAGGATCAAGCCAAATATATCGGTTGGCAAGGTGCGTTTTACAATTTGGCGAAGATCGTAGCCACGGGTGGTCTGGTTTATCTGGCGGGTTATATGATGCAATATTTTACCGGGATAGGATTGGAGAAAGAGGCCGTGATATACGCTTGGATGATCGTTATGCTGCTTTGCGGTACGATCATGATCCTGCTTGGTTTTTATCATATGAAGATGTTGCCTTCGGGTGGGAAAGCCGCTACCAGAGAACATTCGTTGAAGGAAAGTATGGCTGAGTTATGGCTGGTCTTCAAGGAGTTCTTCACGAAGAAGTATATCGTGTGGTATATCTGTTTCATCATATTGTATCGTTTTGCCGAGGGTTTCGTGATAAAGATCGTACCTTTGTTCTTGAAAGCTCCGATAGCTGATCAAGGATTAGGACTAACGGAGCAAGAAATTGGTTTGTATTATGGTACGTTTGGGGCGGCGGCGTTCGTGCTGGGTTCTTTGCTCGGTGGATATTATATCTCGGCCAAGGGGTTGCGAAAGGTATTGTTTACGCTTTGTTGTTGTTTCAATATACCGTTTTTGGTATACACGTTCTTGGCGTGTTTCCAGCCTGATAATGGTCTCATTATCGCTTCCGCCATCGTATTCGAGTATTTTGGCTATGGATTCGGTTTCGTGGGCTTAATGCTGTTTATGATGCAACAGGTAGCTCCGGGCAAGCATCAGATGGCGCATTATGCGTTCGCTTCAGGTATCATGAACCTTGGCGTAATGCTTCCGGGAATGATGAGCGGTTTCGTGAGCGACTGGCTAGGTTATAAGTATTTCTTTATCGTGACCTTGCTGGCGATGATCCCTTCATTCTTGGTAGCCTATTTCGTACCGTTCACGTATGACGATAAAGGTAATAAGTTAGTACAGTAATATTTTAATAGGATTAGTTATGGATAATTTGAAAATCGTAGGCGCTCCGCTGCCTAATATGCCTTGGGAAGATCGTCCCGAGGGTAGCAAAGAAGTATTGTGGAGATATTCGAAGAACCCGGTGATTCCTCGTGATATCCTTCCGACATCGAACAGCGTGTTCAACAGTGCTGTTGTCCCTTTCAAAGGTGGTTATGCCGGTGTGTTCCGTTGCGACGATACGAATCGCCGGATGCGTTTGCACGTAGGTTTTAGCGCAGATGCCATTCATTGGAGTATCTCCGAGACAAAACTCGAGTTTGAGTGCGACGACAAGGAGATCGGCGAGTTTGTTTACGCCTACGACCCCCGTGTATGTTTTATCGAGGATCGTTATTATGTGACTTGGTGTAACGGTTATCATGGCCCGACGATCGGCGTGGCTTACACGTTCGATTTCGAGACCTTCCATCAGCTGGAGAACGCTTATCTGCCTTTCAACCGTAATGGCGTGATGTTCCCTCGTAAGATTAACGGAAACTTCGCCATGTTAAGCCGTCCGAGCGACAACGGTCATACTCCGTTCGGCGATATATTCTATAGCGAGTCTCCGGATATGTGTTTCTGGGGTAAACATCGCCACGTGATGTCTCCGGCTGCGTTCGAGGATAGCGCTTGGCAGTGTACGAAGATCGGTGCGGGCCCTATCCCTATCGAGACTTCCGAGGGCTGGTTATTGATTTACCACGGCGTGCTTCGTTCTTGCAACGGGTATGTGTATAGCTTCGGTTCCGCTATCTTGGATTTGGAGCAACCTTGGAAAGTGAAATTCCGTTCTGGACCTTATTTGTTATCCCCGCAAAAGGATTACGAGTGCATGGGAGACGTTCCGAACGTAGTCTTTCCTTGTGCCGCCTTGCATGATCCGGAGACGAAACGTATCGCTATCTATTACGGCTGCGCAGATACGGTAACAGGATTGGCTTTTGGCTATATTGATGAGATTTTGGATTTTACGAAGAAGAATTCAATCATTTAAAAGACTCGAGAAGAACAATATACTTTTGTTGTCGAAACAATATACTTTTACACACGAAAGTATATTGTTTTAGAACAAAAAGTATATTGTTTTTTTTATTAGGTAAAAGAGTAAGAGTTATGACAAAGATACAACAGTTTTTGGCAGATCTGTCCGAGGAGAAGAAATCCTTGTTTGTCCCTGTTTTCGGGAGCATGGAGAAATTTTATACGGTAGTTTACTTGATCGCCCGGAATGAGCACGTCACTGATCAGGAGAAGCCAGATCGTTATGAGGATCGTTTACAGGTGATTCGCCAGATACGTAACCGGGTGGAGAAACTTGTTTCCTCGTATGGCTTGGACGGAGGGGAGATCTTAGCCGATATCGCCAGCGACTATTTTGAGGATTATGTCAATTACAAAGAGCCGGAGCTAGACATTACGAATGATGAGTTTATCGCTATCCTCCAGAAAATATAGGAGATAAATATAATTTTATTGTGTGATAGTATCTTTTTGATTGTGAAAAAGCAATCTTGTAAGTCTAAAATGAAAAACAAAAGCTTGTAAGGTTGCTTTTTGTTTTATTATTCTTAACTTGCGGCATCATTATTTAAAAATGTAGGCAGATGATGCAAGAGTTGAATAACTTACTATCCCTTATTGACGCTCATTTTGGAGGATCACAATGGTTTGTTTTTCTATTACTGGGAACCGGATTGTTCTTTACGGTCTATCTTCGGTTTCCGCAATTGCGCTTTTTCGGGCATGCGATCAAGGTCGTGCGGGGGAAGTACGACAATAAGCAAGACATAGGAGATACCTCCCATTTCCAAGCGTTGGCAACTGCTCTTTCGGGCACGGTGGGGACCGGTAATATAGCCGGTGTCGCTCTGGCCATACATCTAGGTGGTCCTTCTGCCTTGTTTTGGATGTTGATGACGGCGTTCTTGGGTATGACTACCAAGATGGTAGAGGTCACCCTTTCCCATAAGTATCGTGAGCAGACGGAAGATGGTACGATTTCCGGCGGTCCGATGTATTATATGAAGCATCGTTTGCATATGCGTTGGTTGGCGGGACTTTTTGCGGTCGCTACTATTTTCTCCTCTTTCGGTACGGGTAGTCTGCCACAGGTAAATAGCATCTCGAACGCCATGTTTTCGGCGTTCGGTATTCAGCAATATATTACCGGGGCGGTTTTATCGGTCTTGCTGGGATTGATCGTGATCGGGGGAATCAAGCGTATAGCGCAGGTTACCGAGAAGTTGGTACCTTTTATGGCGGTCGTCTATCTGCTCGGTGCCTTCAGCATATTGGCCTATAATTACCAGCATATCCTACCTTCGTTTATCTCTGTTTTCTCGAATATCTTTTCCGGTACGGCGGCTACGGGTGGTTTCTTAGGAGCGACGGTTGTCTGGGCTTTTAACCGAGGTGTGAACCGTGGATTATTCTCGAATGAGGCGGGGCAAGGTTCCGCTCCGATCGCTCATGCGGCAGCCAAGACGGAAGAGCCGGTATCCGAGGGTATGGTCGCTTTATTGGAGCCGTTCATCGATACGATCGTGATTTGTTCGATAACCGGCTTGGTTCTATTGTCATCCGGTACTTGGCTGAAAAAGTTTGAGAATAAGTTTCAGCAGGCGGATACGGTAGTCTTGTCCGGTGCTTATCATGAATCGGACCCGGACGGTAAATCCGCAGTGTCGGAGCATGTACTAGGGAATAAGCCCCTGCCTTTTTATACAGGTTCCTTGGAGGTCCGGAACGGACAGATCCTAAATACGGATATAACGTTACTACACGCACGTTCCTTTGCGGATAGCGTGCGGGTCAAGGAAGGGAAGGAGGTGTTGTTTAGTGGTACGCTCTCTGTACGTGACGGACGTATCGAATTACCTATGAATAAAGAGCGTGCGGTGTATTTAACCGGTAAGTCGCTGCTTCATTCCGCCCCCTTGTCTACGGAGGCGTTTAAGAAAGGTTTTTTAGGGGATTGGGGGCAGTTTATTATTCCGTTTTCCCTGTTGTTGTTTGCGTTTTCTACAACGATAGCATGGTCTTACTACGGTGATCGGGCGGTGACCTATCTTTGGGGAACGAAATATGTCCGTATTTACCACGTAATCTATATTGTCGGATTTTTCTTGGCCTCGTTCACGGATACTACTATTGTTTGGACATTATCCGGTATCACCGTGGCTTTGATGACGCTCCCGAACTTGATTGGTATCTTGCTGTTACATAAGGAAGTGAAAAGCTCTGTCAATGAGTATTGGCGACGGATGAAAGAGAAGTTATGAATGTCAATAACATTTTTTGTGTATAATACGCTTTGTATGTGTTTAATAACGCCTATCTTTGCCAATTGCCGGAATTTCAGGTTCTGGGTATTAGTTGAGAAGAGTAATGATTGAGAGTTGGCAAAGTTTTGATTGAATGAAGTATTTTACAAGGTTAATACGCTGGATATCTTCACAGGAGCATTTATATTTCTTATTTGCCCTGTTATTTATCATCCCAAACTGTGTGTTCTTTTTTACGGAACCGCTTCCCGTCACGGTCGGTATCGCCTCGTTGCTGATACCTTTGGCCTTTTGGATGTGTGTTTTATTAGTGGCCCGTAAACCGGGGATCGTGGTTTGGTGCCTGTTGCCGAAGGTTATATTAGATGGGGGGCAGTTGGTGCTTCTGTATCTTTTCGGACAGTCCGTGATAGCGGTTGATATGTATTTGAACCTTACCAGCTCGAACGCTTCCGAGGCTAGTGAGTTATTGGGGAATATCATTCTGGTGATCGGTTGCGTATTCTTTTTCTATACATTACCTACGCTGGTGCTCGCTTGTCGTTCGATACGGCAGAAAGAGAAACTGCGAAATCCTTTCCGGAAGAAATGGGCCAAGATCAGCCTAGGCATGTTTGTCGTGGGTTTGCTCCTTTGCTTCCTGTCTCCTTCGCAAGATCACCGGTTCTCATGGAAGGACGATGTATATCCGGCTAACGCCCTATACAATTTATATTTCGCCATAAATAAGGCGGAGAGGAACAGCAAGTATCATATTACTTCCGCCGACTTTAAGTTCGACGCCACTAAGCCGGAGCAAGCGGAGGGAAAACGGGAGATCTACGTCTTGGTAGTGGGAGAGACCTCCCGTGCTATGGAATGGAGCCTTTACGGATACGAGCGCAAGACGACTCCCCGTATGGAGGCTTTAGACGGATTGGTGCATTTCACGGATGTGGTGACGCAATCGAATAATACGCATAAAAGTGTCCCCATTATCCTGTCCGCTGCCAGCGCCGAGAATTATGGAGTCCTTTACGACGAGAAAAGTATCGTGACCGCTTTCAAAGAGGCTGGTTTCCGTACGCTCGTGATCGCCAACCAGAAACTAACGACCTCGATGATCGGCGCTTTTTACCGGGAGGCAGATACCTTTATCGATATGAGTGCATTTAATACGGGTTCTACGCTAACCTCCTTGCACGATGCGGCGATCTTGCCTTATCTAAAGAAGGAACTGGATAAAGAGGACGGTAATCTTTTCGTAGTACTGCATACTTATGGCTCGCATTTTAATTACCATGAACGTTATCCGAAGGAGTTCCGTTTCTATAGGCCGGATAAGGCGGAGGGAATTCGTGCCTCGTATAAAAAGGAGTTACGGAACGCTTATGATAATTCCATCCACTATACAGATTACGTGCTGGGGGAAATCGTGGATATGTTGGCGAAGACAAATGCTCCGGCATCCATGCTTTACTTAAGCGATCATGGAGAGGATATCTTCGATGATTCCAGAGCCCGTTATCTGCATGCGTCTCCGATACCGACCTATTACCAGTTGCATATCCCGTATGTGATCTGGTTCTCGAAGGCTTACCGGGAGTCATATCCCCAGAAATATCTGGAAGCGCAGGCACACGAGACTTATCCGGTTAGCACGAACAGCGTATTCCATACGATGCTTGATATAGCCGGTGTGCGGACTCCGGTGGCCGATTCCACGTTTGCCTTAACGAATCGTGCCTTCAAGGTACGTGACCGTATGTATCTGGGAGACCATGACGACCCGATCCCATTTTGGAAAGTCGGCTTAAAAAAGCAGGATTTTGAGATGATGGATAAATGGGATATCGCTTATGATAGGAATTAGACTGATCTCAACCGTATATGAAAGAGCAAAGCGGACATATTACTAGCAAGGTGATATTAGGCTATATTTTGCTGATTACCATTGCGGTCTGCTCGGTCGCTTACATTTATAATATAGTAGAGAAAGTGGCCGAGGAGGACGAGCCGGATCATCAGGCACGCCGGAAGGTGTACTTGGTCACCAATACGCTCTCCTTGCTCTATGAAAGCGAGGCGTTGGGGCAGTTGGTAGGCATGCCCCAGAACGAGTTCCGCCACTTCAATCGTACGTTGAATAAGGCCCATAATAACATGGATTCGTTGAGGACCTTGGTGACGGACTCCATGCAACTCCTGAAAATAGATACGATCGACATACTGCTGGAGCGTAAGCGATGGAATACCCGTCGTTTGCTTGAGACTTGGCAGGAAGCGAACACGGAGCGTCTTTATACGGAGAATATCGAGAAAATAATTGCCGTCCGGGATACAATCGTAAACGAGGTGCAGGTACAAGAGCGGGTAGAGGTCAAGCAAGATACGGTGGTAGTTCCCCGTAAGAAGCGGGGATTCTTCAAGCGTCTGGCCGACGTGTTCTCTCCCGGCAAGGAAGATACCAGCATCGTGGTGAACACGACCCGGGAGATCGTTACCGATACGTTGGTGAACGCTTATAATCCGACCGATACGATTGTCAGCGTGCTGAAAAGCATCCAAGACAGTGTGGCTTGGCAACGGCAACAACTGATGGATCAGTTGTTGGAAAGGGCCTCTAACTTACGGTATAACAATAGCGTGATTACCCGGGAGATCAACCAGATGCTCCGTAATATAGAGGAGGAGGAGATGGAGGCGTCGCTGGAAAGGGTCTATAAGAAGCAGGTACTATTAAGGGAGACCTCCCATTTGATCGCCGGAATCGCGATCGTCTCCGTGGTAATCGCCTTTCTGTTCCTCTTCTTTATCTCACGGGATATCTCACGAAGTAAATATTACCGTATGCAACTGGAAAAGGCGAAACAGGTCGCCGAGAGCTTATTGCGAAGCCGTGAGAAGCTGATGTTGACGATCAGCCACGATATACGGGCTCCGCTCTCTTCCATCATCGGATATATCGAGCTTTTGCTACGCCGCCATCCAGACGAGCGTCAGCAATATTATCTGGAGAACATGAAAGGTTCCTCGGATCATATCCTTTCCTTGGTGAACGACCTGTTGGATTTCCAGCGGTTGGAGTCCGGCGAGATGGAGGTGCATAGCGTTCCCTTCCGTGTCCCAGTCTTGTTCGATGAGATCTATACCAGCTTCCAGCCGATAGCGGAGGCGAAAGGCTTACGGTTTGTCTTGAACCTGAAACCGGAGGAGACTGGGCAAGTCTATATGGGCGACCCGATCCGTATCCGGCAGGTCGTAGGAAACCTCTTATCCAACGCTATCAAGTTCACGGAAGCGGGACGAGTCGTTTTGCTTGTCTCCCTCCAAAAACTTTCAATTATCAATTATCAATTATCTATTACCGTCAGCGATTCCGGTCCGGGCATCCCGAAAGAGGAACAAGAGCGGATATTCGGGGAGTTTACCCGCCTTGCCGATACGGAAGAGGCGGAAGGTTTCGGTCTGGGCCTCTCCATCACCCGTAAGCTTCTGTCCTTGATGAACGGTACGCTTGCTTTGGATAGTACCCCGGGAAAAGGCAGTGATTTCACGATCTTGCTACCTCTTCCCTTGGCTGATAACCAATCTTTGCCGGACGTAATGGCGGAGGCTCCGGATGCTGGTGAAGCCGAGGCTTTACCCTTGTTTGAGGGGCAAGATGTCTATTGTCTTCTGGTAGATGACGATCCTCTACAACTGGCCTTGACGGAGGAACTCTTGAAGCAGAGTCACGTGCAGGTGGTAGGTTGTACGAATCCGCATAACGTCCTCGAGCTATTGCGGAACACCGTATTCAACGCCATTATCACCGATATACAGATGCCGACGCTGGATGGCTATCATTTACTGGAGCGGATACGTACGTCCGGTATCCCCGGAACGGATGAGATCCCGGTGATCGCCCTATCTGCCAGTATCGCCAAGGAGCACGAGCATTATCTGGAGGCTGGTTTCACGGGTTTCTTGAACAAGCCGTTTACCGCCGCCCAATTAATCTCCTTGCTGAATGAGTTGCTGACACTCCATCTGGAGGCAAGGAGCGAGTTGAATTTCTCTTCGTTGACCGCTTTTGCCGGAGAGGATCCGGAGGCCTCAGCCTCTATACTGAAAACCTTCTCGGAGGAAACCCGCAAGAGCATCGACTTACTTCGGGATGCGTTAGAGGGAAAAGACCGGGAGGAAGCCTCCCGGATATCTCATAAGTTGATTCCCCTGTTCACGATGCTGGGGGCCAATTCATTGGTACAACACCTGCGGATCTTGGAGAAGAATGATGAGGAACTGACCGATTCCGGCTGGTACCACCTGCTGGGCGAGGTAATCGAGCAAGCGCTTGCTATCGTGAAGGATGCGGAGTCCGCCATCGGGTAATCTTGTGGAATCCGGTGTGGAATAAATACCCATCCGTGGAATGCCTTTCCCCATGCTTTTGAAATAAAATTCCACTTTATAGAAACAAAATTTATCTATTACTTGTTAAAGGATAAGTAGTTAGATATTCATTATCGTGTGTTTCGCTGGCTTTGGCACGATATTCGCTATCTATTTAATGAAATCGCAAGTGGGCGTTTCTACATTTAAACCGTTAAAAACAAAAGTCATGAATTTATTCATGGCGAAAGATTAAGTCCTGAGTATTCAATTTAAGTCTGCAAAAGAAAAAGGCATCCTTTCGAGGATGCTTTTTCTATTTAGTTTCGTTACTTTTGCCACGAAATAATAAAATCTACTGAATCATATCATGGAACACGCACTACAATCCCGACCTCGTATCGAGGTGGTCGACGCATTACGAGGATTTGCCGTTATGGCTATTATCCTATTGCATAATATCGAGCATTTTAACTTGTATAATTTTCCGGAGGCTACTACCGATTTTATGAAAGCCTTGGATAAAGGGGTATGGGATACCTTGTTCTTCCTCTTTTCCGGGAAGGCATACGCTATTTTCGCCCTGCTGTTCGGTTTTAGTTTTTTCATCCAGTTTGATAACCAAGCGAGGAAAGGGAAGGACTTCCGGCTTCGTTTCTTCTGGCGGTTGGTGCTCCTATTCTTTATCGGTTGCTTCAACGCATCGTTCTTCCCGGGGGAGATCTTGGTGCTTTATTCGATCTTGGGTATTGTGTTGATACCGGTTTGCAAGTTGAGTAATAAGGTGGTATTGGCGATCGCCGTGGTCTTGATGCTACAGCCTATGGAGTGGGGTAAATTCATGTATGCCCTGATGCATCCGGAATATGTGGCATCCAAGGAACAATGGCTGGTGCACTGTATGCGGATCTTTCCGTATATGGAAGGTACCAGCTTTTGGGAAATGGTCAAGTCCAATCTGTGGGACGGGCAGCTGTATAGCCTTCTCTGGGCTTGGAGCTATGGACGTTTCTTCCAGACATCGGCTCTCTTTATGCTGGGTATGTTGTTGGGGCGCAAGGGATTGTTTGTCGATCCGGAGAAGCACCGGACGTTTTGGACAAGGACCTTTGTTATCGGGGTAGTTTGTTTCATTCCCCTCTATTATCTGTCCCTTTCCCTACCCGGTTTGCTGGAGCGTACCGAAGAGCTTCGCCCGATGAGCACGATCGTGTCTTCCTTGCGTAATTTCTCGTTCATGTGCGTATTGGTATCCTCCTTTATCTTCTTGTGGCAGTGGAAGGCGCCGCATAAGGTGCTTCACGGGCTTGTGCCTTACGGGAAAATGAGCTTGACGAATTACCTCACGCAATCGATGGTAGGCTCTTTCATCTATTTCGGATACGGTTTATCCCTGTATGACGATCTGGGAACGACCGCCAGCTTCGCCGTAGGAATCCTTCTTTTCATTCTCCAGCTAGGTTTTTGCCACTGGTGGCTGGCCCATCATAAACAAGGTCCTTTCGAGGGAGTATGGCGTAAAGCTACGTGGATGTTTTCTTGATTCGTTTTATTTATTTACCTTTGTGGTTACTATAAATAATCTGAGTGGGTATGTTGTCGATTCTAATCGTTGAAGATGATATAACTTTTTCCTTGATGCTTACCACATGGCTGGGTAAGAAAGGGTTTGTCGTAAGATCCTCGTCCTCTGTCTCCGACGCTAAACGGAGGCTGGGGGAGGAAGCGTTCGATTTGGTTATATCGGATTTACGCCTGCCGGATAGTGACGGGATCGACTTATTGAAATGGCTGAAAAGCACTCATCCTTCCTTACCCCTTATCATGATGACCAGTTATGCGGAGATACAAACGGCGGTTCAGGCGATGAAGCTGGGAGCGGCGAAAAAGTTAGGGGATGAGGCGGGGGGGGGCGAATTATACCGCCAAGCCGCTGAACCCGGATGAGTTGCTGGGAAAGATCAGGGAGCTTGCGCACGTGGAGGAGAAGGCTCCGACGAGAGTCCCGGTTTCTTCGGCCCCGGATCTTTATATCGAGGGGCAGAGCCAAGCGGCCCGCCAGCTTTATGAGCATGTGCGTTTGGTGGCTCCGACGGATATGTCGGTATTGGTGACCGGCGCTAGCGGTACCGGTAAGGAGTACATCGCCCGTCGGATTCACGAGCAAAGTAATCGTAGCAAGGCTCCGTTTGTCGCCGTGGATTGCGGCGCTATCCCCAAGGAATTGGCGGCTTCCGAGTTCTTCGGCCACGTGAAAGGTTCTTTTACGGGGGCGATCGAGAACAAGACCGGGGCGTTCGTGGCGGCCCAAGGCGGTACGATCTTCTTGGATGAGATCGGGAACCTGACGTATGAGGTGCAGGTCCAGCTATTGCGTGCCCTGCAGGAGCGCAAGGTGAAGCCGATCGGGAGCAATCAGGAGATCGCCATCAACGTACGTCTGATATCCGCTACGAACGAGAACTTGCGGCAGGCGATCGAGAAAGGAGATTTCCGTGAGGACCTGTACCATCGTATCAATGAGTTCACGATCCGTATCCCGGACTTGAAAGAGCGAAAAGAGGATTTGCTCTTGTTCGCCAACCACTTCCTCGATCTGGCGAATAGCGAGCTCCAGAAAGATATCATCGGTTTCGACAACGATACCATGCAATTGTTCCAATCCTATTCTTGGCCGGGCAACCTGCGGCAGATGAAGAACGTCATCAAGTACGCTACCTTATTGGCGACCGGCCGATACATCACCCGCAAGGAACTCCCGGAGGAACTGACGGAGAACCTCCTGTCGCACGCCAACATCCAGCTAAAGAACGTGGAGCACGAACGAGACCTTATCCGTAAGGCCCTCCAAGAGTGCGGCAACAATAAGACCCGTGCGGCCCAGTTATTGGGCATCGACCGGAAGACGCTTTACAATAAGCTGAAGATTTATCAGTTGGATTGATAACCCCTTCCTCCCCTTATAACTCAGCGTATTCGCTACGTGCGTCGAAGCAAGGGCAGGCTTTCCGGATGTAGGGGCTTAATTGGTAATGGCCTAGGATCTTAGCCTTCGGATAATCCCTCCTCAATTGGCGGAGCAGGTCCATGAGGGCGCATTTTTGGGCGTAGGTACGGGTGTCGGTGGGTTGGAGGCTCTCGTCCAGCCCCCCCTCGTAGCAGATACCGACGCTTTGGTCGTTCCAGCCGGCGGCGTGCGCCCCGATCTGGTTCAGTGGACGGCAGCGGTGTATCTCGCCGTCGCGGGTGACGTAGAAATGATAGCCGATGTCGGCGAATCCCCGGGCCTTGTGGGAGGCCCTAAGGGCTTCCACCGGGAAATCACGGTCGTAACGAGTGGCGCTGCAATGGATTACAAGGAGGCGCACCTCCCTGTAATTCTGGTAAAAACACGAGGCTACCATACTCCGCAGGCGGTTAAGCCCAACGTTCCCGCCAAGGCGGTGGCT
>OAVH01001368.1_pt1 | contig 13391 bp, 23 predicted proteins | sample 1495281 | NCBI WGS metagenome assembly OAVH01 (sample SAMEA2580082, study PRJEB22360) | human gut metagenome | biome: human gut; feature: human-associated habitat; material: faeces | place: Denmark | collected 2008/2010
TGCGGCAGCTGCCATTAATCCCCACTTAATAATATTTTTCTGCGTAGCATCGTCCATTTCAGAAAATTTATTAATCATCTGAGTGGCTTTTTCTAACAAAGGCGTAAACGCTGGTAATAATTTTTCTCCAACGGTAATTGCTAATACATTCAGTGATTCCTTAAATCTGGCCGCTTTATTTGCCGGCAAATCATTCATTGACTTAGCGATTTCTTTAGTGGCGCCATTTGCGTTGTAAGTTTCTTTAGTTAACCCTTTTAACGCGTCACCGCCTTGCCCAACTAATACGTTCATCGCTGATTGAGATTCGGTACCAAACGCCAATGCAATCGCAGAAGTACGTTGCGCATCCGTCCAGCCTTCAGTGTTTTGCTTAATCTTATTCAACATATCTGGAAGAGTTAACGTACCGTTTTTAAACTCATCTACAGAAATACCTAATTTTTCAAATCCGGCAATGTTTTGTTTTGATGGCTTCAATAAACGAGTTAATGCTCCACGTAATGCAGTCCCAGCTTTTTCTCCGCCGATACCAGCATCACTTAGCAGACCGATTGCAGAAGCAGTTTCTTCTACATCCATGCCCAAGCTATTCGCTACTGGTCCCACATACCCCATTGCTAGTCCTAAATCTGAGAAACCAGCAGAAGTTGCATTAGCCACATAAGTCAGCGCATCCGTCACCCGTGTTGCGTTCTTAACAGTACTATTGTAATCTTTGCCTTTTAAATTAAACTGACTGATTACCTCAGTCGTTACATTCATTACATCGTTGAATTCATCCCCGGATGCTTTGGTAGCATCTAAAATAGAAGGCATTACACCAAGCGTTTGATTCGCGTCATAACCCTTACGAACAACTTCTGACAAACCATTATTGATTTCAGTGGTAGAAACACCGTATTGCTTTGCCCATTTTTTCGAGCTATCGGACATTTGATCTAACTGATTGCGATATTCTGCGGTTAGTTTTCCACCGTTTGTTAGCAGTGGGCCAATTCCACCAATTTGAGTTTGAAAATCAGCGGCTTTTTTAGTTGCGGCACCAAAACCAGCAGCGATCGGCGCTGTAACAGACATGGTCAATGTGCTTCCTATGCTAGACATTTTTTTACCGAAAGATTCAATTTTCTTACCCGATTTAATCCACTGATCAGATTGTGCTTTGAGTTTGCCAGTAAAGCCTTCAGTTTCGACTTTCATTCGAGCCATTTGACCCGTCGTGGTTTTCATCTGAGCTGTAAAACTAGCAGAACGTGCTCGCGCTTGGTTCAATTCGTTTGCATATTTTGCCGTGGAAGCAGTTGCTTTCCCGTTTTCGTCAAAGCTATCCTTATAAGCTTTTGTTAGCTTTTCGATATGTTTTTCGTTCGCTTGGACTACGTTGCCTAAGCCGTCATATTTCGCTTTTAAAGCGCCTAGTTTATCACCAGACGAATTCATGACTTGCATTTGCGATTTCATCGCTTTCATCTGATGATTGACCGCGTTTTTAGCGCCTTGCAACCCTTTAGAAAAGGCAGAACTATTCAAATCCAACTTGATAATCATATTCCCAAGCGGTTTTCCATTTGCCATAATTTTCCTCCTTTCCTAAATTGATTTAACGAAGTCTTTCAAATCGACCTCTTTTGATTTTTCTTTCTTAGGTTCCGAACAGACAATTTGAATGAGAGCTTCAAAGTCAGCTTCTTCGATATCTTCCAACGTCCAACCGTTTTCAATTAATTGCCTGCAAAGATTAAAATAATTTTCTTCTGCTTCTTCAGGGCTTACTTTTTTTCATCAGTGGAATCGTCTTCCTTGATTCCTAAAATATCCATATAGACTTTGTTTAAAGCGTTGAATAATTCATCGCTTTCAATCCCGTCTAAAATTGTGTCTTCTGTAACTTTTTTATCATTAAAGACTTCAACAGCTAATTCAATCAAAGCGTCTAACTGCGTACCCATGTCTGCGTCTTTTGCATACATTTTCCGACTGCATTGGATAGCTTTACGGACCGCACGACCTTTGACTTTCATTTTTTCGTGGACTACTTTTTCGCCTTTTGCATTTTCTAACTCAAGTCTTACTTTCGCCATCTATAATTTCCTCCTAAAATTTACAAAATAAAAAAAGAGGACTGGTTTAGTCCTCTCTGTTTTAGCCTCCAACTACAGCTGTCGGGAATACTAATGCTTTCAACGCAGTAATTTTTGCTTCATCATCGCCACTGAATTTCACTAGTGATTGTCCTTTAGCTTCACCTTCTGCATCATTTGCGATTGCAGAAAATACATATTCTTCTGCCTCAGGCTCAAAAGCTTCGTTAGTTGTTGTATTTAAGTTGATCGATTCACGGCTAAATTTGCCTTTAAACAAACCAAGCATAGCAGTTTCACCACTTAAATCTTCTGATTCCATTAGTACGGCACAATACGGTGGTTCAGTGTCTTCACCTAAGAAGCTAAATCCATTGGTATCGTCGACTTTATATCCCAAAATCTTATCATTTGCGCCATCAGGTAAATCTAGTAAGCCAAAGTTTGCTGAGATATCGCCCGTACCTTTTTGAGAAATGTAATAAGGAATATTTGAACCGTACACTTTAGATGCTTCTTTAGACAAACCACTGATTTCAGCCGATACAGTAGCTCCTTCGTCTTGCTTTCCTTCAATTACAATTAAATTTGCTGTTGGAATTTTCCCGTTTTCATCGAAAACCCCGATTGTCATTTTTTTAAATCCTACAAGTGTCAATATAATCACTCTCTTTCTTAATTTTTGACAACAAAAAAAGACACGATTTTTCGTGTCTTGATTCCTGTTATTCTGTTTTAATATTGTGTATCGTAAATTCGTGTATTCCCGTCATAACGACGCGCGTCGACGAACCGTTTTGTTTCCGGAAAATACTCATCTAATCCTTGCCCCGATACTTGGCCAAAGCCTAAGTTTTTCATTTCTTTTTTAATCTCGTATTGAATTTGTTTCGAAGTCGCTCGATATTTTGATTCCACATCAATTTGGATTAAATGCTCAATCGAAAGCTCTTGATCACTACCGTGATAGGCCTCATTCGGTACATCAACGGGCCGAAGTGTGATAAATGCACCTGATTTATCAGCTGTTTCAGGTTGCTCATAAAACTTAATTCGATATTCTTGCGAATCGCTGTTATAAGTCATTTCGTGGATGTAGGCATTCGAAATTAACGCCTCGTAAATAATCATTAATATGTCTTTCATAGGCTTTTCTTAACCTCCATTTCCACGGTAGACAAATAAAATGGTTCAGAATTTTTCAATGATTTCGTGATAACCCCGAACCCACGCGGCTTAATCTGACGTCCGTTTCTTGTATAGCCCCATTCGTTTAAATGGATTAATCGATAACGTTGATGTGGACCATTCCAACCGATTTCTGCTTCAGTATTGTAATTTTTATACGTCGCATTTTTACGAACAACTTCATCAATCGTGTATCCTTGATCTTTAAAAACGAGCATGTCAGACTGTAGACGTTTCTCGACTTTCTCAGCGCCGGTATTGATTGCTTTGCGAGCAATCGATCGGACTTTTTTATCACCAAGTCTTTTTTCCATTGCTTTTAACGTTTCGTTTACGCCTTTAACTTCTACGCTATTCATCGGCATACACCGCCAAAAGAATCGTAACGAAACGATTATCCGTAAAATCATTTCGAACATCAGCAATATTCCACCTGATTCCGCTATAGCGCCTGTCTAAAATCTCCACATAATGTTTATTAGAGACTAAATAGTCTTCTTGCGGATCTCGGATAGTAATTGTAACCGCCTGCTTAGTCGTTTTAGAGTTTAAAATCTCTAAATCTTTCATCGACGGATTATATATTTCAGCAAAGCAGTTAAAAATAATCTGTTTTTCTTCTTCACCAGGCATCGGCCCTGGTTTTGGCTTATAGCTAAAAAATTCAACTGGCGTTCTCATCGCACCATTATTAACTTTAGGCTTCTGATACTCAAACGTTGGTTTCTTCATCGCTAACGTCCTCCTCCACATAATTCGAGAGAGAGACGGCCATTAATTCGGACAAAAAATTTTCATTAAAAAATTCGAGAGAATCATTGTAAACGTATCTGCTACGCTCAATGATTAATTCTCGAATTTCTGGCTTAGTAATATCTTCACTTCCGCACCAACGCTTTATTGCCGCAGTTGAACTCTCAAGAATATTTTCTAAATTGTCATCATCTGCATTGTGGAAGATACGCATACGCGATTTAAAATCCTTTAATAATTGTTCCATAGGCTCCACCGCCTAATCTTTTTTCTGAATAAAGCCACTACCAAGATTTTTTTCAATCTCCTTAGCACGCTTCACAAGTAAATCGATTTCCTGACCTTTTTCGTAAAGTTCTTTGGTGTATTTATCCCTAAAACTTTTAAGGATTGTGTACTTCATCTTCTCACTACCCTTCCGGAGTAGGGTCGACAGGCGTTTCATTCACTTTTAATCCCCAAACAGCCGCCGTTTTATCATCTTTTGCTTTTCCATAAGCAAATTGTTTAGCAGTATACAAATCCATATCTTCGATTGCTAACGTTTGATCGTATTTGCGCAATGTGATTCCTCCGCCGATATAAGCATCGTAACGTCCGCTAACGAAAGTAACGACTTTTTCGGAAACTTGTGCCAAAGATTCAACGATTTTAAGATTATAAGGGAGAGCGGTTACGTATACGCCTTGCGCATTTAAAGAAGTGTATTGGCGTTTAACATCCCAAGCGTCAGCAGGGTTAACAACCATGACTACTTTGCCATCAACAGCAACAGCACGACCTTTTTCGTCAGTGGAATGGTGTTTGTATACGTTCGTTAATTCTTTGACTGTAGTAGCAGAATCAGCAAAAGTTAAATCACCAATTGAAGTTTTTTCGGGATATACTCCGCCAGTGATAGCCACGCCAGCTTGTACTTGACGATTTAAGCCGATTGGCTTGCCGTTTCCGTCTCCTGCTAAGAACGCCGCTTCTAAAGCAACTGCAAAAGCTTCATCGATTTGAGTAGATACAAAAGATTCGATCCAAGCAGGGCCAAAGTCTTTCAAATCTTTCGGAATTACAACGAACGCCGTTAATTTATTTTGAATAGCTTCTTCTTCACTAAATGCTGCATCTAATTGGCCTTTTATCTCGCCGTAGATATTTCCCCACACAGCGACTCCGCTTGTTTCAGACTTCAAGAATTTTAAGCGTAATCCAGCATTCACCATGCCAATTTCTGCTAATAGCGGATGAGCAGTAGTTAAGTTTTCAAAAATGCGATCGATTGTTTCTTGCGGAAGTAATTTTTCTTCCTTGTAGCCAACGTCAGTGGTAACTGCATTAAAGAATTTCCGTTCTCGTGCAGAAAGTTTAGCGTCTGCCGGATTAGCAGCAATCAGCCCTTCTGCTTCAGCACGTGCTTGTTTTTTTGCTTCGTTTAACAATTCATCAAGCATCGCTCCATATAGTTCATTTTGTTTTTCAGCAGGCTCATTATTGTTAACCGCCGCTAAAAAGTTGTCACGAATCGTTTTGAATTCGTTGGATAATTTCATAGTCATTCAGTATGACCTCCTTATTTTTTTGTATTAAAAAAGGAATCGTTTAAAACCAGCGTTTTCTGGTTCTTTCGATTCCGTCTTTTTAGTATTTAATTTCTCAGATACTTTGTTTGCTAACTCGTCTAAATCAAATTGAGGTTTTAACTTTTCAGCCAATTTTGCAATCGCATCTGGTGGGATAACCGGTGACAAGCTCGCAACTAGCAACGGCGCCTCATTGTTTTCAAACATGACTTTATCAGCAAAACCGTTTTCTACTGCTTGTTCAGCGGTAAGCCACGTTTCATGATTCATCAATTCCAGCAATTCAGCTTCTTCAATGCCCGTTTTTGCAATATAAGCATTCGCGATTGATGAGTTATAATTTTTCAATACTTCTGCTTCGTGAGCTAACGTTCGATGATCGCCAGCAGCAGCGCTTGAAACATTATGAATCATAATTTGAGCAGTCGGACTGATTTCAATTGTGTTTCCAGCCATTGCAATCACGCTTGCGGCGCTTGCAGCAATACCTACGATTTTCACAGTCACGTCACCTTGATAAGCCCGCAAAGCTGTGTAAATCTCACTACCTGCATATACGTCACCACCTCCCGAATTAATCACGACCTCTAGCGGTTCGTTGTTTTCAGGCAATAAAATATCTTTCGGTGATGTGCTGTCCATTTCAAACAAATCGTAAATCCATTTTTGATTATTAGAAATAATCGTTCCTTTAATTTCCAGTTTCGTCATTTACTTCCTCCCCTCCTTTCGCTTTCTCATAATTTTTGGTGATATAGAATTCATCTCCGCCTTCGATACTTTCATAATCGACTTCTTCGCGAATTTCATTTCGATTGAATCCGCCGCTTGAAATTAACTTGTCTACTGCATCTGCCAAATCGAAGATATCCTTCTTATCAACGCCTACGACTTTAACTTCTGTTCCGCTCACGTACTCAAATTTGCTGATAGTCTTGGCGTTTAGCTCGTCTTCAATTTTTTTGTTCAACGATTTCACACAATATTTATTAAGCACTTTCTGGGTGCTCTCTAAATCAGCCAGTTCGCCGTGCAAAATTGTTGAAGGTATTCCTAAAATATCTGCCACTTCATCGACAAACTGCCGTTTCAATTTCTTGAGTTCGTCAATCGATTGATTAGTTTCGCCAACTGTGTTCGTCAGTTCGTTGTACTCAAGGCCGCTTTGCAGCGGGACAACGGCAATTGATTCTTTGCTAAATTTGGCATACACCTTATCAATGTATGTCTGCGCCTTTTTTTGTAATTTATCATCGAATCCACGCCCATCTTTACCAGTTACCGTCGCTCTGATTTGATGATTCCGCATAGCTACTTCGACCATACGATTGTAGAGAGACGCATAATCTTTATAAAGACCGCGCACATATCTGCTTAAATCATTGTTGTTGTATTGTAGAAAGATTACTTCACTCATCGGAAACTTTCGTTTGAACTCGTAGCCTTTCATCCACACACTTTCAAAAACATCGTCATACAACGCATATTCTTTTCGAACGTAGCTTTCAGCAATCAACAATTGATCATCGTCAGAAAGTACGATCAATACTTCGTTTTCAGTGATTAGCTTGTAAACGACTTGTTGCCAAAACGAAGAAGCTGATTGGTCCAAGTTGGGTCGCACATTTAATAGGTAGGTCCAATCATTCGTAACTGGCTGTCCTTTCTTCCGAATCCTAAATTCAGAACGGCTAAAAATTCGAGCCAAGAACTCAGCGCACGTATCGATTGCCAAATGCTTTAAATAAAGCGTGTGGTATTCGTCAATCAACACATCAAAGTCATAACTCGATTCAATCTCTGAATTTTTTTTGAAAATATCAAAAAACGATTGAAATACTCCCAATATTTACACACCTCCCTTCACTGCTTTAAAAATCCCAATCTTCCATCATGTCGAAGAATCCTTCTATATCAACATCTTGGATTTCATCTGATTTATACAACGCCATCAAGAACGCTTGGAATCCGTCTGTTTTACGTGTTTTTTCTTCTTTTTTTAGATACGTTTTATTCCCTAAAGCATCAGTCTTAACCAGTGTATTTTGCACATACCACCGCATTAAAGGGTTGTCTTCAAAGATAATCTTATGATTAGCAAAACTGTCTTCTACAATCGGCGCCACTTTTGAGTGTACCCCACGAGGATTGCGGATAAACTCATATTCAAAACCGTAATCTTCTAGCAACGGTTTCAAGAGGTCCATTCGGAAATTATCTGCTACGACTTTTTGAATACCATAATAGTCACGTTGACTATCTAGCCACCTGACAATGTGCATTGGATCAATAGAAGGTTCATCAACGATTGTCAGTAAGCCTCGTTGCCCCCACTCCTCAATCGGAGCTTTCAGTTTAACCATTTGCAAGAAACCCTTACGAACAAACGAATGGGTTTTCCAAATGTATTTCCCCTCGATCTTAAACAGCAAGCCAACACTAGCGAAGTCTCGAATGCTTGCGTAGTCAAATCCAGCTATCGCTGTACGATGCTGCAAATCAGGGTATGGTTTGTTAGTAGCAAGAATGTTTTCCCACGAAGTAACATCTTTTTCTAAATCTTCTTCAGGGAGATTCATTCGTTTTGTCATGAATGCTAAACGACCGCCAGGGTTTGTTTTTAAAGCTAAATATTGCTTCTTAACTTTGTTAAACAGCCGTCTTGAACGACCCTTAATAGGTTTTTCAAATGCTGGATTGGCTTTTTCCCATAAATCGTAATTATCAACTTCTGCTTTATCATCTAATTTACAAATAAAAGGGAATATCCTGTCATCGTCGGGGTTATCACCATTCATAACATTTCTGCAGCGTTCTACCAATTGATCGTAAAATCCCTCTCGGACAAAACCATCTGTGCCTATAAAAAACTCTCTAGGATTAGCAACTTTGCCAAGACCGCCGCTGAAAACGTCAACAGTTGCACGGTCTTGCATCTCGTGGATTTCATCATAAATTACGCACCCTTCTCGGCCACCATCTTTGGTAGAGGCGTTAGAAGTTTGGAATGTAAAAACACTTTTAGTTGCCACGCCTGTAATCTGTGCTTTTTTATGGTCAAAAGATTTTTGTAGACCTTTTTCAGCATCTATTTTGTTAAATGATTCATCAAAAGATACTTTCGCTTGTTTTTCCGAGTTGGCTACTACGGAAACATTGTAATTACGAATCCCATGTAATGGACTAATAAAGTAAGTCGCTAATGTGGTGATAAAACCATTCTTACCGCCACCACGACCCATGGAAATAAAAAATTCTTCAAAAAATAGTTCATCATCTTCTTTGAAGTACAAAAAAATGAACGGAGCTATAAATTTCTCCCATGGATCTAAAGAGAAAAACCACCGTTCACTAAAACTTATGTAATTGTCTATTTGTTGATCATCAAAATATAGGTCATTCCGGCTAAGCACCTCTCTTTTGAGGTACTTAATTAAATCTACCCGATCTTTATTAAGCTTTATTTCCCCACTCGCATATCGATTAAAATAATCTTCAATATATTTATGGCTGATCATACCAAATCACTTCCATCGTCCGGACGGTCATTATCATCAATAAAAATAAAGGACCGTTCAATAGCAAGAAGCTGAGTATTGATTTTTGTTTTCTCAGCAATGGCAGGGTTAGGTTTCAAGAAGCGTTGCGATCCGTTTTCTGTGATCACCATTGAGCCGTCTTCTTTGATACTCTCGTCAAGTTCATAGAAGATTTCTAGAAGATTGATATATCTATTGATCTTTTCAATTTCTTTCTGAGACGCTGTATCAACTTTTGCAGCCAACTCTTTTTCTAATTTCTTGATATTGTATTTCATACCTACCCCCCCTTCACGAGATTTTTTCATATTTCTGCGGAGTCGAGCCCATCCACCGGTTTCCCGTTAGATTTTTTTACCCCAAAATTTTTGACCCGGGGGTACTATAGATTCGTGGACATAGTCAAGATGAAATAGTCTTCTCTTTTTTTGAACTTTAACGAGCCATTTTTCTACCACCACTCATCTGCCCATTTCTTAGCTCTGCTTTTGGGACGATAATTAAACCGATGATGGCGGCGATTGTGGCAGTCTTTACAAAACCCTTAGATTATCCATATCAGTTGCTAACTCTGGATGATGTTCCAGCTCTTTAATGTGATCCACTTCTAAGATAGCATCATTAACAGTTGTCACTTTACCTTCTTCTTTGCACCACTGGCATTCATAGTGGTCTCTCTCTAAAACTTGAAGCCTTAGCTTCTTCCACTGTGATGATGAATAAAACTTCGCTCTGTCCTCTTTTGTAGTTACTTCAATCATTTACATATCTCTCTTGTGTCCGATGGTCTTTCTGTCTAGGTATCTATCATTCGGTGTCGAATAGTATTCAATATTGATATCATTAGCACCACAATCATTACTGCTAAAGTCATCGACCTTCCAATGATAAGAGATATCAACTAAACATTCAGGATACTTACCTAGCTTCTCACCTCGATACAAGACTTCAGGAACCGAATCAGTATCCTTCAGTTTGATTTCTAGTAGGTTAGGTTCCTTTGAAAATAGTTTATTCGTCTCATGCTTACTCAATATTCTTGTCCCTTTAGGAAGCCAGTCTCTGTCAACTAATACTGGTAATCCTTGTTGTATTCGAAGAGAATTAATTGGTTCTAAAGGTAAGTTCGAATCCTTACTCAAAGCTAATAAGGCTTCATATTCTTTTTCCTTTTTAATTTTATTCTTTAGAAACAAATCCAATAACTTCATTACTCTTCCTCCTTAGTCCACTTAAAGAATCTAAACCATGCAAGTGTCTGTTCCTTGCTGTCATACTCAGGACTGCTGTGACTCTCTGACTTAAGCACATGAATAGCAATGTCATCTACAGTGTATGAATCAGGTAGCTTATCTCTTGCGTGATTGAAACGCTGCTGCAAGTATTCAAAGTATGTCACCTTAACCACCTCTTTATGTTTGCCTGTATATGTTCATCCTTAAACCAACCAATACCAATGAGAACTAACTTATACTGATCAATCTCATTCGGTGTCGCTTCATCCGTCAGCTCAACAATGGTATAACGCTTTGCTATCTGCGCAGACATTGCGCGCTGCGGATAGTTGCCAGCTAATGAAATGTACCAGTAGTTTCTCAATTGGATCAGTCCTTTCTTCGATATATCTTTCTTCCATATCGCCTAATGACTTCATTGTTTTCTTTACGTTTATATGTATTACTCTTTATTGGCTTTCGAATAGTAAAATATGGAACAGTATTAGACTCAGCATATATGTTCGTCACCTCATACCTTTGTTCTAAATATTGCGGTCGATACATTCAAATCACTCCTTGAGCAAAATAAAACAGCCTCACGAGGAGACTGCTAAACTAAGCCTTCATTCTTTAACTGCTCATATAGCTTTGTTGCTCTGTTGATTCCAATTCGCATTCTGTGTTGTAAATGAACTGGCTTTAATTTTTGTTCAACCCCGTTAAAGTCAATTGCTATCTTTCTAGCTTCACTAATTAATTCATCGTCCATAATTATTTTTCCTCCAATAATCGGCCATCGAAAATGTAGGTTTTCGGCCAAAATAAAAAGACCGCCTAAGCGATCTCGATTATGTATATTTCTTTAATTGTTCTTCTACATTTTTTCTGAACTTTTCATTCTTAGTTTTGAACTCTTTGTTTTTCTTTTCGAATTCAATTCTCTTTTCTAAGTTGTTTTTCTCAAAAGTTCTGTAGTCATTTCTTAATTCATTCCATTGTTTTAACATCATATCCAAAACCTCTTTCAAGTAATTTTGATTATGTACTTTAGATAGACAGGGTTACCGATTCTATCCCAGCCATCGTGGAATTAGTCTATCACTAACTCCGACCATCTAACCAAATATGTATAAAGCAACCTACATAGCACCGTCATCGTGCTGTTCCTCCACGTACCACTTATATCCTCGGTTGCTATTGACGTGAAACGAGGTTACCAACTGAGCTACACGTCTAAGTCACTGGCAAGGAATCGAACCTTGCACTGTTTTGATAGCCATACATCAGGGCAGGTCTATCACCTCTACCCATTTATAGCGTCTACCCTTTCCGCCACAGTGACATAAAGACGGCACACTCAATGTAGAAATCATTATTTCATGCCGCCAATTGTTTGCCTACTCTGTTTCCGCAAAGTGGCAGTGTAGTCAAAAAGAGAATAACCCACCAAGCTAGACGTATATATGTTAAGAGGTATAAGGAGAAACTTCATGCCAATAAAGTTAGGTTGGGTCGTCTGCTTGGTGAATTATCTACTTTATCATTTTAGACCCTATTGACATGAGACAACTATACGTTTTTGTCTCAAATTAATTTATTTCGCCTATTTTACGTGCAAATGAGAATAAAACCTTTTGTCTAATTCGGTATATTGTAGGCTTACTATACCCATGTTTCTCACCGAACGATGCCCAATCCATCCAACTATCCGCACCCCAATACTTCAATTCCATGAGCTTGCGAATATCACAGTCCTGTTCTTCTAACGTTTCCTTGATACATTTCTTCCAAAGCTGCCGATTGACAATATACGGATCAGATAACTCTTTAATTACTTGCTGTTCAACAGGATTGCTACGTATATTCCCTTTGCCGCCACCAATGTTCTCATCAGCCTCTTTCATTTTTAGTTCTTCTTTTCGAATCGCGATTTCTCTATTGTAATTCGGGTAATTCGCAAACTTCCTATCTAATTCGTTTATGAGATAATCATTTCTACTCAATCATTCTTCCCCCGTTGTTCAATTAATTATTTCCCAAAATATAGCCACCATTTAGCTACTGAAACGTCAATCTTTTTCTCTTTAAGTTTTTTGATTTGAGCATTATTTTTGTTGTATACGCTGATTTGCTCTTTGACTAAAGAATCTGATTTTAATTCTGGATACAACGACACAAGCGTCATAGTGTCTTTTGATCTAGGATTTTCAAATGTATTATCCTCATGCTCCATGTATTCTTTAACTAGTGTATCGACTTGCTCTTCTATATTCCTGTTTTCTGTTTGATACATCGATATTTTTTGATTGATGACTTTGCCAGAAGCCACTTCGTCCATGTTAGCTACTACATTTATTCCGAAAACTATCGCTGATACTAATCCCAAGATTAATAAAATATAGCCCAACAGATCGTAATCCCACTCATTCATTAACAATATTCCAACAACCGTAATTGCAATACAAATAATTAACAATAATGTTGCCATTCAAATCCCTCCTCTATTGGCGACGTTGCCGGATCTACTTAATTTCATAAAATCTTTTGACTGAATTAATCGCTGTTTCCATTCCGGCCAAAAAAGATATCTTTTCAGGGCTTTGATATTTGGGAAATCTTTGATCCTCGATTTCCTCATTATGTTGGTCCCATTCTTTTTCTAATAGCTTTATCAGCTTTGATCGATTTTCAATTTCACCTCTTAGTAGAAGTATCAGTTCCTCTTTAGTGTATTTCGACATTTTCTTGCTACTTTGAATTATCATCTTTGTACCTCCAACAACTCTGGTTTTACTTCCCTAATACTTGACTCATGAACTGGTGGATAAGCGAGATTATGATCTGTTATCAAATCATACTTGCGTTCTCCACATTCGCAGTGGCCGCATAAAATAACTTTTAGCGTATGATGCTCAATTAGTTCTTTTAGTTTCATTCTATCGCCTCCATCAATCTGTATCTTGGGTATCACGTTTATTCAAAAGATCATTCAATTTCATAATAAAATCAATGTATATCTCGTTTTGTGTCTCCAACGTT
>OAVH01001369.1_pt1 | contig 13378 bp, 8 predicted proteins | sample 1495281 | NCBI WGS metagenome assembly OAVH01 (sample SAMEA2580082, study PRJEB22360) | human gut metagenome | biome: human gut; feature: human-associated habitat; material: faeces | place: Denmark | collected 2008/2010
CTCCTTCAGTTAATATGGGAAACCAGCCCATCAATGAAAGCCGCCATAACCTTCAGGCCCGCATTGGCAAGGTCAGGAAAAAGCTGTGTGACATCTGCCCGGAAAAGGAGTATATCCGTACAGTACGTCACAAAGGTTACCTGTTCGTTCCGTGACCGGAGCCGGCAGTGTATACGGCCGGCTCCGGTTGGCTCATTTTCTTCCCCGGCTGCGGAAAAAAGCATTCCCTGCAAATACCGCAGCCAGAATGATGCCTACAGAACAAAAGCCCATAAAAATCTGTCTTTTTCTTTCCATGCTGTCCTGTCCGAAGCTTTCGCCCGGCCTGATATCCTCCGGCAGTTCCGCCGGCCGGGGTGCTGTTCCTTTTTCTAATCCTTTTTCTGATCCCTGGTCTGTTACTTTCTCTGTTTCTTCGCCTGCCTCCATGTCTGTCTCTGACCCTGTTTTTCCAAAATCAGCTTCTTCGGTATATGTCCCGGGTTTTTCAGCAGGAAACGCTTCCGTTCCTTCCGGATCAGCTTCTTTTCCTTCTGTCTGTTCATTCTGTTCTTCCGTATAATCCAAAATAGCATTTTCCGGTTCCCCAACCTGCAAAACAGTCTCCTGTTCCTGTTCTGCCGACGAATACGCCGATTCCTCCCAACCCTCTTCCTTTTTCTGTGCCGGGGCATCCGTCTGCACGTCTTCCGAAGCGCTGTTTTCTGCAGCGCTCACCACCTCCTGTTCCGGTTCCAGTTTGCCCGTACCGGTCAAAACAGGGGTGCCTCCTCCTCTGCCTCCCTGAATATCAGCAATAACAAGTGTGTTATCCTCCGATATCATCACAGTATCCGAATAATAAAGCCTGTCCTTCTTCTCAACACATACACAAAAATAGACCGGAGGCTGCCGTCCGTCTTCAAATGTCTCATCATAGTAAGCAATCCCGTTTTGAAGGCTGTAATTTCCCTGTTCCGACCGCTGCCATTCTTTCCCGTCTCCGGAACATATCACATAAAAGCTGTCATTTTCCTCTTCATAGTTATCAAGAACAAAATCAAGGCTCATGACAAAGAAATCTTCCGTATATGCCGTCAGCTCTCCTTTGATAATCACTGCACCATTTTTATTTTGGAAAACGAGCATGCATTCCGGCCGGCGCGCCGCATCCCGGTCCATTCCAAAATTTCCCTTCAGCAAGGTTCTTTTCCTCTCCTGAAGTGATGTATGTGTATCCTCCTCCGTCTCCCAGAAAACCGGCAGCTTCCCTTCACAGCGCTTTCCATTCTCGCACCAGACGCAAAAAAGCGCCTCAGGAAGCATTTCCTGTGTAAAAGCAGTTTCCGCAGGGACTATCCGATATGGAATTTCCTCACTGCTTTCTTCATAAGAATCCCATACAACAGGCTTATCCGGATATCTGCACTCTCCCTCGCAGGAATAGGAGGCAGGATAAGATGTGCTCTCATTCCAATCCGATGCGCTGAAATAAGCGCCATCCTCCTGCCAGACAGCATAGCCTTCTTCCGCCCTGAGACTTGCTCCCTGGATATCCGCATAGCCTCCCTTCCGGATATGCACAAGTCCCTCCCCCCCCGCCTTTTCCAAATATTAAAGCATTTCCCAATATCTGCAGCTGGCCTTCCACATAGATGGTATATTCCCCTGTATCAATATAAATTGGCGCATACTCAGGAGATATGATATAATAAATATCGTCTTTTCCCCCGGAAACTGTAATATCCGCAGTCAGGCGGATATGCCTTGTCTGCGGTCTTATGCTTCCGTTCATTATACTGCGCAGTTCCTTAAAATCAGCGATTTCAATCCAGTCGGCCTCTTCAGTCAAAATGGAATTATACGATACGGAGGACGCTTCCGCGGTTTTACTACAAAAAAGTAGTATAATAATGGCTGTATAGACAAAGAAGAACCCTTTCCAATTTTTCAAAATGTCTGCTCTCCTTCCTGCGAGGTGCCTATGAAACACGCAAAACACACGAAAAAAAAACTTCAGGCAGGAAAAAAACTGCTGCTGTGCAGCTTTTTATTCCTGCTCGCTCTTACAGCCCTTCATCTTCTCTATATAACTGATAATAAATATAACAAAGATAGCTGCGACATTCAAGACGGCGTCCTGCTTATTGACACACAGGCCGTGGGCAGCGGTTCCCCTGTGTATCTGACTGAGGGCTGGGAAGTCTATCCTGACAGACTGCTCTCGCCGGAAGATTTTCTTTCCTCCGTCGATGAAAAGAGCCATATCACAATACGCATCGGAGATTACCCGAATTTTGCCGGCTTTCATGAAGGGCATTCTCCTCATGGGCTTACCACCTATCGGCTCAGGCTTGCTTCCCGGCAGGATACGGGCGGACTTGTAATATATCTGCCGGAAGTTTTCTCGGCCTGCCGCGTATTCATTAACGGCAGAGAGGCTGCTGTGCAAGGAAGCTTACAGCCCTATTCCCCGCTGGTGCGCGATCTTACCCTCTCGGTTCCTGACGCGCCTGAAATGGAAATCATCATCCAGACCGCCAATTACAGCCATTACTACAGCGGAATTACATATCCCCCGGTGCTGGGGACCGCTCAGACAATACACCTGCAGAACGCTGTCCGAATGGGCTTTTACGGTCTTCTTTGCTTTTTCTCCCTGTCCGCTGCCCTGCTGTCCGCCGCCGTCTGGCTGGGAAGCAGGAAGCAGTCCGGCCGGAAGGTTTATTACTGGCTCGGCATCCTGGCGCTGACATTTTCCCTGCATTGCGCTTATCCCTTTTTCCATACCGCGGGCCTTCCCTTTCCCCGCATACTGTATGGCCTGGAGGACGGCAGCTCAATGCTCATCATTCTGTGTACCGCAAAAATCGTATTCGTCCTGTCAAAGACCCGGAAAAAGAAAGCAGCCGCCTTCATAGAACTGACCGCTCTGGCAATGCTGCTTGTCAGTGTGCTTCTTCCGTTATTTCTGCTGTCCTCTTTTCCCTATTTCATTCCCTGGTACGGTCAGCTTATTTCCTGGTACAAGCTTGGCATAGCCTTTCTGCTGCTTATTTTTTCATTATGGGGCTCCAGGGGAGAATATACGGTCTGGCTTGCCGCCGGAACTGCCGTATACAGTGCCGGGCTTCTTTCCTCCGTCCTTACACTTAACCGCTGGGAGCCTGCCTGCGCCGGCTGGCCCGATGAATATGGCACTTTTTTTCTGATTCTCTGCTTTTCAGGACTCATGCTGAGGATGCACTTCCAGATGGCGGCCCAAAACCGTCAGCTGACGGAACATCTGCAGGATATGGTGGAAGAACGGACGAATGAAGTGACCCTGCTGCTTTCGGAGCGCCAGAAAATCCTGTCGGAATTCCTTCATGACCTGAAATCCCCCATCGCCTGTATTTCCGCTTATCTTCAGCTGGTAAAGGAAAATGACATCCATGTGGACAAAAAGACACAGGAAAAAATTGATATGATTGAAAAAAAATATGAGGAGCTTTCCGTACAGATCCGTTCCATACAGGATTTTAACGCCGGGCTTCCCCATGCCGCCCGACGGGAGCAGTTTGATTTACGCAAGCTCATACAGAACTATTATTCAAGGAACAGGCAGGACGTGGAAGTCTTCGGCCCGCGGTTCCTTCTCTCCCTCCCTTCCTCCCCCTGCCGGATGCTGGGAAATCCTGATTCCATCATAAGAGCCGTAGAAAACCTGATTTTCAATTCCATGGATTTTACGCCTGCAGACGGGACAATCACCCTTTCGCTTTCCGCGGAGGATGGCAGCTATCTGTTATCCGTCAGCGATACCGGCTGCGGCATCCCGGAGAATCTTCTTCCCCATATTTTTGATCGCTCCTTTACCACCAGAAAAGAAGATGGCGGCAACGGGCTGGGACTTTTCCTTGTAAAAACAATTGCGCAGGAGCACCGGGGAAGCGTCCGGGCAGAATCCCTTCCGGGAAAAGGCTGCAGGATTACGCTGCTGCTTCCGGCAATATTATAAATATTTACCTTACCCTGGCCGCACTTATTGTAAAATACAGCAGAGGCCGCGTTTTACCGCGGCCTCCAGTGTTAATCATCAAGACTGGTAACTGTTCAGTTTCCCCGCAGTTACCAATATTTCTATTTATCAATTCATTTTACTTATTCAAGTATAAACTCAGCCTGCATATCGCAGCTGCTGTCCGGGGCGATCATCACCTGGAAATTTCCCGGTTCCGAACAGTACTCCATGTTTTTCCCATAAAACCGAAGCATTTCTTCAGTAATGGTAAATTTAACCCGCTTAGTCTCTCCTGCATCCAGCGCTACCTTCTGTACGCCCTTCAGCTCCCTCACCGGACGGACCACGCTGCCCGCCACATCACGGAGATACAGCTGCACTGTTTCAATACCGGCCCTGCTGCCTGTATTGGTAATATCCGCCTGCACCGTAATCGTCTCACCCTTTTTCATGATATGGCTGCTTAAGGTCACAGGGCCATATTCCGCCTTATGATAGGAAAGGCCGTAACCATACGGGTACAGCGGTGTGTTTTCACAGTCCGTATAGCGGGAGAAGAAACGGTTCGGGGTAATACCGTCGTAGGGACGTCCCGTGTTGAAGTGGTTATAGTACAGCGGCATCTGTCCCTCACAGCGGGGCATGCTCATGGAGAGCCTGCCGCAGGGGCTTTCTTTTCCCAGCAGTACATCGGCTATTGCATGGCCTCCCTCAGTTCCCGGGAACCATACCTCCAGCAGCGCATCGGAGAGCTTACTCACCTCATCCAGTACCAGCGGACGGCCTCCGAAAAGGACTACTACCACCTTTGCCGCTTTTTCCCGCACTTTTTTCAGGAGCGCAAGCTGATCTCCCGGGAGGGTAAGGCTGGTCCGGCTTCCGCCTTCGCCGCCCTGCAGCACCGCTTCTCCCAGCGCAAGGACCGCCACATCCGCCTGTGCGGCAAGCTCTGCGGCTTTTTCCATTTCCGCCTGCCGTTTTTCGTCACTCCAGCCTTCCATACCATACTGCTTCTGCATCGCAGGCAGATCATGGTAATCCTTTTCCAGTATGGTTTCGCAACCCGGAGCGCTCATCACATTTTCAGCTCCCACAGCCTCTTCCAGTGCGGTCTTCAGGGTTACCACCGCGCTTTTTGTTCCATGGATTGCCCAGAAGCCAAGGGCATCCTGGTTGTCCGCATAGGGACCGATCAAGGCGATTTTGGCGCAGGCTGCCAGAGGAAGCGTTTCCTCCCTGTTTTCCAGAAGTACCATGCTCTTCACAGCAGCTTCCTTTGCCAGCCTGCGGTTTTCCTTACTCAAGAACAGCCCGGCTTCCTTCGCTTCATCTGCTCCCCTGTAGGGGTCTTCGAACAGTCCCAGCTTGTTTTTCAGCTTCAGGATACGCATTACGGCTTTATCAAGCTGTTTTTCATCAATTCTGCCTTCCTGAATCAGTTCCTCCAGATAGTTGGCATAGCAGCCTGTACACATATCGATATCCACGCCCGCTTCCATGGCCAGTCGCGCCGCTTCCTTCTGATCCTCCGCGGCGCCGTGGATTACCAGCTCGGCTATGGCAGCATAATCGGTGATGACAACACCATCGAAGCCCCACTCCTTCCGGAGCACATCATCCATCAGCCACTTGTTTCCCGTGGAAGGGATGCCGTCCACCGTGTTGAAGGAGGTCATGATCATCTCACAGCCCGCATCCACACCGGCTTTATAGGAGGGCAGATACTCCTGGCGCAGCCTGCGCTCGGACATATCCACCGTTTTGTAATCTCTTCCGCCTTCGGGAGCGCCGTAAGCTGCAAAATGCTTGATACACGATGCCATGCCTTTTGGCTCCTTTGCCCCGTCACTCATTCCCTTCTGGAAGCCTTCCACCATGGCCTTTGCATAAAGGCTGTTCATATAAGGATCCTCTCCGGTGGATTCCAGGCATCTTCCCCATCTGGCATCCCGCACAAGATCCACCATGGGCGAAAAAGTAACGTGCGCCCCTGCTGCCACGCTTTCCTGGGAGGTCACTTCACACAGCCTTTCCAGGAGCTCCGGCTCAAAGGTACAGCCAAGCGCCAGCGGTATGGGAAATACCGTACGGAACCCATAGATGATGTCCGCCATGAACAAAAGAGGAATTTTGTGTCTGCTCCTCTCCAGATATGCCTTCTGTACTTCTTTGATTCTTTTTGCGCCCACCACATTCAGCGTGGAGCCCGCATTACGGATGATTTCTTCACTGAGGCCAAGATCCTCACGGACCCCCAGCTCCTGTCCCTCCGCATTCAGAACCTCTCCCGGCACCTGCACCAGCTGCCCGATTTTTTCTGTCAGACTTAAGGAGCCCAACAATTCCTGAAGCTGCTTCTCCTGCATATTTCTTTCAATTCCCTTCTCTTTTTTATTTAGTTTTTTATGTATTTCAGGCATTTCCGCGCAGTATACCCGGAAATGCCTGCTAATAGCTGACGAATGCCTGTGACAGCTATGACCACATCGTATCGCCTGAAATTTCTATTTTCTTATCACGCAGCATCAGATCATTGACCGCCTGGGCTGCTGCTTTTCCATGGAAAAGCACCTCATTGACCTGTTCAATGATGGGAAGCTGTACCTCGTATTTCTCAGCCAGCGTCATGGCCGCCTTAGCGGAATAAACACCCTCCACCACCATCTTTACTTCGTCCATGGCTTCCTCCATGGTATATCCCTTACCGATAAGTATTCCGGCACGGCGGTTTCTGGAATGCATGCTGGCGCAGGTTACAATCAGGTCGCCAATGCCGGACAGTCCGCAGAAGGTTTCAAAATGGCCGCCCATCTTAATGCCTAGACGTGCAATTTCCGTAATTCCCCGTGTGATCAGGGCCGCTTTTGTATTGTCACCATAGCCTAAGCCATCCGCAATGCCTGCTGCCAGCGCCACCACATTTTTCAGGGCCGCGCCGATTTCGATGCCCAGCACGTCCGGGCTGGCATATACACGGAATACCTCATTCATAAAAATATTCTGGATGTACTCCGCTGTTTCCTTATGCTTTGCGCCTGCCACAATAACGGTGGGAAGGCCTTTTCCCACTTCCTCCGCATGGGAAGGGCCGGAAAGGACGGCGACCTCTGCCTGAGGAACCTCCTCTTCGATGATCTGGGAAAGCGTCATCAGCGTATTTTCTTCGATTCCCTTTGCAACATTCACGATGATCTGGCCGTCCTCTACAACATCCTTAAGCCGGGCAGCGGTGCTTCTTGTAAACGGGGAAGGCACAGCCAGCACCAGCAGATCCTTTCCTTCCGCCGCTGCCTTTAAATCCGTGGTAAACCGGGTATCCTCCGAAAGGATAACCCCCGGAAGCTTGCTTTTCTGCTCCCTGTCCTTTTTCAGCATTTCGATTTCCGCATCCAGTGCAGACCATACGGTCACATGATGTCCGTTATTTGTAAGAAGCCAGGTAAGCGCTGTTCCCCAGCTGCCTGCTCCGATCATTCCTATTTCCGCCATGTTTACTTCCCTTCTGTCTGTTTTTCAGACCTTTGCCCGGAGCATGTTTGAAAATTCATTTCTGCCATCAGCACGCCCCGGCGCTTATTTCACCGGTACCCCTGCTTTTATATACGTTCTGCGCAGTATATACGCAGAGCTGGCCGGACAGCTACACCGCTTCTTTATTTTTCTTAAACAGATAGGTTTTTCTTTCATTTCCATGAAGAAGCCGTTTAATATTTTCACGATGCTTCCAGTAAGCCATTATGGTCAGGAAAGCTCCGATTATGTAAAGCTCCGTCAGGGCCGCCTGCCCCATTCCGAAAACCCCCAGCTGTCCCAGGACCACCAGTTCAATCATGAAACCGGCATAAACCAGCAGCGATCCAAGGGATACATAGTGGGTCGTCAGGAAGGCGCCGAAGAAAAGCACCACGCCCATGGGGATAAAATAAGGATGAAAGGACAGAATCAGGCCGGCTGTGGCCGCAATCCCCTTACCTCCCTTAAAATGAAGATAAAAGGGAAAGTTATGGCCCAGAATCGCGCCCGCACCGGCATAAAGCATATACAGATATTTCATGTCGGGATGGCCGGCTGCAAACAAAAGCCTCGCAAGCAATACCGCCAGTATACACTTGAGCACATCGCCGGCAAAAACGATCAGGCCGGCTTTGGTGCCCAGCACGCGGAGCGCATTAGTGGTTCCTGCGTTCCCGCTTCCGTAATTCCGGATATCAATGCCTTGCATTTTGCCATAGATAAATGAAGTCTGGAACAGGCCGCATACATAGCCAATCAAAAGACAAACGATACGTATCATTTTACTTCGACTCCTTCCGTTCCCTGATGATAAACTTCAGGGGGGTGCCTCTGAATCCAAAGGCTTCCCTAATTTTATTTTCTATATAACGAGTATAGGAAAAGTGCATCAGTTCCTTATCGTTCACAAAAATAACAAACGTAGGCGGTTTCACCGCTGCCTGGGTAATATAATAAAGACGCAGTCTCTTGCCCTTGTCCGACGGGGGCTGCTGCATGGCCACCGCCTCTGCCATGATTTCATTCAGAACGCCTGTCGCCACGCGCATGGCATGGTTTTCAATCACCGCATCTATGGTTTCAAAAAGCTTGGGCAGACGCTGTCCTGTCTTTGCGGAGATAAAAAGCATTTCCGCATAAGGCATGTAAGAAAGCGTATTTTTAATCTTTTCCGAGAAACGGTAAATGGTCTTGTCATCCTTCTCAATGGCATCCCATTTGTTGACGGCTATGATCATTCCCTTGCCGCGTTCATGGGCAATCCCGGCGATTTTGGCATCCTGCTCGGTAACGCCCTCCTGGGCATCAATCACAAGAACCACCACATCGGCGCGCTCTACGGCGCTGACCGTACGGACAATCATGTAGCGCTCCAGCTCTTCCTTTATCTTATTTTTACGGCGCAGTCCTGCGGTATCAATAAAAATATATTCTTTTCCGTTATGGACCACCTCCGTATCAATCGCATCCCTCGTGGTTCCGGCGATATCGGAAACGATCACACGGTTCTCTCCGATCAGCCTGTTAATAATAGAAGATTTCCCCACATTGGGCTTTCCTACAATTGCGATTCTCGGCCGGTCATCTTCCTCCTCAGCCTCCGTCTTTTCCTCAAAATGGCTGATTACCTCGTCCAGCAGATCCCCCAGTCCCATGCGGTTGGCGGCAGAAATCGGATGAGGATCCCCGATTCCCAGATTGTAAAATTCATACACGTCCGGCATGAACTTATCAAAATCATCCACCTTGTTAACCACCAGCACCACCGGCTTATGGGAGCGTCTGAGCATATCCGCCACCTTGGAATCCGAATCCACAAGGCCCTGCTTCACATCCACCATAAAAAGGATCACGTCCGCGGTATCAATGGCAATCTGCGCCTGCTCCCGCATCTGTGATAAAATAATATCGCTGCTGTCCGGCTCGATACCGCCTGTATCAATCAGGGTAAAAGCCCGGTCCAGCCAGGTTACATCCGCATAAATACGATCTCTTGTAATGCCCGGCGTATCCTTTACAATGGAAATCATCTCTCCCGCCAGCGCGTTAAAGAGGGTGGATTTACCCACATTCGGCCTTCCAACCACCGCAACGATTGATTTTCTGTTTGTATTGCTCATATATTTCCCATCCATTCTGCCGCCTGTCGTCAGCGGCCTTTCACAGTTTCCTTATAAATGCGTCCACAAAATCATATCCGCTTGATTTTACAATATCTGTCTTCACTTGTAAAGCCCCAGCCAGGTCTTCCACCGTGATATCATCCAGCAGGACGCGCTCCCCGCTCCGTAAAATGTTCTCGGGAAGATAGAGGATTTCTCCCAAATCCCTGCCCTTCAGCTGGGCTATGATATCCTGTCCGGTGAGAAGCCCGGTCACGGTAATCCGTTCCCCGAAGAAATCGTTTCTTATGGGGAATACCTGTATTTTCACCTCCGGGAACCGCTCCATCAGCCGATCCGCCATCCGGCGGATATAGGGATAGGCAATCTGGCCCGTTACGGAGGAATAGGTGCCCTTCAGTATTCTGTTTTCCAGGGCTTCCGGCTCCTCCAGCCGGGCGAGCGCATCCTCAAACTCCTCCAGCATCAGCCTTATCATACCCACGCCGTTTTCCAGCTGCAGATATCCGTCATAGCTTTCCTCCCGGGGCAGCTCCTCCCCTGCCAGGATATACCACTCATCGCTGGCATGGACAAAATGAAGCCCGTATTCGGGGTACAGCTTTTCCTGCCAGCGGTGAATCTGCTCCAGCACCCGCCTGGCATCCTCCCTCGTAAAAGGCTCCAGCGGCTCCAGGCCCTCCCGGAATCTGGACAGCCCCACCGGCACAACGGACACACTCTGCAGATGAGGAAGGTACTTTGTCAGATCCCGGATAGAACGTTCCAGCTCCTCTCCGTCATTAAAACCCTTGCAAAGCACTATCTGGCCATTCATCTGTATGCCGGCCTCATAAAATCTGTCCACCTTTTTCAGCGACTCTCCCGCAAACCGGTTATGAAGCATCCGGCAGCGCAATTCCGGATTGGTCGTCTGGAAGGAAATATTGATAGGGGACAGGTGATACTTGATAATCCTGTCCACATCCTTCTCCGACATGTTGGTGAGGGTCACATAATTTCCCTGCAGAAAAGAAAGCCGGGAATCATCGTCTTTAAAGTACAGCGTTTCCCGCATTCCCTTCGGCATCTGGTCAATAAAACAGAAAATACATTTATTGGTACAGGAGCGGTAATCATCCATCAGACCATTGTCAAAGGTCACTCCCAGATCTTCTTCATAATCCTTGTCTATTTCCAGCAGCCATTCTTCCCCGGAGGGCTTCGCAATCAGCACCTCCACATATTCCTCTTCAATCATATATTGGTAGTCAAAAATATCCTCCACCGTCTCTCCATTGATTTCCAGCAGCCTGTCTCCCGGCTCAATTCCCATTTCCTCAGCGATTCCGCCTTCTTCCACAGCCTGGATCAAATGGCCTTTTTCCTTCATGAATTCTTTCTCCTTTTCCTGCGGGCATCCGTTTTTCTTATTTCGGCACAGCGTAAGTATTCTGCGGCCCTTTCATAACAGTCCGGTTGTCCAAACTGTCATGCCCTTTCCTTATTCTACTAGAATTTTCTTGACGTGTCACTAGCATAATGTTATAAAATAAGTAATGTTGCCAGATCTAAAAAAGAGAAAACGTCTGCCCAGGCAGACAGACAGGAGAACCATATGCCAAACGTACGAGAACTGGAAAACGCCCTTCCGGTAGCGCCTCTTAAGGTGCTTGCCATGGAATCCGCAGAAACCATCGGAAGACGCGTCAACAATTATCTTGTTGAATTCCGGAAAAATATGAAAAATACAAGACACGACGATCCCGCTTTCCAGGGGTATATTGAAAACAGTTATCTTGTGGATGCTTCCAGCCCCCGCTTCGGAAGCGGGGAAGGAAAAGGAATCATCAGGGAATCCGTCCGCGGAAAGGATCTTTTCATCATTGTTGACGTATGTAACCATAGTCTGACCTATTCCATTAACGGTTATACGAACCACAAATCGCCCGATGATAATTACCAGGACCTGAAGCGCATGATAGCCTCTGCCGCAGGAAAGGCGCATCGAATCAATGTGGTTATGCCCTTCCTTTATGAAGGCCGCCAGCACAAGAGGACAAGCAGGGAATCCCTTGACTGTGCATATATGCTCACGGAGCTGGCAAATATGGGCGTGAATAATTTTATCACCTTTGATGCCCATGACCCAAGGGTGCAGAATGCAACCCCACTCAACGGTTTTGACAATTTTACGCCGCCTTATCAGTTCATGCGGGCGCTGCTGGATACGGAGGATGATCTGATCATCGATCAGGATCATACTATCGTTATCAGCCCCGATGAAGGCGCCCTTGACCGCGCCGTATATTTCGGCAATGTACTCGGCGTCAATACCGGCATGTTCTACAAGCGCCGCGATTATTCCACCATTGTAAACGGCAAGAACCCCATCGTCGCCCATGAATTCCTGGGAGACAGCGTTGACGGAAAGGACGTTATCATTATTGACGATATGATTTCCTCCGGAGAAAGCATGCTGGATACCTCCAGACAGCTGAAGGAAATGAATGCAAAGCGTGTTTTCATCTGCTGTACCTTCGGACTGTTCACCAATGGCCTTGAGGCCTTCGACAAGGCCTATGAAAACTGCTGGTTCGACCGGGTAATCACTACCAACCTCACCTACCAGCCGCCGGAGCTTTACACCAGGCCCTATTATACCGAGGCCGATATGAGCAAGTTCCTGGCATCCATCATTGATTTTATGAATCATGACATTTCCATGTCCCACGTTATGACTCCTACGGAAAAAATCAATGAAATCCTGGCCAGATACAATAACAGGGAAGAATATCATATCTGATCTGCCATATCGGATGGCTTAAGGAAAAGATATAAGGAAAATTGCTGAAGGCTTAACAGAAAAGAACCGCATAAGAAGCATTACAGAAGTGGTTTATAAAAAAATTCCCCGCAGGCCGCGGGGAATTTTTTACTGCTGTTCTTCCAGACAAGGGAAGGTAATTATCACCTTGAACAAATCTCCATCCAGATAAATGTCGAACTTTCCGTTCTGAAGCTCCGTCAGGTTCCTGGCGATGGACAGTCCCAGGCCGCTTCCCTCCGTGCTCCGGGAAACATCCCCGCGGATAAAACGTTCTGTCAGCTCATCCGCGCTGATATTCAGGGACTGTGCTGAAATATTTTTCATGGAAAAAGAGGCCAGCTTCTGTCCGTCGGTTTCTTTCACCGCCAGATCCAGATAAACTCTGGTTCCCTCCAGGGCGTATTTATATACGTTTCCGAACAGGTTTTCCACCACGCGCCAGATCCGCCTGCTGTCTGCCTCAATATAGACCGGTTTTTCCGGCATGTTTGCGATTAGATCCAGGCACTTTTCATTCATCTTTTCCGAAAATTCACCCACAGTCTGATTGATCAGCTCTACAAAGTTGAGTCTCTCCATCTGCAGTGAAATGTTGCCGGAGGATATTTTGGATGCTTCCACCAGATCGTCCGTCAGCTGTTTCAGTCTCTGGGATTTGCTGTCCAGCACCTCAATGTAGCCCTTTATTTTTTCATCCTGGATATTCTCTCTTTTCAGGAGATTGACGAAATTAATAATGGAGGTAAGGGGGGTCTTAATATCATGTGACACATTGGTAATCAGGTCCGCCTTCAGCCTTTCATCCTTCATGCTGGTGGCCACAGCCTCCTGAATCCCGTCGCCGATGCTGTTGACCGCTTCCGCCAGCGCCCTGTTTTCCCCATGCATCTTGCTGTCATCTATTTTGAAGCCGAAATCTCCGCTTCCGATAGTCTGCGTACCTTCCACAAT